>JACCDR011218895.1_pt1 | contig 14209 bp, 15 predicted proteins | sample 7446431 | NCBI WGS metagenome assembly JACCDR01 (sample SAMN15323443, study PRJNA562643) | freshwater metagenome | isolation source: river surface water | place: USA:Blue River Watershed | collected 2017-08-17 | reverse complement strand
TGGTCGAGGATCTGCGCAGCGAACTGGCCGATCAGCTTTTTCGCATACGGCTCCTGCGACGGCTCATTGGCCATCTTGCCGTTCTGGACGATCTGGTCGAGCAGGCTGCCGGAGCCTGCAGCGCCGGCGCCGGAAGCGGAGGATTTCGTATCTGCCATGTCAGTACCTGTGAGTGTCAGGGGGCGGAGTCGGGATTACGTCCGGCCGTGGGTCATTCGGCGGCCGGAGCGTCGTCGGCCTTCTTGTCGTCTTTCTTGTCAGCCTCGGCCTTCTTGTCGTCTGCTGCAGCTGCCGGTGCCGATGCGTCGGCGGTCGCTGCGCGGATTTCCTTGAGGCCGTCGGTGTTCTTGACAACATTGGCGAGCAGGCCGTCGAGGTCGTCGTTGCCGTCCAGCTTGGCCAGCAGGTCGCGCAGTTCGAGGCGGGCCTGCAGCAGCTTCTGCAGGCGCGGCACCTGCTGCACGATGGCTTCCGGATGGAAGTCCGAGAACTGCTTGAAGTTCAGCTCGACCTTCAGGTTGCCGTCGCCCTTCATCGTGTCAGGCACGCTCATGTCGAGGCGCGGGGCGATCTTGGCCATGATCTCGTCGAAGTTGTCGCGGTCGATCTCGACGAAGCGGCGATCCTTCATCTTCGGCGGTGCCGAAGCCGGCTTGCCTGCGAGGTCGGCCAGCACGCCCACGACCAGCGGCAGCTCGCGCTTCTCGACAGCGTCGCCGATCTCGACGTCATAGGTAATCTGGACGCGGGGCGGGCGATTGCGCCCCACCCATTTCTGCAAGCTTTCAGCCATGGCTCGATACCTCCGGTAAGCGTCTTGGTTGCACAAGACCTGCAGGTGCAGGTCTGCAAATTTAGTTCTTCGCGGCAATACTAATCATACTTTAGTATCAGTGCAAGCGAAAAACCGTATTCGGGGAAACTTTTTCAGCGCAGCTTGTTCAACAGCTTGTCGGCCATCACGGCAGCCAGGCGGCTGCGCATGCGGGTCAGCGACAAACGCTCCTGCTCGACGCGGGCGGCATCCTGGATCTGGTCGATCAAACGGGTCTTGGCCTTGTCAATCGAGTGCTGGGTCATCTGCAGCTCGGCGCGCAGCTGCTCGCGGCGATCGATCTTTTCCGACAGGTCGCGCAGGGAATCGGTGATGTTGTGCCAGGGGCTGGCGCCGCCGTCGGCCGCGCCTTCATACAGTTGAGAGAACAGCAGGTTCAGGTTGTCGCCCAGCTCGGCCAGCGTTTCCGCAGAATGAGAATGGCCTTGTTCTGAGGAGATCGAGGAGATCGCACGGTCGACCAGCAGGTTGGTCTCGGCAACGCGGCGCGCCAGGTCGCCGAAGCCTGGCGGCAGGCGGCCGGGCAGTTCGTCGTCAGCATCCATGTCCAACCGCGAGCTGCTTGGCGTGCCCGCGCGCGGTGAGGCCGGCGCAGTCGGCGCCGGGCCGTGGAAGGCTCGCCCAAAGGGATTGCCGGGATGACCCGCATTGCCGGCCGTCCGCCCCGGGGACGGACCCTCGGACGGCTCGCCTGACCAACGGTCGCTGTGCGAACCGAAGGGCTGGTGCGGTGGCTGCGGCGGCTTATGCATGGGCTTGCTTGCTCCTTTGGCTACACCCTTTAATCACACTAAAGTATAATACACGGTGTATCTGCAAAGAAACATATCGATGCCAAATTTTCTTCGCGTGCGGGTCTCGAGCCTGTGCGGCGGGAGGACCAAGCTTGCCTGATCCTGCTGGAATGCTGGGCCTGTACGGCGGCCGGACCTTGCTGGCCCTTGTCTGGCCATGGCTCGCCGTGCTGCTGCCAGCCGCCTTGCTCGGCTGGTGGTGGCAGCGTAGCCGGCGCGAGCAGTCAGCGCGCGCGCGCATCGATGAACTTCTGCAAGAGCTCGCGCAAAGGCGGGCCGAGCTGCGCGACATCGAGGCCGAACGCTCGCGCTTCCTCGCGGCCTTCAGCCATGACCTGAAGCAGCCGATGCAGGCGATCAATCTCTACCTTGGCAGCATGGAAGACAGTCTTGCGCATGCGCGTATGGACGATGCCGAGCGTGCCCGCACCACCGAAAGCCTGCTGAGGCTCAAGCAGGGCGTGACTTACATGAATGACGTGTTCGACAGCATGCTCGATGTCAGCCGCCTTGACAGCGGCGCGCTCGAAGTCGGCATCGAGCGCGTGGCCGCCGTGTCCTTCTGCGAGCGCGTGCTGCAGCAGCACCGGCGCATGGCCGATGACCTCGGGCTGAGACTGGAGATGCGTGCCGACGGCATGGAGCAGGCCATGCTGCAGACCGACCCGCGCCTGCTCGAGCGCATCCTGCGCAATTTCATCAGTAATGCGATGCGCTACACCCGCAACGGCGGGGTCAGGTTGCGCATCACCGAGCGCGGACCGCTGTGCCGCATTGCCGTGATCGACACCGGCGCCGGCATTTCGGCCGCGATGCGCAAGAAGATCTTCGATGAATTCACGCGCGGCGACGCGGCTGCGATGGCCAGTCAGGGCGTGGGCCTTGGGCTGTCAATCGCGCGCCGGCTGGCGGCGCGCATCGGCGCGCGCATCTCGCTGCGCAGCCATGTGGGCATCGGCTCCGTTTTCGCGATCGACTTGCCGGTATCGGCATCGCCGCTGTCGGATGCAGAGCGCGTCGCGATGCGCGATGCGCGCATCCTGCAGCAGGTGCTCACGCAGGTGGTGGTGGAAGCGCCGTCGCACACGCTGATGGTATGCATCGACAGCGACCCGGACGTGGTGCTTGCATTGCAGCTGCTCGCGCCGGGGCTGGGCATCGAGGTGCTGGCTGCAGGCGCGAGCACCGATGCGATACAGCGGCTGGCCGAGCTCGGCCGTGTGCCTGACCTGTTACTGGTCGATGCGCAGCTGCAGTCCGAACCGGCGTTGCAGGCGATCACACGCCTGAACGACGAGTTCAACACAGAGATACCGGTGATTTTGTGCAGCGACGAAGAGACGCTGGCCGATGTCGGCCGCCAGGCCGGCTCGCGGGTGACGGCGTTGCGGCGGCCGTTCAGCGCCGAGACCCTGCGCGAGGCCATCCATCGCTCGCTATCGTCGTTGCAGTAGTTGTTGTAGTCGTCGTTGCGGTAATTGTCCTGCAGCGACCCGGCGTCGAGCTGTGGCGTAAGGCCATGGCTGCCTGGTTACGCGACTGCCCCGGTGTCCGGTCTTCTCAGTGATTGTTGGCCGACAGGCCCAGCTTTTGCGCGACCAGCACCGCTTGGGTGCGGCTGGCGACATGCAGCTCGCGGAAGATGCCGCCGACGTGTGACTTGGCGGTGATCTCGGAAATGCCGAGGCTGTCGGCAATCTCGCGGTTGCTCTTGCCTTCGCAAATCATCGACAGCACCTGCAGCTGGCGGTCCGTCAGCGCGATGCGGTTCAGCGACGAGCTGTCGGCCAGCCCGCGCGCCGACAGCCAGGTGCCCTTGAGCAGCGTGCCGTCGATCGCTTGCGCGACGATGGTGACGGTGTCGTCGATGGGCGCTGCCTTGCTGATGAAGGCCGCAGCGCCAGCGCCGAAACAGGCGCCGACCTGCAGCTCGTCGTCATTGCCCGACACCGTGATCGCCCGCACCGACGGCCCCAGTTCCTGCATGCGACGCAAGGCCTCGAGGCCGCCCATGCCGGGCAGGCCGAGATCGATCAGCACCCACCACGGGTGGTCTTTTTTCTTTTTCAGCTCGGCCTTGAGCAGCGCGAGGCCGGATTCGGCATCGCCGCTGGTCTCGAGCCGAAGCTTGGGAAACCGTGCGCGCAGCGCGTCGGCCATCGCGGCACGGATCATCGGGTGGTCGTCAACGATCAGCAGGGAAGGTAGGGTCGTCATCGGCAACGATTGTAACGGACTCGCGGCAAGGAAATCAGTGACCAGGCCATGTTCATTTCAGGACATACGGGTGCAATTGTCTGATCTGCAGAGGCATTTGCCGGTACGGCAAGGATGCGTCCCTGCAGTTCAGTGAAGCGCGCCCAGCGCCAGCATCAGGCCGGCCAGTGCCAGTACGGCCAGCAGCGCGATCACGACCGGTGAGCCGCGGCGCTGTTCCTGCGCCGGCGGCGGCAGTTCGGCGCTGCGCAACGTGGCCAGAACATCGAGCGAGGCCACCGGCAAGTGCTCCCAGTCATTGCGCGGCAGGCCGCGCTGACCTGCGTGCTTTTGCGCATGGTTGACGATGCGCCGCGGCTGCACCAGCGGTTCGTCGGACTGCAGGAAGCGGTCGGCTTCGAATCCCATCGCGACCGCGATGCGGCGCGCGCAATCGATGCGATGGGCTTCGTTGACGAAGGCAGCGGTACTACCTTCCTCGATGGCCTGCACCTGCGCATCGGTCAGGCCGGCCAGCATCGCCAGCACGGTCGCGGACAGCTTGTGCTCGCGGCGGGCACGCTCGATTTCCTTGCCCAGCACGGTGGCCTGCATGGCTTCGCTCATCGCCGACCCTCCGCCGGCTTGGCGCAGGGCGCACCGGCGCGCACCTGCAGCGCTTCGTCGACCAGCTCCATTTCGACGCGGTAGAACAGCTTGTGGTCGGGCGCCTGCAGCTTGCGCAGCGTGACTGACAGGCCTTCGCCATTTCGCATCTTCAGCCAGCCCTGTACCTTGCCGGCGCTGGCGATGCCATTCTCGAGGTGGCTGATCTCGCTGTCGCTGCCGGACAGCATGCGCAGCTTGTCCCAGAACAGGCCTGACGCGGCGTAACGATCGATCGGGTCCAGCAAACGGAACCAGCCGTCGGCCATCGCGGCGATCGCAAAATGGTGGTCGAGCAGGCCGGTCGCTTCATGCGGTGCATCGTCACGCGAATCGACCAGCAGGCTGCGCAGCATGTCGTAATCGAAGGGCAGCGGCTCGAGCTGCATCAGGTGGTAGGACTGGCCGCCGCATTCGATGCCGGTCATGCGTATCTGCAGCAGTTCAGCCTGGTGGTCGGGACGCTCGAACAGGGCGCGCACCTGCTGATGGCCGGTAGGCTGCACCGCGATGAACAAGTCTTCCAGCGTGCGGCCGGTCGTATCCGGGTAGGCCAAGAGGCGCCGTGCGTCGGCGTTCGCGAACAGGATGCGTCCGGCGACATCGGTGACCAGCGCCTTGCCCGGCAATTGGTAGAAGGCCTGCGAGACGACGCGCAAATCCTGCGTTGCCGTATTGGCCTTTTCGACCAGCCGGCGTGACAGCCGGTCCGTGGTCTCCGAACGGCGTGCTGCAAACAGCGCCAGCAGTACGCCGGTCAGCATCAGCTTCAGTGTCAGCCAGATGATGCCGGCGCCAGCCAGCAGCTGCTCGACATGCGGCATGCCATTCGAGCTCGCCGTCGTCCCCGGGCCTGCCTGGCCTGATGCATGCAGCAAGGCCACCAGTAACTGCACGACGGCGGCAGCGCCGCACAGCAGCGCCAGTTGCGCCGCAGGCCGGCGCACCGCTTGATCCAACCGAGCCTGTCGCGCGCATTCGGCGGCCGCACCGATGAAGACGGTGCACAGCAAGACGGCGGCCATCAACGACTCGGCAATCCCGGTGCGGCGCGCCGGCTGCCACTGCACGCCCAGCGCGAGTGCCAGTGCGGCTGCCAGCAACAGCGGCAAGAAGGCCTTGCCGCCCGGACTGCGATTGGCAGTAGCCGCGGCGATGGCGCCGGCCGCCACCAGGTCGAAGGCGAGGAAGGGCGTCAGGTCGCCCGGCAGACGCCACGCATCAGCGACCCACCAGGCCAGCGGATGGCACAGGCCGGCCAGCACGGCGAGCCAGCCGTAGCGCAGCGTGAGGCTGGTCTCACCCGCAGGCGTGCGCGCGAGGTCGAGCGCAGCCAGGCCAGCGCTGGCGAGCAGGAAGACGATGATGGCGCCGGCAGTAAAGCTCATCGCGATGCGGCCTCCGCAGTCGTTGCGCCGCTCGCCTCCCGCGGGTTGGCATGGCCTGCGTCCGGTATGGCGATACCGGTGTCTGACTGAACGTCCTGTGCCTCCGGTGCTGCAATGCGCTCGTCGCCGGTTGCGGGTGACTGCGCGAAATCCTGCCGCGGCTCGCCCGCCAGTTCGACGAGGCCGCTGCGGGAGACGGTGCGCGCATCGTGATGCGCGAGCATCGATGTGTCCCCGATGAGAGGGAGTATGGCCGGCAGCATGGCCAGCATCGCGGCCACCCCCGCGGCTGCCAGCCAGCGGCCGCGGTTGACGGCCAGCCTGCGCGGCATGCGCGTGATGGAAGACAGGGACGCCAATGACAGCGACGCCAGCGAAGGGATGTGCGCCCTGTCCGCGAACCCTGCCAAAGCCGGGTCGGCTTCGTATGACCGTCGCTTTTGCCACGCTGCGCGGTCGGAGTCGGCGTCGGCATCAGCATCGGCGTCATCGTCGAGGTCCCAGCGCGCGACTTGCGTTCCCATCTCGGCGATGCGCTCATCACAGGCGGGGCCGCTCGCATCGAACAGCGCGACCAGTCGCAGCCCGTTCCTGCGGGTGCCGGCAGCGATGCGCAGCAATTGCCGGAACTCGGCGCGCGGCAGCGCATGCGCTTCGGGAATGAACAGCACGCAACCGGGGCGGCTGGCCGTGCCGTGCAGGCCAGCCAACTGGACGCGTGAGGTGGAAGAGATGTCCGACAGTGCCGCATCGAAGCGATGCAGCATCAGGTCGACCACAAGGGACTCGAGGCGGGTCGGGTTGTAGGCCTCGACGCGCAGCCCGTCCTGTCCCGCCAGTGCCCGCGCGAGGCTGCCCGCGTAGTCCTGCAGCCGCCTGCGGTCGCGCGCCACCATGGCCACGTGCAGGCCATCGCGGGCGAGGGATTCCTGAACGAGGGAGAAGTGCTCCCTGTCCTGGGTGCGTACCGGGGTCGACATGCGCCTGATTATACTTAAGTATCAGTCGATTCCGGCATCTGGCAGGGCCTGCCCGCGCGATTCTTTTTGGAAGGTCTTTCCAAATTGGGAAGGGTGCGCCGGGCAGGCCGGGTGGGGCGTCAGAAGGCGTACATCGCCGTCAGCCAGACTTTGTCGGTGTCGCGCTTGCGGGCGCCACTGTACTGGTCCCCTTCGCGGAAGCGTGCGTACTCGAGCTTTGCCATCCACGGGCCGCGCGCCCAGCTGGCCGACAGGTCCAGTTCCTGACCATAATTGGTGCCGGTGCCGCCGGTCGCCAGCGCGAAGGCACGGTCGGCGTGGAACCAGTGGTATTCGGTCAGCAGCGTGAACTCGCCATGCTTGCTGCCGGCTGTGACGAAGGTGTCACGTATGCCTTCGGTCGGCGTTGTCAGGAACAGGTCGGCCCAGCCCTGGAACAGGTGATTGGTGCCCAGCGGGGTCTGGAAGGCCTTGGCGCCATTCGACGACAGCACTTCCTGGTCGATGCGCGCGAACCAATTGCCATGGCGTGCGCCGGCGCCGATGCGTGAGTAGTGGTTGTCGATGCTGCTCGCGCCATCGGCATACGGCGTCTGCCTGGCATACTCGGCGGTGTACAGCAGCTTCCAGTCGGTCGTCAGCACGCGTTCGCCATCCAGACGCAGGCCCAGTGTCTGGGTCGATGTCGCCTGCAGGCTGGCTGCGTTCCAGTCTATGAGGTAACCATAGCCAATCAGGTTTTCCGTCGGCGTGAGCGCATGGCGTGCATTGACGATGCTGATGTTCGCATCCTGCTTCAGCGTCGACACCTGGGTGACCTTGTCGAACTGCGCAGCGAAGATCGTGGTTTTCGGCAGCAGTCCCTTGTTCTCAAACGAGATGCCGTCGAAGACTTGCATCACCTGGCGGAACTCTACATTGCCGATGAAGCGCACGTTGTCGAGCTTGACCGACTGGCGTCCAAATCGTGCGCGCGTATCGGTCAGTCCGGTCCAGTCGATATACAGCTGGTTGACGCCGCTGTAGTCAGGGTCGACCACGCGCGGGTAATTAGCCTTGCCGGTTTGCGTTGTACCGTTCCTTCCGTTGTCGTAGTCGTCATTCAGTGCGGCGACATTGATCCATTGCGCGCCTACCGACAGGCCATGCAAAGGGGCTGTCTGCCAGCCGAGCAGGGTACGCAGCGTCACCGCCTGCGCATCGAGCGACTTGCCATCCTGCTGCACGAGCTCGTCACGCAGGCGGAAACTGGACAGCGATTTGCCATTCGCGATCGCACGAGCGAGCGGGTCATTGGCCAGGGAATGTGCGTTGCCGCCAGCAGGCGCCTCGGCATGGGAAGTGGCCGCGCACGCGAGCGCAACGGCACCGAACAGGGCTGTGAATTTCAATCCGATACTCCGTCATTGGGTGTGCAGGAGCATTGCTCCTGTGCGCCATCATTGGCACACCGTCTGAAATGCAATCCATGTGCCAGCGAGAAAGGATGAAATCAGCGCCAGATTGCACACTTGCGGGGAGTTCGGTCTCCGGTTCACTTCGGGGTTGCACCAAGGCAGTGTCCGCAATTGGGCATTCAGCCCCACATCGGTGGAGGGAGAAGGGTTGGGTATCGCTCGAATTCGGGCGACAGCGATATACTCGAGTTGTCTATTTTCAATTTCTTTTGAATCACTCGGATGTACTCGCTAGAAGTACTGCTGGACCAGCTTCCACTTGCCGACGGGAAACTTTGGCAGGACGAAGGCCTGAATTGCCGTATGCAGATCAACGGCAGCCCGGAGCGCATCGCTTATGCGCATCGCTTGTTGACGTTCTCCGCCTTGCTCGGCAACGCCTCCGCCAAATACCAATTGGGTGTAATGAATTTGCGAGGCGAAGGGCGACCGAAAGACAAATTGCGAGCGCTGATGTGGTTCAAGCTTGCCGTCTCCCGCGAGGAGCCGCGCGCGGCGGGCAATCTGGCCATGGTGGCCGAGAGCCTGACTGCGGCCGAGATCAAGTACGGGCACAAGATGGCCCGGGAATTTCCGCGTGCCGAATCCGCCTTCATGCGCGCGAGGATGTTGCAGAACGATGATGCCGTCGTCGACATCGCTGAACTGCTGATGCAGGGCATCGGCGTCGATCCCGATCCTGAATTGGCCGTGGCCTGGCTGCGCCGTGGCATCGCATTGCGACACCCGGGTGCGCAAAGGCTGGTCGGTCTGGCCCATGTCAATGGCCGGGGCGCGCCGCTGAACCTCGCCGAGGGCATGCGCCTGCTGCAGCAAGCCGCCGAAAGCGGACATGCAGGCGCCCAGTACGAGCTGGCCGAACTGCTGCTGAAGCATGGCGGCGCAGGCAACCAGGCACGTGCCGTGCAATGGATGGCAGCCGCTGCGCAGCACAACCATGTGCCAGCGATGTATCGTCTCGGCATGCTGTACCGCGAGGGGCAGGTGAGCGCGGCGTCGGCAGGCGGGTCATCTGCGTCGCGCAAGGCGCCGCACCTGCTCTCGGCACTGGAATGGCTGGGACGCGCTGCCGAACTCGGTCATCCCGATGCGCAGTTCGAACTGGGCCAGATGCATGCGCAGGGCCTGGGCACGGCGCAGGATTTCGAGCAGGCGCTGCGCTGGTATCTGCTGGCGGCAGCCGCGGGGCATGCAAAAGCCCAGTTCAACCTTGGCTTCCTGCACTCGCATGGGCAGGGCGTCGAACAGGACTATGCGAAAGCCTATGAGTGGTATGCGATCAGCGAAGCCAGTGGTTATGCAGTCGCGAAACAGAACCGCGACTTCATTGCCAAAAAGCTGAAGCCCGAAGAACTGGAGCTTGCGCAATGGCGGGCCGACAGTTTCCGGCATCGCGAAGGTGTCGAAGCCTGACAACCGCTGTATCGCCCCGGGATGCTTTTGTCGCGGGGCCTTATCGTTCAACAGGCTGCGCCAGATCAAACAGCCGGTCCTCTCTGAGCAGACGCAAAACTTTCCAGTGAGTTGTTCTGTAGCCGGTCAATTTCTAGGAAAGTTTCCCGCATCCTGCTAGTCTGATCCCAAGTGTCTGATGCGATAGTCGATCACATCGTCGAATCTGGTTTTCGCATATCTGTTATCAGCGATGCGATGAAACTAAGCACAGCGGACATGTTCAGACCGCAGGCTTGTCGATGGCGGCAGGGATGCCGACAAGCAGCCTGCAAACAATCAACCCTGAACTGAACGAGAGGAAAACGATGAGAGCACTCGCAAGTCTGTTGGCCATGTTGGCCCTCGCACTGCTGGCAGCCTGCGGCAACCTGCCGATGAGCCAATCGTCGCAGTCGGGCCAGGTCCAGCATCCGGACGTCTTCAACTCCTACATCAACTGAGTCATCGACTGAACCATCGACCCAGGGGCGTCGCCCGCCAAGGTTCCGTGCTCCGTCCGGCAGGCTGGGCATCGGCTGTCTTCATGTAGAATCCGAACGGTCGTGCTTAAAAATAACAGACCGTCGGAGACAGCATGGACTTGAACTACGCGCCGGAAGACCTGGCCTTCCGCGATACGGTGCGCGCCTGGCTGGCCGCCAACCTGCCGGCTGAGCTGCAACACAAGGTTCTCAACCACAAGCGCCTGCAGCGCGACGACTATGTGCGCTGGCATCGCATCGTGCACAGCCAGGGATGGGCTGCGCCTGCGTGGCCGGTCGAGCACGGTGGCCCCGGCTGGACCAAGGTGCAGCAGCACATCTGGGAAGAGGAGTGCGCGCGCGCCGGCACGCCGCCGATTTTGCCTTTCGGCGTGAACATGGTCGCGCCGGTCATCATGGCCTTTGGCAATGACGCACAGAAGCGCCATTACCTGCCGCGCATCCTGTCCTGCGAGGACTGGTGGTGCCAGGGCTATTCGGAGCCGGGCTCGGGCTCGGACCTCGCATCGCTGAAGACGCGCGCGGTGCGCGAGGGCGGCAATGGCGACCATTACATCGTCAATGGCCAGAAGACCTGGACCACGCTCGGCCAGCATGCCGACATGATGTTCTGTCTGGTGCGCACCGATCCGGAAGCGCGCAAGCAAGAGGGCATTTCCTTCCTGCTGATCGACATGAAGACGCCCGGCGTCACGGTGCGTCCCATCATCACGCTCGACGAGGACCATGAAGTCAACGAAGTCTTCTTCGACAACGTGCGTGTGCCCGTCGCCAACCTCGTCGGCGAAGAGAACAAGGGCTGGACTTATGCGAAGTACCTGCTGGGCCACGAGCGCACCGGCATCGCGGCGGTCGGCCGCTCCAAACGTGAGTTGGCCTTCGTGAAGCGTCTCGCTCAGCGCATGCAGAAGGGCGGTAAGCCGCTGATCGAGGATGCGCTGTATGCGTACAAGCTGGCCACAGTCGAGATCGACCTGATGGCGCTGGAAGTGACCGTGCTGCGCGTGATCTCGCAGGAAGCGAAGCGCAAGGCACCCGGGCCCGAGGCGTCGATGCTGAAGGTCAAGGGCACCGAGATACAGCAGCGGTTGACCGAATTGATGGTCGAGGCCGCCGGACCGGCCGGGCTGGCTTTCGATCCGGCCTATCTGGAAGGAGAGCACGAGCACAGCGCCGGCGGCGACGACGATACCGCGCCGCTGATGCCGTACTACTTCAATTACCGCAAGACTTCGATCTACGGCGGCTCGAACGAGATCCAGAAAAACATCATCACCCAGATGATCCTGGGGCTGTAAGGGAGACGACATGGACTTCGAACTCAATCCCGAGCAGCAGCAACTGGCCGACGCCGTCCGGCGCTGGGCCGACAAGGACTATGGCTTCGAGGCGCGCAAGGCCATCATCGCGTCGCCATCGGGTGTGTCGGCCGCGGCCTGGCAGGCGCTGGCTGAACTGGGCGTCTGCGCGCTGCCGGTGCCTTCCGAGCACGATGGCTTCGACGGCACCGCCGTCGACCAGATGGTGGTGATGCAGGCACTGGGCCGCGCGCTGGCAGTCGAGCCGGTGCTGGCCACGGCGATGGCCACCCACTGCCTGAAGCTCGCGGGTGGCCGGGGCGAGTTGCTGTCGCAGGTCGCCTCCGGTGAACTGATACTGGCCTGTGCTTTCGGCGAGCGTCAGGCCCGGCACGAACTGTTCAATATCGCGACCACGGCCCGCCGCGACGGCGAGCATTATCTGATCGACGGCTGCAAGACGGCCGTGCTGCATGGCGCGCAGGCAGGGCAGTGGATCGTATCCGCTCGCAGCGCAGGCGACAGCCGCGATACCCATGGAATCTCGCTGTTCGTGCTGCCGGCCGGCACCCCCGGCGTATCCGTGCGCGACATGCGCAGCAATGACGGCATGCGCATGGCGACCATCGAATTCACTCAGGCACGCGTGCCGGCCTCGGCCCTGTTGGGCAAGGAAGGCGAGGGCTGGTCCCAGCTGGAAGCGACGGCCGACCACGGCATAGCGCTGTTGTGCGCCGAAGCGCTGGGCGTGATGGAAGCCCTGTGCGAGGCCACGCTCGATTACCTGAAGACGCGCCAGCAGTTCGGCGTCCCGATCGGCAAGTTCCAGGCGCTGCAGCATCGAATGGCCGACATGTTCATCCAGCTCGAACAGGCACGCTCGATGGCGATGCTGGTGGCGGTGAAAGTGGCCTCCGCTGACGCGGACGAGCGCCGTCGCGTGGCCTCGGCCGCGAAGGCAAGGGTAGGCGAGGCCATGACCTTCATCGGCCAGCAAGCGGTGCAGCTGCACGGCGGCATGGGCGTCACCAATGAACTGCCGGCGGCTCACTTGTTCAAACGATTAGCCGGCATCGAATTGATGCTGGGCGATACCGATCATCACCTGATGCGTTTTGCATCGCTGCCGGGCTTCGCGCCGGCCTGAAAACCAGGGAACAGAGCATGAGGAAGTTTCACAGCGCCGACGAGCTAGAGGCGGAAGTCGGCAAGGAAGTCTCGGTAACTTCATGGGTGGAGATCGATCAGCCGCGGGTCAACCAGTTCGCGGCGGCGACCGATGACCCGCAATGGATCCATGTCGATGTCGAGCGCGCGAAAAAGGAGTCGCCGTTCGGCGGTACCGTCGCGCACGGTTTCCTGACGCTGTCGCTGTTGCCGCGCTTTTTCGAGGAACAGATCGAATTCCCGTTCGGTACCATGAGCATCAACTACGGGCTCAACAAGGTGCGCTTCCCGTCGCCGATGAAAGTCGGCGGTCGCGCGCGCGGCCGCTTCACGCTACTGGCCGTCGAGCGTCATCCCGATTGCATACAAAGCACATGGAAGATGACGGTCGAGCAGGAGGGCAGTGACAAGCCGGTCTGCGTGGCCGAGTCGGTGCTGAGGCGCTACTACTGAGTGTTTGGGTCAGGCGGCTGCCGCCTGCCAAGCTTTATCAGGCGTTCGTCTTCGTATTGGTCGGCGCGTTCGAACGAGTCATCGTCCAGTTCGGGGGCATCATCGACGTCGGTTGTCCGTGACATACTGTCGCGCAGCATGCGGGCAATCTCGTCATAAATTTTCGGCAAGTCGGACTCTATGGTCTTCCATACGATTTCCAGATCGACCTTGTGATAGGCATGCGAGATCCGATTTCGCATCGCATAGATGACTTGCCAGGGGATGGTGGGATGCTTGTCTGCGTAGTCAGGATGGCGCTTGCTGATGCAATTCGCCGCTTCGCCAATGACTTCAAAGTTGCGCAGCACGGCATCCTGGATCAGCGGATCGCCCAGGAATCCGTTTTCATCGAGATCAGTGATGTACTGCTCGATGCGCTCGATGGCGTCTTTCAGATGCGTCAGATAATCCCATAAGCGTGGCGCGTCGCCGGTCATACCGGCAAGGCTTCCGCCAGTACGCTGTCCCGAAATGAATCCGGCAACGCACCGGGGGTGACCACATCGACTGGCACGCCGAGGATGTGTTCGAGTTCGACCTGAATCGATGCTACGTCCATCAAGGTGGTGGCAACCGTCGGATCGACGATCAGGTCAAGATCGCTGCCATCCACATCGTTGCCATGGGCGACAGATCCGAAGACGCGTACGTTGGCGGCACGATGCTGCAAGACGACACGACGAATGTCGTCGCGGTGATGATCCAGCGCGATCGAAGGTCTCATGTGAACGTCTCCCTTTCGTTGACATCAATGCGGGACGGCCTGAAAGCCGTGCCCGTATCTGAAGTCAAATCGCCGGGGAGTTCAAGCGACTGTATGAAACTGCGGCGAGATTGCTACAAATATCGCCGCCTATCGGTTAGATGTACGGGATATCTTTGCTTGTCAGTGCTTCTGGTATTGCGTCGACCCGAACAGCATTTCTTTCGCTTTCTCATCCAGCAGCGGCTTGCGCAGGTCGGCCAGCACCTGCACGCCGCGCTGCACGGCTGGAC
>JACCDR012155671.1_pt1 | contig 14210 bp, 18 predicted proteins | sample 7446431 | NCBI WGS metagenome assembly JACCDR01 (sample SAMN15323443, study PRJNA562643) | freshwater metagenome | isolation source: river surface water | place: USA:Blue River Watershed | collected 2017-08-17 | reverse complement strand
GCAGGCCGATGCGCTCGGCGCCGGCCAGCATCTCCTTCTTCTGGTGCTCGCCGCTCCAGTAGAGCTGGACGTAGCTTCGGGTGGGCAGCTGATCCCGCACGATCTTGGGGATCGTCTTCACCAGGCTGGCCAGCTCGGCAGCGGGGCGGTCGTGCACCAGGTAGGCGGCCATGGCGGCGTGGGCCAGGTCGGTCTCGAGCTGCTTGAAGCAGGCGTGGCTGCGGAGATAACTGCTCAGTTCGGCAGACAGGGTCTCCACGAGGTGTTTGGTCATCCGGGTAGGCATGGCGGCTCCTTATTGCTTCTTGGCTAGGGTGTTGAGTTCGGTGTCGTAGACCCGGCGCAGGACCTGGCGAGCGCTGGGGTTAGGCAGCAGGTCGCGGGTGCGCTCGAAGATCTCGGCACGTTCTGGGTGGTTGGCGATGGTCTCGGCGACCGAGGCGTGGTTGCCGAGGCGGAACTGGTCGGCAAGCTGCTCGGCCTGTTCTTCGGTGGTGCCGGTGAGTTGGAGGATCATGGTGGCTCCTGGAGCGGAGCCGCAGCGACGTCAGCCATCTGCGGCTCAGGTAGGAGGGCGCTACTGTGCGCCCAGGTTCTTAGGTTATCACGACTTCGGAGGGAGGCCAGCCCCAATGTGCTGTTCGGCTTCCTTCTCGGTCACCTTGCGGAAGCGGCCGTCCTCCATCTCGGCCTGGCTGCGGACCCAGATGCGCAGGTCGGCATTCTTGTAGGCCTGGTAGGCGTAAGCCCGCTCGCCGGTGGACTCCAGGACCATGCTGGCAGGCGACTGCATGATGCGGTAGAGCTTGCCGCTCTTCTCGTGCAGGACGATGTCGGGCTCCTCGAAGAGCGGGGTGAAGCGGATGAAGCGGATGTCCAGGGAGATGCGCCCCTCCTTGCCGTCCCCGCCCACTACGATGTGGCCGCCGGGCTGCAGCTCGGCAGCGCCGGAACGCAGCTGGGCCAGAAGCTCGCTGAGCTTCGTGACCGTCTTACCCACCGCCTGCCGATCTATCGGCGGGCCGCTGAACGCCACCTCGACCTGGGGGATGCGCGAAGGGTCCAGCTCGTTCTCCTCGAAGCTGGCGATCATGTAGGACAGGATGCGCGCCGAGGTGTTGTAAAGCTCCTCGACCCGCGCCTTCTGGGAGAGGTTGAGGTGGCCGCCTGTGAAGCGGCCGCTCAGGTAATCGTCAACGAAGGTCTCGGGATCTCCCAGGTCGAAGCCGGCGCGGCTGGCCAGGTGCTGAGCGATCATGCCGAAGCGGCGCTTGCCCAGCTCGGTCTCGGGATCTTCGAGACCGAAGTTCTCCTCGAGGCGGCTAGTCATGCTCCACCTCCAGCAGGCTGCCTTGGATAACTTTCAGCGGAGCGCGCAGCACCAGGTTCACGCGGGTCTTGGGGCCGTTGTTCTCGTAGCTGGTGGTGTAAGCGCGATGGCAGGTGATGGCGCCTTCCGGTATACCCTCGGCTTGGGTCAGTTTGTTGATGGCATGGCCCGCTGCCACCTCCAAGAGGTCGTCCTCGTCCATGGTCACGGTGTATTCTCTGTACTCGTGGTCTCGTACCTGGTGCTTCATTCTTCAGTCCATCCAAAGGGAATTGTCATGGCCGACAAGATCGTCTTCCGCGCGGTGCCTAGCGCCGTGCTCTATCACACTGGCATTCAGGAGGCAGACGGCGTCAGCTTGACCGTCTGCGGTGCCACCGCTTTCATCCTCGAGGGGATCTCCTCGGCGAGCCCCATCACCCTGCAGGTCAAGATCACCGAGGCGGAAGCCTGGTCCGATCTGCTGGTGGTGGACTCGACCAAGACCCGGGCCCTCATTCAGATGCAGGTGCCCTACGCCTATGCTCGCTTCGTGGGCCTGACGCAGGGCAACAAGGTCACTGCGCAGGGGTCTCCTGACTGATCGGCTCCTCCTCGCGGGGGAGCCACAGGCGGGCCAGCACCCAGGCGCCGCCTGGCACCAGCTCCACGTCATCGAGGATGCGGCAGTCGTCGTCCTCGAACGTTTGCTTGGCCACCTTCAGCATCTCGGCCTGGTCGATGATCTCGGCCAGCTTGACGTCCGGGTAACGGGTGAAGAGGTAGGCGTTGTTCAGGTAGGCGTGCCGGATCGTGCCGGCATGGTCGAAGCCCACCGCCCTGCTCAGCGTGTCGCGGTGCAGGTGCTCCTTCACATAGAAGCGCCAGCGGTGGCCGAAGATCTTGCGCATCTCCAGCAGCGAACGGGCAACCTGTTCGGTTACCGGGGTGGGCGTGACGCGGGGTTTTCTTGCCATGGTGAGTGCGCTCCTGTGCGCAGCGGGGCCTCAGCCCCGGGGTTGCTTACCGTAGGGGCATTCCCAACGGATCGGTGTGAACCAGTTGCCTTCCGGCGTGAGGTCTTGCAGCGTGCGGAAGTTGTGGGCCCGCATCATTCCCAGGTTGCGGTGGCGCTCGCCGCCCCGCAGGGTGGCTACTTGCCGGGCGCCCTGGACGCCGAGGATGTAAAACTCGGCGCGGACGGTGAATGCCATATCAGAACTCCTGATTCCAGTAGCCGTAGAGGATGGCGTCGGGGTGCTGGGGGTCGTCCGACTTGGGGCCGAACTTGTAGCCATTCGGCGCCTCGAGGTTCAGCTGGCCTTCCACCAGCTCCCAGGCTTTGTCCCAGACCGGCACCGGGAAGGACTGCCAGTCCAGCTGGGCGCCGGCCGCATGGGCGCGGGTCGCGGCCACCACCAGGGCTTCGGCGGGGCTGGAGGTCCACTCGTTGGCCAGCCACTTCCTGTAGATGTGGGGGATGAAGCGGACGGCCAGGTCCAGCAGGCGCTGCAGGTAGTCGCCCTGGGGTCCGCTCTCGAACAGGGTGGAGTCGAGCGGGATGCTCTCGCCGAAGCGGGGAGGCTCGATCTCGCCGGCCTTGCGGCGGGCTTCCGCCAGCGGCACCGCCGACCCGCCGGTGTAGAAGACGGTCTGGCCGTTGTGGCCAAAGATCGTGACGTCCGTCTGCTGCAGGCTGGCGGCCAGCTGGTGGATCAGATGCTCGTCATCGTAGGTGCGCAGCAGGCCGTCGATGGCGAATGAGCGGGTCAGTCGGCGGCGGATCTCTTCCGAGATGCTGTGCTCCATGCCGGCGGCGGCCCGGCGGAGGCGCTGGTACAGCTCGGAATCAATCACCATGGTGTGCCGCTGAGGGGCGGGCTTAGGCTTCGGCATGTGCATTCTCCGGCAGCGTGACGCTGCGGTAGGTCAGGACGAACTCGATGGCGGCCTGAGTGAATTTGAACAGCTCGGCATTGGCCGTGCGCCGGGCATTGATCACCGAGTAGCCGCGGGAGCGCAGGTAGCGGGACCGGCGGTAGACGTACTGGGTGTTCATCGCGGCGCCCGCCTTGTGCGGGGCTTCGATCACGCGGATATGCTCGGGCGGCATGTCCAGCTCCACCTTGGTGGCCTCGGCGAACGCCGCCAGGTCGCGGGGCAGGACGAAGTCGGGCTTGCCCTGGGCCAGCGGGTAGACGGTGGCCAGCAGCGAAGTGCCGGCCTTGTCGATGGTGCGGAGCAGGGCTGGGCGGCTGGCTTCCACAACGAGCGGCGCGCCAGCCTTCAGGCAGACTCGGAAGAGGGGCATGGGTGTCTCCTAGTGGGCCCGGAAGGCCGGGTTCTTGACGATGAAGCCCTGTACCAGCAGCTTGCGGAAGAAGAGGTGGCCGATCAGCTCGTGCTCGGCGACGTGCGGGAGATCTGAAAGCCCGCAGGTGACCTCCACATACAGCCACCCCTCGTCCGGGACCGGCCGTAGGGTGATCTTCGCGCGGCCCTTCGACTCCTTGAGGTTCTTGAGCGTCTCCTCGCGAAACATCTCAACCGGGCCGTCAACCATCAGGACCACGGTAGAGGCGACGCCGGTGAGCTGCTGCACCTCCACCTGAGCGGCCACCTCGGGCGCCAGCTTGTAGCGCGGCATAGCAATGACGTTGCTCATAGCATCTGGTCCTCTGCCACCTTCGCGTTGAGGATGGCGTTGATGAAGAAGTCGCCGCGGTGGTTCTCCACCTCGACCAGCATTCCGGGCGCCAGCTCCCAGCCGTGGGCCATGCCAGGGCTCGGGAGATCCGCGCCCTGGTCGATGGCTCGCAGCATGGTGCGAGCGCGGCCTTTGGCCACCGAGCGGCGGCCACCGTTACGCCAGGCCCAGGCCCACCAGAACCAGCAGGCGCCGTCCCGGCGCGTCAGCAGCCAGGGCGCGGCGAACACCTGCTGGCTCACCACCCACAGGCGCTCCTGCTTCACCCAGCTCTCGAGGTTCATCAGCGCCGCCTTCTGGAGCAGCACGTCCGCCTGGTTCTTGAAGCCGCGGATCGGCAGGGCCTCGTGCTCGGTGAGCTTCGCCTTGCGCAGGTTGCCGATCTGGCTGAGGAGCTTGTTGCCGTTGTCCTCGACCACCAGCAGGCCGGTGGTGACCAGCTGGATCACCTCGCTGTGACCCACCGGGTCCATGCCGCAGCGGAGCAGAGCGCGGTGGCCGCGCGCCAGGTTGTGGCCCAGCGGCGTCAGCACGGTGCCCAGCTCCTTGAGCAGGGTGAGAGGCAGGGTGTGCTCGGCGATCCGGGGCACCTGCGCCGGGTCCATCTGGTCCGGGTGGCCCTTCACCACCAGGTCCTCGAGCAACTTGGAAGCCTCTTTCATTTGCGAAGTTATTTCAGCCATTTAATTATTCCCGGTTGGCGTAGTAGCACTTCATCAGTGCGTTAATATTGGATGCCATAATGCGCATCTTCCCGAAGTTGTAACTTCCGTCCATACCTTGGAAGTTACTGTCGATCTTCAACTGCTCGAGCAAGCAGGCGATGGCAAATCCCAGGCCGTCTTCTGCGCAGTCGTCCTCGGTTACTTCCTGGATCTGCTCGAACGAGAACTCGGTGATCGAGTCGCACAGTTCCTTCACCTCGGAATAGGTGACGTAGCGCACCTGCTCGAGCCCCGACTTCGTCCACCAGGCCCAGTGCCGACGGTGCAGGCCGTGACCCAGCTCGCGATAGACCAGGCCGAACTCGGCGGCCTCGGGCATCCGCTCTGCCGGGATCTGGTGCTCGCCGCAGGCCTCGCTCTCGTAGAAGGGCACGATGGTGAAGGGAGCGCCGGTGGGCACGTCGTGGTGGTACATGGTGCAGCGCAGCTCAGCGGCACCGTTGGGGTAGGCGTGGATCTCGCCGCCGTGGATCGAGAAGGGCGAGTTCACGCGAAGATTGTCGGCCAGCTCGGCGCCGCTGAAGCCGCAATCGAACTGTCCGCTGCGACCGCGCCAGTCCACGCCCTGGCCCACGGCCAGGAGCCCAGCCGGTGCCGGCAGACCGTGGAGCTGCAGGTGGCCAGCTACTGCGTCGAGCCCTTCCTGCAGCCAGTCCACATAGTAGCTCCAGGCTTCGTCGTCAGGCTCGTAGTAATATTCATTGCCGCGATCAAGTTCCACCCGAGTAACTTTGTCGCAGTCCGAGCAGCGGAAGTAAGGTCCGCTTATATGCTCGAACTCGGCAAGGCTATCCTCCCACTCCATGGAAATATCGACTTCCTGCTCCGTGTGGTTGCAAGTCTTACAGCAGATGTCGACGACATCTTCCCGTACCCCATTGTCGTCCGGGTCGTAGGCGAAGCACCCGATCAGGGTGGAGCGGGTGATCTCCAGCTCTGGGTCCCAGTAGAGGTGAGCGCCGACGGCGATCTCGGTGGCGCGGCGCTGCATCTCTTCCTGGACTCGGCTGCGCAGGTAGCGAGACTCAACGACCTCCAGGTTGCCCAGGCCCTTGTTCAGCAGCCAGCGGGACTTCTCGGGCTCGCTCATGTCCTTGCGCTTCAGGGTGCGCTTGGCGTGGCGCCGGTAGACCGCCAGGTCCTTCGCCACCTGCTTGGCGAGCATCCCGTGGTTCCGCTCGAGCATTACGGCGAAGACCTCGTGGATCAGTGCGTTCACCACCTGGGGTTGCTCGACCAGGCGCAGGCTCTGGAACATATCCGGCGATACGCCGAATCGGTTCAGGAATGCGGGGAGGTGGAAGGGGGCGGACTTGCCGAAGATGACGCGGAGGGGTAGGTGCTTGCTCATGATCGTCTCCTGTGACGATGCGTGCCTAGCTCTTGGTGGCCAGGCGGGTGGGTTGATCTTGCTATTACATTCTCACGATGTCAAGAATCGACTTGACATGAGGCAGCGGATAAATCCGCTGCTCTGCGATATTCTTGGCGGGCTGTCCCCCTCCCACAGAAGAAAGGACTCTCACCATGGCTTTCCAAGGTCAAGTATCCCTGCCGCCCAACACCTGGGTGGACCTCCGCGCTCTGCTCACCTCCCAAGGTGTGGCGGGCATCTCCGCAGCCACCACCCTGAAGGTGCAGAACCAGTCCGCCACCCCGGTTCGGGTGATCGGTCAGGACACTCTGCCGGCCTCCACCAGCGCCGCCGCAGCTCTGCTGCCGCAGTTCCAGTGGGCCGAGTTCAATGCAGGCGGCGGCACCAAGGCTTGCGCACTGGCTGGTGCCCTGGGCGCCACCCTGTTCGTTCAAGTCACGAACTAAGGAGCCGGCCATGCAGACTCCTACCGTTTCGTTCCCGCCCAGTGTCGGCAGCGCGGGCTCCGGCCTGCCGCGCGGCACCCTGCCGGCGCCGGCGCTGAACCGCAACGTCGGCCTGTTCACCGACTCCAAGGGCGCGCTGTCCTTCTACAACGACGGCAGCAACCTGATCGCCAAATGCTTCGGCCTAGCCACCTGGCTCCAGTCCAGCAGCCTCGGCCGCATCGCCGCACCGGTCAGCACCAACCGCGGCATCACCGGCCAGACCTCGGCTGAGATCCTGGCGCGGCAGAAGGCGGTCCTCGCCGAGCTGCCCGACGTGGATGTCTGGGTCGTGATCTGCGGCTCCAACGACCGCCGCGCCGCGATGACCTTGGAGCAGTCCAAGCGCAACGTGCGAGCCATCTGCCAGAACTTCCTGAACGCTGGCCGCTACGTCGTGGTGATCTCCGAGACCCCCAACGGCGATGGCGCTGCCGTCCTGACCGATGCGCAGCAGGCGATCCACTATGCCTACCACCTCTGGTGCCGTGACGTCCTGGCGACCGAAGTGCCGGGCGTCCTGGTAGCCAACCCCTGGGAAGACATGGAGGACACCTCCACCCCTCGTCGCAACCCGTTGCCGGGCATGACGAAGGATGGCGTGCACTTCACCAAGCAGGGCGCCGAGATCGTGGGCCGCCACACCTGGAACGCGATGAAGCATCTGTTCCCGGGCTCCCACAACTGGTTCAGGACCAACGACCACTACGACGCCTCGCGTCTGCAGATCGGCTCGCTGAACCTGAACCCCGCCCTGCTGTACTCGGGCGGTTCGATCAACGCCAACATCCCGCTGGGTGGCGGCGTCACCGCAGGCAGCAACAAGGCCGAGGTGGCGGGCAACATGCAGCTGTTCGGCGACCAGGCTGGCCCGGTCGGCGCCATCGTGACCCCGAGCCTCGAGGTCGATGCCGATGGCGTTACCTGGCAGAAGCTGGCGGTAACCGGCCGCGTCGCTGCGGCGGCTTCCAAGGAGATCATCATCCGCACGTCCAGCCCGCTGGCCAACATGGCAGCGAACGACGTGATCAAGGGGATGATGCGGGTCAAGCATCGCGGCGTCGGCCTGGCCAGCGTCTCGCTGGACCTGCTGCTCTCCCGTAACACCGACAACAAATTCTTCCGGGTCTATTCGGACAACGAGGCGCACGACTACATCGAGCCCTCGCCGACCCGGTTGGTTGAAGGCTCGCGGGAGACCCCGGTCTACACCCACAACCAGGGCGCAGAGGACATCACCTTCCGGGTGAACACCACCTGCTGCTCCGACGTCGATCTGAACTTCGAGATCTGGTTCACCAGCATCGCGGTCACCAAGATCATCGTCTGATTCGGCGGGCGGGACGCAGCGTCCCGCCCTGCTGTATTCTTCTGGCTCTCTGATCAAGGAGCGATCTCATGGCTGCCACAGTCATTCAAATGCCGGGGGAAGACTCGGTTCAATCGACCGACCCGGGCGTACCGCTGAACAGGACCATCGGTCTGTTCGGGGACTCCAAGGCGGCGCTGTCCTTCGCGTCCGTCACCAACGGCAACATCCTGTCCAAGGCGTTCGGCCTGGCCTCCTGGATCCAGACCTGGAGCCAGGGCCGTGTCCACGCGCCGCTCGCCAACAACTTCGGTATCGCCGGCCAGACCTCCGCGGAGATCCTGCTACGCCAGCGCGCCGTGCTGCTCGACCCGGTCAACGCCAACGTCGACGTGTGGGTGGTGATCTGCGGCTCCAACGACCGGCGCTCGCCGATGACCCTGGAGCAGTCGCAGAAGAACGTCCGCGCCATCTGCCGCAACTTCCGTGAGGCAGGCAAGCACGTCGTCTTCATCACCGAGACGCCCAACGGTCCCGGCGGCGGCAACCTGAGCGACGACCAGCAGGCCATCCACTACGCCTACCACCTGTGGGCTATGAACGACCTCCCGAACGAAGTGCCGGGCGTCCTCGTGGCCAACCCTTGGGAGGACATGGAGAACCTGGCGACGACCCGGCGCGAGCCGCTGCCGGGCCTGACCCGGGACGGCGTGCACTGGACCATCCGCGGTGCCGAGATCGTCGGCCGCCACGTCTGGAACGCCATGCGCCACCTGTTCCCTGGCCCAGCCGATTGGTTCACCACCAACCTGCTGTACGACGCAGCCAAGTGCCCGACCGGCTCGCTGAACCTGAACCCCGCGCTGCTCTACACCGGCGGCACGCTGAACGCCAACGTGCCGGTTCCGGCTGGCACTACGGCTGCCCAGATGCCGGGCTCCATGCAGCTCTACGGCGACGGTGCCGGGCCGCAGGGTGCGGTGATCACGCCGAGCATGGAAGTCGATACCGACGGCGTCACCTGGTTCAAGCTGTCGGTCAAGGGCAAGATCCCGAACGCCAACTCCAAGGAGATCCTGCTGCGCACCACTGGGCCGCTGCAGAACATGGTCGCTGGTGATCGGATCCGCAGCCAGGTGCGGGTGAAGCATCGCGGTGTGGGGATGGCCTCGATCAACCTGTCGCTGATCCCCTCCAGGGGTGCGTCGCCAGGCTTCTATCGGGTCTACACCGATCACGATCCCTACGAGCTGACGGATACCTATCCGACTCGCTTGATGGAAGGGTCGCGGGAAACGCCGGTCTATGTGCACAACGAGGGTGCGGAGGACATCTCCAACCGCTTCGCTATCGTGTGCCAGCCGGACGTGGATCTGAACTTCGAGGTGTGGCTCACCTCCTTCGCTACGACCAAGCTGTTCGGCCTGTAACGGTCTTGCGGTAGAAGCGGGGCAGCGGATAAATCCGCTGCCCCGTTTTCATTTACAGCGGGGTCTTCCAGTCGGTGAGGGTCTTGCTGAAGTACGGCAGCAGCTTCTCGACCAGGCCAGCCTGCGCCGGGTCATCCAGCCACATCTTCTCGCCACCCATGCCTTGGCCAGCGATCCACAGGGTCACCGGGATGCCTCGAGCATAGGCCACGTCCATGCCCTTGATCAGGGCAGCCCAGCCAGCAGCGGTAGGCGGTGCACCTGCCTCGCCGATGAAGCCGCGCATGGCGTTGGCGCGCCAGTAATCGGCGCCAGCGTTGATGTGGTTGGCCAGCATGTCCACCGGGATCTGGTCGTTGCCAGACACGAACTGACCGCTCGAGCCGCCATCGTAGTCGGGGTAGGCGTGGCCTTCCCAGATGATGTTGTTGGCCGGGTCCACGATCTCCTTCACGAGGCGCGCGGAGGTGGTCCCGAAGTTGCGGGTCGAGGCCCACTGCAGACCGTTCAGGAAGACCGGAGCCTTCGTGGTGTTCCGCAGGTTCTTCAGCACCACGTTCATGGTGTTGATGTACAGGTCGGCCATGCCTGCGACCGAGATCAGGTCGCCGTTGCCGTTCGAGTACGGCTCGTTCATCGGGCAGTAGCCGAAGACCGGGAAGCGGCTGGCCAGCTTCTGCAGGAAGTTCGCCAGGTGCACAGCACCCCAACGGTCGGAGCCGTCGGCGTTCTTCTCGGCGCCGATCAGCACCTGCTGAGTGCGCTTGCAGTTGGTCTTACCTGCGGCTTCGCCTGCGGTGTAGTACCGCCCGGTCAGGGTGCCGTTGACATCCTTCTCGAAGCGGAAGTAGCGCATGAAGTTGTGCAGGTCGAAGATGACCTTGGCTTCGCCGTTGCTGTACTTCGCGATCAGGTCCAGGGTCTTCTGGGTCTTCTCGACGAAGGTGGTGTCCAGGTCGCCGCCGGCAGCCGGACCGCCATCGCTACCCATCTGGATCGAACGACCCAGCAGGATCGGCAGACGTATCAGGCGCACGCCGCGGTCGCCCACCCACTTCTTGATGATGGCTTCACCGTCATCGCCCTGGCCGACATAGACCGGCGAGCGATAGTGGGTGCCGTCTTCACCAGGCAGGATGTGCGGGGCGTTGGCCCAGGCCGCCAGGTTGATACCCGCGAAGGGGACCTTGCCGATGGCCGGGGCGGTGCCGCCGGTGCCAGGCTGAGTGCCGGTGCCGGTATCGGTGCTGACCTTGGCCAGGGCGAATTCGGTGACGACGTTCCAGACCGCCTTCGGGGTAGCGAGGTCTTTGCGCAGGCCGAAGTTGGCCTCGATGCCGCCCTGGTAGGGCTCGTCCACCAGCTCGTACAGGGTGATCTCGGCGATGTAGTCCCGATACTTGCTGTTCAGCTCGTTCAGGGTCTGGCGCAGGCTGTCCACGCATTCCTGTTCGTTGCCGGTGTAGACCGGCTTGCCGTTCGCATCGACCTTATAGATCTCGCCGCAGTTGATCTCGTTGAGGAAGACCTTCTGCCCGTACTTCTTGGCGAAGCCCACCAGCTGGTTGAGGTAGAGGTCATACCAGTAGCCGATCTCGCCCTTCCAGGGGTAGTAGTGGAAGCTGACGTAGTCGAAGAGGAAGCCTCGGCTGCGGCACATTTCCAGGAACCAGGTATCGCCGGTGACGTCGCCGGCGCAGGTGCCGTTCGGGTTGTTGGAGTTGCACTGGGTGACGTTGGCCGTGAACTTCAGGCCCAGGCCCAGCTCGTCGCTGGCGCGCTTCATCGCCTTGTAGGTGACGACCATGGCATCGACGCGCGCTTCAGCGCCGCTCTTGCCCTGGAGGTTCACCTCGTTGCCGATCTCCCAGATCTTGACGCGGTCGCCATACGCCTTGGCGTATTTGTAGGCTTGGGCGTCGGTGCAGGGGTAGATCATCGGCCGCAGCTCGATGCCCTTCGCCACGCACAGGTTGATCAGGCGGTTCATCTCGGTGGTGTTGTCGAGATAGCCGGTGCTGACGTCGGTGCGGATGTGGCGCAGGTTGTTGGCTGCCAGCAGATCCAGACGCGCTTCCATGGTGGCGGCGGTGTAAACCGCACGGCCTTCATGGACGTTCACGCCCATCTTGATGTTCTTGTACTGGACCGGGACCGGAGTGGGGGTCGGGTCCGGAGTGGGGGTCGGGTCCGGAGTGGGGGTCGGCTCAGTGCCGGTTCCGGTGCCCGGATCGACCGATCCGCTGTAGGTGCGGATGGCCTCGTACAGCGCCTTGACCTTGTCCTCGATCAGTTCATAGGGTGGAAGCATGGACGTCGTCCTTGATGGTTTAAGGGACGCCCATGCTAGCGTTATTCGTCCGCTGCCGCCTGGCTTTCTTTTTCCGCCTTCCGTCGTGCCATCAGCTCAGCGTGCTCCAGTTCACGCTTGATCTGCGGGCACTCGCTGACGGGGATCCAGCGGTAGCAGGGACGGCTGCCACTGTGCAGCCAGGCGCCCTTGTGCAGACCGGCCTGGATGATGTGCGGGCGCCGCACATACTCGACGCCCTTCACCACCTTTCGGTCCCCGCTGGCCGGCTTCTTGCGCTCCGGCCCGGAGTAGATGCGGATGCTGGTGATGCGCGGCTCGACCATCAGCTGAGGCTCCCCTTCTCACGCCAGGCGCCGGGCAAGCCTTCCTGATTGCTCGGGATGGCCGCCAGCCACTGCAGGATCTCCTCGGGGACCGGGCGATACCCCCAGGCGCTGCCGTACTTCCAGCCGCAGACCTCGCAGGGCTTGCCGAGCAGGCCCTCCGGGTGGGTGAACATGCCGGTGCTCCACTTCTGCGGGCCTTCATCCGGTCCGAAGCGAGTCTGGCAGGCCGGGTTGGCCTCCTCCCTTTCCAGCACCAGGTACTTGTTCGGCGCCTCGTTGACGATGGTCGCCATGCCCAGGATGCTCAGGTTCAGGTGCTCGAGCTGCTCGGCGGTGGGCAGGAAGGTCTCACCCTTGCGGGCGGCGGCCAGCGCCGCGTCCTCGGCGGCCTTCTTCAGGGTGTAGGCCATCGGGCTGAGCTTCCAGCGGTAGAGGGTCAGGGGCTTGAGCTGGCGCTCCTTGCTCCAGTTCGCATCCTGGTGCTCGCAGCCAGCCTTCATGTCGTTGAGGTGCCAGGTCTCCCAGACATCGTACAGGTACTGGATGGCCTCCTCCTGGAAGCCCAAGACGATGCCTTTCCGGCCGTCGCGGTGGTCGGCCAGCAGCTGGAGCAGCGAGTCCTGGCACTGGCCGCAGCTGCCGATGGAGTTGCCGTCGTAGGTCGGGCCGACGACGCCGGTCATGCTGAGCCGGCCCTTACCATCCTTCAGATCGTATTTGACGGTCACCCAGATGGTGCCGTCGCGGCTGATACCTACGGGGAATTGGCGTTTGAACGGGGTCATGTGTTGCTCCTACTGTGGAGGTGCCGCGGTCAAACCGCGGCGTTGGTGAGGCCCAGGCGTTGTGCCAGGGCGAAGATGTCTTCCTTGCGGAAGCGGTGGCAGCCAACCATCAGTTCGCCGTTGGGCATGATGGCGTTGGCGTTGAAGCTGCCCAGGCGCGCCCGCTCCGGCAGGGCGCCGCAGTAGCGGCTACGGTACAGGCGCTCGAGCAGCGGCCAGATCTTGCGGCAGTCCTCGGCGGGGACCGTGAGGCCCGCGGTGGTTTCCACCTCGTCGTCCCGGGCCGCCAGGCGCAAGCCATCGAAGTCCATGATCTCACGGAAGCTGTGGCGGTGGAGGTGGAAGTGGGCAGGCCCTTCGCCGTTCAGCCAGGCCGGGTATCCCTTCTCCATCTCGGCCTTGATCTCCGCCTTCTGCTGCGCAACGCGGCGCCGCAGGTCGTCCTGCTCCTTCTGCTTGGCCTTCTCACGCTTGGCTTCATCCTTGCGCTGCGCCTCGGACATCTTGGCGCGGTTGGCCACGGCGTCCACCTTGGCCGCCTCGATCAGCTTGGGGATCTTACGCAGGCGGCTCGCCTGCTCCTTGCTGGGCGTCATCTTGTACCAGGGGCGTTTCCGGCCGAGCTTCTTGTCGAAGGCCACCAGGGCCAGCCACTGCTTCCACTGGTGCTCGGCCTCGGCGACAGCCCCCTCCCGAGTAGCCTGCCGGCGGCGCGGCTCTCCCGCCTTGAACAGCAGGCCCTCGACGGTGTTGAGCGTGTCGAATATTGCCGCACTACTGAAGGGCTGCTCCGGGTCGTAGCAGCGCACCTTCCGCATGTGGCTGGTGGCGCGGCGCACCTCGTTGAGGTGGTTGCTAGTGGCCATCCCCCAGCCTCGCGTCGTCATCAGCACGATGCCGTCGACGATGCGGGCCATCGGGAAGTGGTGGCCGTAGCTGTAGATCACCGGCCCCCTCCACCAGACGTTGTTGTTGTAGGTCTTGCCGCTGTCGTACTTGGCATCCGGCTCCTGGGCGTGAGCCCATTCGTGCACGACCGGGCCGATGGCGCTGTTGCGAAATTCGCGATCCATATCCCCTCCTGTGGGGTGGTAGAGCAGCGGATTAATCCGCTGCCTTCTTGGGTACTGGCAGCCCGAAGTCTGCCGCCAGGCAGCGGCGGACGGCGTGCTCCATGTACTGGCGCTCGAGCCCTTCCATCGCTGGCTGCTCTCGGTGCTGCCGGTCCCAGTGCATCGTCTCGCCCACGGCCTGCTCGATCAGCTTCCGAGCGTGGCCCCACTTCTGGTCCATGCGGTGGCGGTAGAACTCGCTCCAGCTGGAGAGCGCCATGTCCGCGCGGAGCCGCACGGTGTCGGCGTAATCCAGCAGCTCCGGCTGGTGGCCGGAGAGCTTGAGCTTGATGCCGCTGCGCGTGGTGTGGACGGTGCGGTTGAGGATCTGGT
>JACCDR010821331.1_pt1 | contig 14210 bp, 19 predicted proteins | sample 7446431 | NCBI WGS metagenome assembly JACCDR01 (sample SAMN15323443, study PRJNA562643) | freshwater metagenome | isolation source: river surface water | place: USA:Blue River Watershed | collected 2017-08-17 | reverse complement strand
GTTCAAAAAGATATTAATGAACTGGTTGCATCAATCGGCAAGTACGAAGATATGCTACAAAATAATAGCAAAATCTGGGATGTATATCTAGATGAACTAAAAGAACTTCGTAAAGTTAAGTTCGACTAAAAGAAAAAAGCCTCTTACATAAGAGGCTTTTTCATATAAATATCTGTAACATTCGAATGTTGGAGATATTTATATGACTAATTTTAGTCCAAAGTGGGATTTAGTACTCGATAATACCACTATCATTGAAGGACAGAGTACTTATGCTAGATTACATATATCTAAGCAAAATAGTGCTGATTCAAATACACATTACACTCTAAATTCAAATCAGTACCTGAAAGTGACATACAGTATAAAACTTAATGGCAGTACTGTTCAGGAAAGAGATTATAATTTTTTAGTAGGTGAGAATATAAATTCACTGGTTCCAATTAGCACAGCAGGAACTGGTAATAATAAAGCACAAGGCACACATACAGTAATTTTATCCAAAAAAGATTTTGATTTAAGTACCTCATCTTATATAGACGTGTACATTATTGAAATCGTATGTCCTCAAGATGGGATATGGGATGATACTCAAAATATAACACTAAAAATCGATTCTATTCAGGTTTATGAGACAGTAGATAATCAAATAGTTTCTATTAATGACAGTGGTATATTAGGTACAAAAAGTGCAGTACTATTATATGATAATACGTTGGATAGTTGGGTAACACCAGATTTAACCACACATCAAAAGAATATGTACACTATAGGTGAAATTTCATATGGTTCTGAAAGTCGTTTGTTCATTCAGGCGTATGGATTTTCTAAACCTTATGTACAGGGAGACGATTTCTTTCAGGATGATCCATATCCAAGTGATAATTCTAATCGTGTATTTTATCCTACGTATCGTCTTATTAATATAAATGCAAATGAATTACCAAGTACTCATATTACTGGAAATGCTACCAGACTATTACCAGCGAACAGTAATCCTGTTATTGAGGAAGATTCTGTTTTTCTTGTTGATGGTACTGGTTCTTCTGTTAATTGTGGATTAAGATTTAATGGAAATGGTCAGTTCTTACAAACATTGCTGTATGATTCAGATCCAATTGATGCGTATTTTAAAGCTGAAATAGTACCACAGACTTATTTCTATAATTCGACTAATTCTGCTTATTATGAAGGTAAAAGATTCAAAGCTTATCAGATGTGGATTGCACCTGATGATTTAAGTGCCTTTTCTTCATCGGCGTTACCACAAAGTGGACATTTATATCAATTAAAGGATAACAAAATTTATCCTTATGTAATTAAGTCCATTATTGATCAGGGTGAATCGAAACTTATATTCGACCCAGAAATGTGGAATGATTTAGGTGTATATTCTGAGAAACTTGGTACAGAGATTATCGGATTACAAAAAATATTCAGAATAGTTCTTAATAACAATGATAGTACTGATATTTCATTTGATACTGAGCCTAATTTAGGAAGAATACATGTTGGTGAATATTTTGGTCATAGTACGTACCCAAGGATTACAGCAAGTGGTTCAAATTTAATTACTTATACATTAAGTCCACAATCCAGAGATGATATAACTAAGTACAATTTAGATTTATCTGCTGATGGTTATTTGACGGGTACTGCTTATTGTAAGAGAACGGATTTTGATGCAAATGATGAAGTTCCATTGAAATTTAATGTTATCGCAACCAATAAAAAAGGTTTAGCAATAACTCAGGAGTTCGAATTAACAATCGTACCTGGCTTTGGTGAAAACTATATGAGTGCTAATCTTAACATGAGTAATTCATTTGAGAGAAAGTACTTCCAGTGTATAAGTTCAAAACAGTTCAGTAACTATGATTATTACCGTCAATCTGATTCAAGATATGGTATTCAGAAAGTACCAAGTATTCTCTTAAAGGAAAACTTCGTAAATCCATTGAACGCATGGACTGATATTAAGGATGTTAAAAATCGCTTAAGGGATGGAATAATTGATACGGTCAACGGTGCTACTATTCCTGATGGAATATTCCAGTACGTTGTTGGTAATTACAAAGTACTTACTGCACTTGATAACAATGGTAATGAACTCTATGATGTACTTTATCGTGAAATGTTACCATTTGGTTCTAATCCTAAACCAGAAGAAGACCCAAGACAATATAATGTCCAAGACTATTTTAGTTTAACTGAAGTATTTGGTATCAGACAAAACATTTATAATATCTTAGGTGAAGATGTAAAAAACTTAAATACTGACCCTGACGATTTTTCAAATCGTGCAGTCAGTGTTCCTGAACTGGATGCAATAACTGTATCAATGGTTGATACCGTACCACGTTTTATGTCTCATGCAGTAACTGATACAGGCGTTAAAAATGGATACAGACCAATGATGGTAGTTGCTTATTGTAAACCTGGAGAAGGTGATTTGCTGTTTGATAATTTAGTAACATCTTCTGAATATAAAAATATGCTGGGTGAAATTGTAGAAGTACAATTTGTTAACTTTACATATTTCAGTGAAGAGAATTCTAAATACGTTGAACAGGAGTTTGCTATTCAGATTCCTTTCAAATCACTAATTGCATAAGGAAGTAATATATGTTTAATCCATTTTTCGATACTTCAACCTTGACTGATAAAGAATTGTTCAATAAAATTGACGAGATGAGTGCTCGCATGGTCAGAGCACGTATGAGCGGAATTAGTTTTGATATCATTGAGAATATGAAAATTATCATTTTATCATGTGAAGAAGAATTAAGAACACGTTCAGGAAGTAAAGAACTAAAAGAGATACATAAGGATGATCCATGTATTTTTGAGAGTGACCGAGACTATTCTAAAGAAGCTAAAACAGATGAAAGTACAAAAAAATCGATCAGTAGACCCCAATGGTAATGTACTTCTGGATTTAAATGCAGCCGTGTATTCTATTAATGCTGGCTGCAATATTCATGATATTCAGATACAGGAACTAAACGAAGATGAAGTGCAGTTGTTCAATAAGCATTGTGCAGATTTTGGCTTCGAAGAACGTATTCTAAATAACGAAGTAAATCATGAAAACAATCATAACCTATGGAAATATGATCCTAGTTATGACAACATAAATCTGGAAGATTATTTTCTTAATTTATGTTCTACTGATATTGAAAAAGAAAGAGTGTTGTACGAATTGAAGTTATACAAAGAGTACAATATGAATAAACTACTTAGATGCATGCTATGGCTGGTACATACTTTTGAAGAAAATAATATTTTCTGGGGAGTAGGTCGTGGTAGTTCAGTGAGTAGTTACTGTCTGTACTTAATTGGTCTACATATGGTGGATTCAATTAAGTACGAACTTGATGTACATGAATTTTTGAAATGGTAATGATTTATGTGCTATACTATTAAAAGGAAATTAATATGAAACACGTTACTTATCGTGGTCAACACGTTGACATGGAACTTCTACGTTTTAAAAACCAACATCAAATTGCGGTTGGAAACCTCAAGATGAATGCCCGTGGTGATATTCTTGGCAAAGGTGGAATTATTGTAAAAACTCGTGAAGAACTACTACAGGAAAGTGAAATTGAGCTAACGAAGCCTGATTTTAATCCAGCATCACAAACAGGTACTTATGTTCCTGAGATGGATAAACTTTCTTTTGCCAAGAAATCCTCACAAGATTTTACATCAGAAGATGATGTAGTAGATTCTGAAGATGAAGAAGTAAAAACTCCAAAACGTGCACCACGTAAAAGTCAATAATGGAGTTTATCATGGAGTCAAAAAAAGTACTTGAAGCACTTGAAGGTAAAGTATTAGTTACCAATTTAGATACTGGTGAACAACGTCTATCTTCTGGAATTATTATTCCAAATGATGATGGTAAAGTTAACGGTATCCATTCACGCTGGGCTAAAGTATATGCAGTAGGTAAGGATATTACTGATATTAAAGAAGGTGAATACATTCTTATTGCACACGGTCGCTGGAGTCGTACAATTGAAGTTGACGGTGTGAAATTAAATCTAGTTGATTATCCAAATGGTGTACTTGCCGCTGCACCAGAAAGACCTGAATACAAATACCCACATTAATAACTTTAAGCCTCTTATATAAGAGGCTTTTTTCATGGAATGAAAATATGAAATATTTTTTATACGCAGACATTTACCGTGCTAAAGTTCCTGATTCACAAATCAGGAAGTATTTCGAAATGGCAATGGAAGACATTGGTTTAGACCCTGAAGAGAACTGTATGTATCTCAGTAAACATAATGGAGAGGAAGGTAGTATAACTAATCCAAACAGCATCACTATTAAACGAGAAATATTTGGTGCTGAAAATGGAAGAGGCTATCTTTATACATTTTATGTAGATGAAAAACTATCAGACTCCAAAATGGCATTACTTAAAAACTCTCTTGTAATGAATATCATGGGTGTAGTTGATGTGAAGAGTGAAGATTGTCTAAAAGATTATCACTTCCTTGTACGCAATACTACAAAAATGATTAAAATGAATGAGTATATCATACAAGACCTTGATAATATATATCCTACTTTGAAATTTATGGATTTTGAAGAAGAATGCAACGCACGTAAAATTGTTTCACAACTGAATCTTTTACGAAATGGTTCTATTCCTTACGATATTCACGGTAAAATTAAAATGTACTACTGCGTTAAAAAAGCAGAACTTGATCTGTATAATTTACTGTGTGAAAATACATGAAATAAAATGACATTATATGCTATACTTCATATGAATAAGTCATTCAAAGGTGAATTAAATGCAAAATGATGAAATCATTTTTAGTGAGTTAGAAATTGTCAGTAAGTCCGGTGAATTTTACTATCTCATCGGATATGATAACACTAGAGTACTTAAAACTACTGAAGATACTTTTAAAAGTATGTTAGTTGCAACTGCTAAAGCATATAAAAAAGCATTAGACACTTATGGTGAAGGTTCGATTATGACCGATAAGGCACATCGTACTTATAAGTTCTATGAAAACCAAATCGATATCACTAAAGGTGATATGTTTACTGCTTTATTGTACCCGTTTGATAAATGGATAGCTATTAAATAATTTTTTATAAGGACATAAAATGAAAAATGCTCTATGGACAGAGAAATATCGCCCAAGTACTGTAGAAGATTACGTATTTAAAAACCCAGCTTTTAAACAAAAAATGATGGACTGGATCAAAACTGGTGATATTCCACATATTGGTTTTTTTGGTCCCGCTGGTACAGGTAAAACGTCAGCACTACAGGTACTACTGAATGGTTTAGTTGAAAACGGTCATATTGATAGTTCTGAAATTGAGTACTTCAATATGAGTGATGAAGGTATGGATGCAGTACGTGATCGCATTCTACCAAGTGCAGGTATGGTATGTATGGGTAAGTATCGCGTGTTTGTACTTGAAGAAATGGAAATGATGAGTCAGAAATCACAGGGTTCTCTGAAACGTGTGATGGAAGATTTTGCAGATAATGCACGATTCATTCTCACTTCAAACTCTATGCATCGTATTCTTCCACCTATTCGCTCACGTGTACAAAGTATTATTCTTGATACACATAATCAGGAAGAATTCATGACACATATCCTTAGTATTCTTATTAAAGAAAATGTCGATATGAGTTCACAGAATTCACTTGAGGCAGTTGACCGGATTTGTCGTAGTACCTGGCCTGATTTCCGTAAAGCACTCAATACCCTGCAAAGTACTATTGTAGATGGTAAAATTTTACAATTAGAAGATAAAGTTGACAGTTCAACAGATTATAAAACAGCTATTATTGAAGCTGCGAAAAATAGTAATATTGGTGAAATGCGACAACTTATTGTTAAAAACATTCCAGAAGATGAAATGGATGAATTCTTTTCATTTCTTTTTCGTAATGTGAACCTCTTCACTGAAGATTCTATGATTCAGAACCATTTAATTCTTACTATTCGTGATGGTATGGTTAAGAGTACTATGTGTGCTGATTCTGAACTTAACTTAAGTGCAGTTCTTATTGAAATGGATAAAATTGTAAAAGGTGTATAATTTGAAAAGAAAAGCTATAGTATTTGATTGTGATGATATTCTTCTGGACTACATGAAAGGTATTAAGGCTTTTCTAAAGTTACATTATAATATTAACCCACCGGGTTTGCCAGATGATTATGTACTTAGCTCATGGGCTGGTGTGTCTGATGCTGAAATGATTAAAATCATAGCTCATTACAATGAGCAATCATATGAGTTTGGATTATTAGAACCAGTACATCATCGTACTGTTGACTTGATGAAAGTGCTTCATAGTGTAGCACGTGGGCAAGTTGACTTCATTGTACTTACCAAGAGTGGAACACTCGGACATGGTGAGGTACTAAGAAAAGTTAATTTATTTAATACATTTGGTGATATTTTTAAAGAAATTATCATTATTGAAAAATACGAATCCAAAAAAGGTTCTATATTAAAAATTCAGCAGAATTATGACATTCTGTGCTTTGTTGATGACTACGTAAAGAATATTGATGATGCTGAATCATGTCAAGTTAACTCTGTTATTCTTGAAAGAACACATAATATCAAACACAAAGAATCCGGGAAATATACATTTAAAAAGGACTGGATTGAATTATACAAATATCTTGATAATTTGATTTATGATAATATAGTACTTACGGATATGTGACAAAGGATTTAATATGAATGAAATGCAAAGGATTGCATTAACTGAAAGTTTTCAAAAACAACTACAATACCTTGAAGATAGTAAAGAGATAATAAAAGAGTATAATAAATTAAGAAACTGTTTTAAAGATACATTAGTTGATAATAAAGAATGTGATTTTATTATTTCAGGTAATTCTAAATCAGCTATACTACTAAAGTACAAAGAACAACTTAATATGAGTCAAAAAGATTTATTAAGTATCATTAAACCTATTGATTTATATGATTACGTATATGACACGAATCTGAAAGAGTTTGATCGTTATAAAAGCAAACTGTACAGAGTAGACCAAGAACATGATAAATTTAAATCTTTCATGTTAAGTATAGGACTGATTGATAACACATTTAAAAAAGGTTATATACTTGATAGAAAATACAGTACAAATATTGAGTACTATATTTCTATGCCTAATGAAAAAATAAGTCCAGCTCATCTTGTTTCATTTTTTAATTCCATGATAAATGTAGCAAAAATGAAAGTTCCTACGGATACATATGCATTAAATAATTATATCTTTACATTAGATAAGGTTATGTTCCTTTGGAACAAAATAGAAAATTACGGACTAGAAAAGTTAAAAGCACGTGTACTGGCAGATATGGAATTAGAAAAAAGTAAATAAGTTAAATGTTAATTACTTTTTGAGGATTCTAACATGTTAAATGACAACAGTGGTGTAAACAGCACCGTGCAACGTCTGTATGATCAAGATGGGTTGCTTGATATTCTGTTAGGTGTAGAAGAGTACTTTGACGGTATGGATTTGTATGCTTATAAGAACTGGATTGAAGGTGAAGTAGTTGAGGGACCAATAGTTTCCAAGTATTGGGTAGAAGTAACTCTTAAGTTCTATCAAGAAACCTTCCCAGATCCACGTGCATTACTTATTTTTGAACGTCAGGGTACTAAAATATCAGTAAAGAAAGATTTCGAAAATCGTCCTATTGAACACCCACGCAGTAATGAAGATATGACAACCTATACAGGTTCTTATACTGGAGTACAGAAACCTAAAATTGAAAAATTGCCAATTCTTTTAGTTATTTTTCAAATTCCCCGTAGACTGGTTAATCCAGAAAGTTTTGATGAATACAAACTGATGGCAACTGACTTCAATAACAATTCATTATTACAAGATGAAGAGCCTGAACAAGAAGTACAAGAAGATCAAAATCAAGAAGATGGTGATTTAGATTTTGATGAAATGGGAGGTTTAGATGACCAAAATTCTTAATGAAAAATCATTGAAACCTGAAGTACTAAAAGATTTAATTCATCCTATTATTAGTATTGATGAATACACTCCAAAAATTGACGAAAACAATATTGTTGTTAATTTTAAGGTACTTGATAACTTTGATGCTGCATATGATTTAAGTTCTTTTATTGAACGTTCGCCAGAAGATGTGGTTGATACCGAAGCAGTAGAAACTCCAGATGTAGATGGGTTATATAATGTTTTTGTTGAAATGGAAAGAAATGCTGAGTTCCCTGAACGTTTTATTCGTTTAGTGAAGGATATTGGTAATCTTTCTCCTAATGTTCCCTGGAAACTACAACTATATAAAGTAAATGATCCTATTGATTTGGATGTTAAAAAACTATCCAAAAATATGATTCTGAATAATGAAAATACATTACGTGAATTTTTTGATTTCGCACCAGTACAGGTAGAATACCTTGATGAAGGTTTTGAACTTAAAAGTGTTTATGGTTCAGTACTGAAGTACTCAAATAATTCTGGTTTCATTAGTGAAAATTATGCTAAGTTCAAACTTAGCCAGAATTCAAAACTTGATGAAACCAAACTAAGTTCAATCCTTGGTACTGAATACGATGTATTACAATCAGGTTCAGAATTAATTGTTGGCAAGAATGGAAAATACATTATATTGAGGTAACATGCGAGTACTTAATATGCTTAAAGCACTCCATGAAAGTACACGTTCTGAACTACAGAAATCATCCAATATTGGATTAACAAAAAGAATGTACTGCCGTGCATATGAAATCAATCGTATTGGTAAAAAATACGATCAAAATAAAAGGCAAGATATAAGTACTGAATTTATTTTAACCTCCTATCTGGCACGTAAAGTATTCGTAAATGAAAAACATTTACGTTCCAGATACTTTTATGATGAAGAGTATCAGAATGAACTTAAGTTCACTAATGGGTTATGGAAAATTTATTGCCAAGAAGTATTCAATGAAGTACTTCCTGAGTTAAATGTTCCATGTACATATAGTGAACTTGACAAGATATTCATGGACAAGAAAAATAATAAATCATTTAGTTTATACAGAACTGTAAAAGCTGCCGTGGTACATAGCACTTTAACATCATCTGAGTACTGTACAAGTATCAAAGATTTTGATTTATTTTGTTGTTTACCAGGCATTCCAGGCTGGACTTCAGTACAGCATGGAGCATCATTAGTAGATGGACGAACAGAAGCCCCTCAACGCTTGTTCCAGGCGAGCATGGGAATGTATCGTTATGACCATCTTAATGCTAATGAGCCGTTCAAAAACTTTTGGAAAAAAGAAGCTCAAATGGCATTGACAAAGGCAATCGTACTGTGGGAAAATTCGTACATCACGAAGTTCCGTAACGCAACCATGTACGATTTAACTCCTTTACCAGAAAGATTTATACCTGTGGATGAGTTTAATTGGAACGTTAAAAGGACTTAAGAAATTGAGTCCTTTTTCTTTTTACTAAAAAGGATTACTTATGAGTACTTATGCATGTGGCTTAGATCCAAAAGCAAAGTTCAAAGCACTTTGCAGTAGTGCATTTGAAAGAGATAAAGAATTCAGTATTGGTATTGACAATCTTGAAATAATGTTCGAACGAAATAATGGCCATTGTACTTATACTGGCGTTAAATTCGTTAATGAAGTAAATCATAATCACGCACCTAGTGTTGATAGGATCAATCCGTCAGTAGGTTATGTTCCTGGAAATATGTTACTTTGTACCCGAGCAGCAAATAACATCAAAGAGTACTATTTCGAAAAGTTTGAAAGTGTAACATATATTAAACAAGCGGATATAGATATTGCTTTTCAAATTTATAAAAAATTAACAACAGTAGAGAAGTTATCTGATTTATCTCTTAATGCAGGAGATGAAGTTCCTGATATTAATATTAGTAAACTTTTGAACCGATTCATTGAAAAAGCACAGATTTCCATTACGATGGGATTTAAAGTACCTGATGAACTAAGAACTATCTGTCGTAATTATGTACCAGTTAAAGAAAAATTAGTTCATGTTTACAGTACACCTAAAACAAGTACTATTGCACGTTATGGTGATATTACCAAATTTACTTCATCATCAAATAAAAATAGTACTAAAACTCAAGAAACTAACTCTTCGATGCCAGCCGATTACGATATTGCAAAAAAATACATTAAGTATTGCGACACCGTTAAAAATGAGCTATCATTCGTGGAGTTTCTTGCAAAGAGCACCCAAAAAATTTGCGATTTCAGTTTACAAGAAATTGAAAACCGAGAATTTTTTATTATTGATGATTCCAAATCAGTAACTGCTGATAACATTTTAGTTCTGGATAAAAAGTACCTTAAAGTACTTAATGCCATGAAAGAATCTAGTATCAGCTTTGAACAATTCAAAAACTATTTAACCAATATCTGCAAAGTAATTAATAAGGATTAATTTTATGAAAAATAAGAAACTTAAATTCTATTTCACTGAAGGACATACACATACCGTAACTGGTGTAACTGGTCATAATGTAAATCCAGGAAATGTATTCATTTATCATACATCTAAAGTATCTAATGATATTTGGACTGAATCTAAAGTACAACTTCCCATGAAAGATGTACTTTATGTGGAATGTATTGAGGGAGACCATGTTCAAATTATTCCAGGTCTAGTTCGTAATTTTAGTGTTACTCCTGATCCTAAAGAAATTGAAAAGATTAATGAACAGGTACTGAAAGCGAAGCAAGAAGAAGAAAAATATGCTAAGCATAAAGAAGAGAAGAAACGTAAAAATGCTCAACGTAAGAAAGAGCAGTATGCTAAGCAGCTTGGTGTATCTGTAGAACAACTGGGAACACTACACAAAAAGTAATAGATGTATCGATAAAGGAACCATAATGGTTCCTTTTTTAATTAGGAAGTACATGTGTGTGCAATATTCGTAATTTAATATATGGATTAGCTAGTTTTATACTATGTTCAGTACTGGTATATTCTATTCTTTCCAACAATCCAGAACCTGATTTTCAGGCTATAGAACTTGAAGATATTATAACTAATCAAAAAGATCTCACTGCATTGCAAAATCTGGGTGTAAGAGACTTTGTTTGCTATAAAGAAAAAGGCTCTGATGTTGTGTTGTGCACGAACAAAGGCACATCTCATAAAACTGAAAATCAATGATTTTCAAGCACTTATAATTTAGCATAAGTCGCCTAAATGATATTTTTTAAGAAAATGATATTTTTTAGTTGACGGGGCTAATAGGTATTGGTAAGATACAAGCACTTAAACACGAGGAAGAAAAAAAATGGCACTCACTCTGGAAAAAGAACAAGCTAAAGTAAAACTTTCGCTTGAAAAAGTTACCAAAAAAGAAGTACCACCCGTACAGGTTAAACTGATTGTTGATGTATCCGGCTCAATGAGCGGGCATTATGATAAGAATAGCGGTTATATGTATCCTATTCTTCAACGTGCTATCGCACTGGCAAGTATCATTGACCCTGATAAAGTTGTGCAGATTATCGCATTCGATACTAAAGCACATGAACTTGGTGATTTTGGTGTTGATGATTTTGACGGTATCTGGAAAGAATTTGATACTAACAAATTCTGGGGTGGTACTTATTATGCTGCGGCATTTAATAAAGTACTTGAAACTCGTACCCCATCAGTTACACAGAAAGCTAAAGGGTTCTTCGGTAAACTGTTCGGTAAAACTGAAACAGTACAAGGTACTCCAAGTACTTCTGAACCTGAAATGCTGATCTTCCTTACTGATGGTGCAGATGGTGGTTCTGATAATGAATTCATTACTGCTTACAATCAAGTACTGGATGCGAATACGTACCTGATGTGTATTGGTGCTGGTGGTTCTGAATATTGTTACGGTCGTCTGAAAAAACTTGCAGATGAACGTGATAATGTAGGTTACGTGTACTTTAAAGATACCCGTAATCTTTCTGATGATAAATTCTACGAAACTATTCTGTCCGGTGAATTTGGCGAATGGCTTGAGAAGTTTGCATAATCAGTAAAAACAAGAGGGAACTTAGTTCCCTCACAAAAAACAAAACACTTTACAAAAGGTTTAAACATAAATGAAAAGTACCGTAAGTTACTTCCGTGGGGCAATTGCATTTCTGGTATTGGGTGTAGGTTTCTCTGCTGTTGATGGTTATATGTACGGTGGTTGGTCAGCAGCTATCCCAGCAATCTTGACAATGTTGATGTTGGCTGGTCTGGAAATTAGTATGTCCTTTGATAATGCGGTAGTTAACGCAACTATTCTTCGACATATGTCTACATTCTGGCGTAAGATGTTCCTGACTGTTGGTATGTTTGTTGCAGTATTTGGTATGCGAGCATTCTTCCCTCTTGTAATTATTTCAGTGACTGCAAGTACTTCATTACTGGATGCAGGTAAGATTGCACTATTCGATCATGAACGTTTCCAGTCCATTATGTTAGGTGCTCATATGAGTATCATGGGATTTGGTGCTGCATTCTTGCTGATGGTAGGGCTGAGCTACTTCATGCAGAAAGAACATGAAACTACGTGGTTGCCGTTTGAAAAGTGGTTTGAAAAGTTACCTGAAGGTATTGTTGCACGAATTGTAATGTTCTGGGTAATTCTGTCTCCGGTACTGTTTGCAGTTCATGAAGTACATCCTGAAGAGTTTATGGGTTTTGCGAAATCAGTACTTGTAGGTTTCGGTTCTTATATCGCTCTGGATATTATTAAAGGTATTGTTGGTGGTGGTGATATTGCTGCACTGGCTGCTAAACATGGTGTACTGGCTTTCCTGTGGCTTGAACTGATTGATGCAAGTTTTAGTGTCGATGGTGTAGTAGGTGCTTTTGCGATTACTAATGACCCGATTCTGATTATGATTGGTTGTGGTCTGGTTGGTGCAATGACTGTACGTGATGCAACTGTATATTTGGTAGAAACGAATAAACTTGATTCGTATGAGTACCTTGAACCTGCTGCTATGTGGGCAATCATGGCTCTTGTTGCAATCATGTTCGTAAGTGCCTTTGGTATTGAAGTACATGAAGTTGTGGCTGGTGGCATCAGTATTGCAATCATCATTGCTGGTGTGCTGTGCAGCATTCGCAAAAACGGTCTTCATACTCCAGTTTCAGTAACTGAAGAGTAAAAATATATTTGACAGAGTGCGTGTAATAGCGTACTCTACTCATGAAAGATAAATCGTTTTTAAACACAAAATAAGGATTTAACATGACTTCTCTCGTCCTGACTAAAGGTGATTCTCTTCCACTGACTAAAGGTGATAACACTCCGCTCAAAAAAGTGCGTGTGAACCTTTCATGGAATCCGAACGAATCCAAATCTTCTTATTCTTTTGATCTGGATGTTATCGGTGCAGTATGTAAAAACCAGGATCTGCAAGCAGTAGATACTAAGCATATTGCTTACTTTGGTCAAAAACAAACTCCTGCTATCAGTGTATCTCCTGATAACACTACTGGTGCTGGTGCTGGCGTTGATGAGTTCTTTGATCTTGATCTCAGCGTAGCAGCATCTGTAGGTGGTACTCATATTCCGGTACTGGTAGCAATTTACGGTGCAAGTCGTAAAGGTCAAAACTTCTCTATGGTTGACGGTGCTAAAGTAGAACTGGTTGATCTGGAAAGTGGTACAGTACTTGGTTCTTGCAATATTACTGAGCAAGGTTCTTCCAGTGATGAATCTCTGCTGGTAGGTGTATTTGAAAAACAGGCTGACGGTTCTTTCAAGTACAATCAGACTAACGAATTCTTTAACAAATCTTTCGAAGATTGGGTACATCTGCTCGATTCGTAAGAACAAATACAAAGGGTTACTTAAGTAACCCTTTTTTATAGGGGTGAATATGGTATTACCAGAACAAGAAGATGTTGCAACAACATTAGAACGTGTATTTGAAGCTTATTTAAAATCAAACTTTGTAATTCGACCTCATTTCATCTTATCAGGTGAATCCGGTACTGGAAAATCTCATCTTATTTCCATGATTGCAAAGAAACATGGTATTGAAATGCTGGAAATAAATGCTGCGAGCCTAACTAAAGAAGGGGTTTCCGGTAACTCACTTTCAAAAGCTATGTCCGGTCTATTGAATATTAAAACATCATCCGGTATTGTTGTATTTGTTGATGAATTTGATAAACTATTCACTAATGGTG
>JACCDR011160564.1_pt1 | contig 14212 bp, 31 predicted proteins | sample 7446431 | NCBI WGS metagenome assembly JACCDR01 (sample SAMN15323443, study PRJNA562643) | freshwater metagenome | isolation source: river surface water | place: USA:Blue River Watershed | collected 2017-08-17 | reverse complement strand
AAGAGCTGATTCAAGTCGCGCATGATATTCAGTGCCCCGAGCGGCAGCTGGTGAGGGGGGAGTTGACAGTTTATCATCGTAGCGATACCTCTTGCTTGCAGGACACTCCATATACATGGAGATCTTGGTGTATGAATGTCTCACGGGAGCATACCTCGTCCACAGTCCGGACACTCCATATCTGGACTACCGTGACGGGAAACATCTTCCTCATTGGAGTGTTCACACAGCTCCTGTAATGCGGAAATGGCTCTGTCGTATGTAGTAATCCTTTCATACAGTCTTTGTCTGGACTTCCACAACTCCAATATTTTTGAATCTCTTGGTTGACGCTTCATGAATGCCTCCAAGGACTTTCGTTGGGTGCGTCTTTAGGCACGACCTGAACAGTATTCCACTGTAGACCGTCCCACCATTCCATCACTCCTGGGCGCATGGCAATTTGCCGCCCTTCCAGAGTGGTTGCTGTCACGATGCACTTTTCCCCAGTCTTCACATCTTCTGGGTCAAGCTGTCGTATCCTAAGATACATTAATCACACTCCTCTATTTCCTCCCAATTGTCCCCTTTGAATCCTTCACTCTTAAACGGCACGTCAAAGCGTGGCGCGTTCATTGCCTCCCGCAGAGTGGACATGTGGCGCTGCCAGTCATCTCTGGGAGCACTGATGTTGATTTCGTCATGAACAGTGGCGAGGAAAGTCGCCTCCCAAGTTCTTGTATTACTCCAGTCAATAATGGACTGTTTAGTTTGATCAGCAGCTGATCCTTGGACAAGGTAATTGAGTAGCTTATATTCAAAAGTCCGCATTCGTCCATCAATGACTTTAGCAGGCTCAACGAAGTACTCGCGTCCACCCCAGGTACGGATAGGGTCACCTCTACGTCCAGCATTTTGAATATCCTTGATGAGTTGCTTCACATCCGGCATAGAATCTAGCACCGCGTCGCGCAGTTGCTTGCCTACTTCGTAGTCGTCAATGCCAGTTTGACGCATAACGCCAGGGACACCGGCCCCGTAGATGAGGGAGAATCCGGTGATTTTGATGTACTTTCTGGCGTAGTCACGGCTGGTGATGTCCTTAACACGGATCCGGTTTGCTTCGTGGGGGTCGAAATCTGGATCAGAAATGTAGGATCCGAGAAGTTGTCCATCCTCGAAATGAGCGAGGATGCGTACTTCCTGGCTTGAGAAGTCACGTTTGAGCCAGACGTGTCCAACTTCGGGGAGGAGATATACCCGCATAAGTGGGAGGGCCATGAATCCCTCCGGAACAACCAGATCGAATTCCGTTGGAACGTTCTGGAAGTTTGGACCGTTACTTGATAGCCGGCCTGTTTGAGTGCCTCTGCTATCCCGCTCAACAGTACGGACTTGGTTCCAAGAAGTATGTAATCTACCGTCTTCACGTGATAACTCCAGCCACGGCCCCATGAATGTAGAAAGGCAGGTATTCAGCGCCCCACGGTATTTAATAAGTGATTCGACAACTCCGTCATTAATGCGGAGAGTTTTCTTAGACGTACTTCTTTTGCCTGTTGCGGTGAGAGTCCAGTCAGTAACGTATCCGCTGCGATCGAGAGCTTCTGCGAGATCCCCTCGCTTTCCAAAGTCAAGCTGAGGTGAATCCAACACTTCTCTGATTCTATCATCTGCTCTATCAAGTTCTTTGGTGTAATCGGCACGATCCTTCTCCAGCTTTGGTCGATTTACTCGGATACCCTTGCGGCTGCTTTCATAGAGTACGGGCATGAGTTCACGTTCTCTATCGTAGGCAGATTGCATTCCACGCGCCAGTATCTTCGGATATAGAAATTCAAAGAGTTTGAAAGTGCGAACAACGTCACCAATAGCATACTTGCCGACAAGCTCCCCAGGAGCAAAAGAAATGTACGCGCCCCAGTCTTTCTCTGTAGCTTCTGGCACGTGTGAAAGAATCCAATGCTTGAGTTCAGTCTGTTCATCTGGCGGCATCCCTAAGTAACGGTGAGCAGATGGTTTCAGAGATAGAGTAGAAGCGTAAGGGTCATCGAGAAAGACAAGGTACTGAGTATCGTGGATAAGGTTCCAGTCAGAGTATCTCCACGTCGTACCGAGTGCACCATCAGTGACAGAGAGATCAAAAGGTGCATTGTGGAATAGCTTAGGACGACTAGCAAGAACGACCTTACGAGCATATTCAAGCCCCTCGCCACGTGAAATGTTGTTTCCGGTGGGGTGGCCCCAGGCCAAGTATCGGGGCGCGGTTCCCTGCACCCACACTGCCAGACCGACCGGATTCGGTGGGCGTGAAATCACATTTCCATCGATTTTCGTAGTTTCGTAATCGAGCGTAATGATGGATTTAAGATCCATACGTTCTCCTCATGTTAGTGCCACCGTTTCATCGGCCTATCTTGCTCGGTGACTACAGCTTGTGCATCCCCTGCCGAATCCAGGGGCCTACGCTAGAGCCGGTCTTCACGTAGGCGGAGACTTCTAGTCCTGCGGTTACGACTTATGGACGGTTGCCGGAGCCTCAATTCGCTCAGAATTTACGCTTCTTACCAGAGTCAGCCTCAGGAGCTTTCTCGGTATTCTCTTCGTACTTCTGCATCAGTACGTCGAATCCTCCGCCAATCCGAGGGTACACGTTCGCCAAGCTAGCCTCGGGGATTGGATCCACCGGGGCAAACTTCATCTCAAACTGATTCCGCATGTGGGGCACCAGCGAGATCTCTGTGACCATACCCCACGTTGGTCGTCTAAAGACCGATGCAGCTTCATTGACGTAAAGCTCGAAGTTCTTCCTTGATGTAACCGGTACGCGTAAGATTGCAATCTCAGTCTTCGAAACATCGGTATCTGCGGTCGCGGCCGGTACCAGCGCGAGCTTATAGATTTCCTTGCAGCGCTTACCCTTGCCCGACGGACTATCGGGGTCGCTACCCCATTTGCTGTAAGGACATGCAATGCAATCAGCCGCTTTTCGTAGGGGCTCAGTAACGTACTCAGGAGGGGACATGAACGGTACTTCGCCATCCGGTGTCGCCTTACCGAAGGCATAGCAGATTGGATTGCGCGGGTTTTTGGGATCAAATTTTCCCTCGAAGTAGTTGTTTTCGAAGATGGACGCCAGAACGATGCACTTCAACTTGTTGCCCGGTATGGGCTGATCCATGTAAGCCAGGATACCTGACTTTGTGCTGATCTGCCCAACGGTCGGGCGGAATGCCTTGGAAACCACTGCGGCTTCCTTGGCCATCTCTTCTTGCCAATTGACTGGTAGATTGGTTGACATTTGACTAGCTCACTTGGTAATGTGTTTGACTGCCCACATGACAGCTTCTTCGATCTTGGTCTTGGCCAACAATAGCTCGCGTGATGTTCCGATGTGATCCATCATTTCATGAAATGCCAAGCCACCATCCTTAACAGCTTTCATTAGCTGTTTCTCTTCATCGCTCAGCACCTTGTACTCGTGCCGCATGACGTTGTTAACGACTCGTTCATCGCTTGTGCTATCCATCCGCTACTCCGAAGAAGTTAGTAAGGTCCGCCACCCTAGGCGGACTGTGTATGCTACCCCTGTTCAACGCTCACTGCAACAGGTCCAACCTCGGCCATTTCCTCTTGAACCTTCCACTGTCCTTCAATCAAGTTCAGCGCGCCGCCCACCGGCCAGCCCTTGGTCCTTTCCTTCGGGTGCACCACTACCATAACCGCGTAGTGGAACTCTTCATCCAGTGGCTGTATATTCTTCTCATTCAAAGCACTCGCTACCTTCTTAGCGAATTCATGATATCTTTGCAATATGTCCACTCTTCCTCCTCTTCATCATCAGGGTGTGGTTCTTCGTTCCATGGCCATGGAAACCTAGGGCTTAAAGTCAATTTCAGCGTCAATTTCACCAATGTGGCCGATCCATTCCCGCTTTATCTGCAACAGCCGCACACTCATCATGCTTAGCGTGCGCCTCAGCTGCTCATTGGGAACTGCATTTTCCAGCATTCCCATGTGCTGCTGAATCGTAAGATATATTTTCAATACCTCATTTTGACTCAAGGATGCCCCAATAGGTTCATCCTCGGGACGTACGATTGTGGCAACTACGGCCGAAGCGCTACGCTTTCCCATATTTCTGCTCCCATTCCTGACGTGCACGCATCAGTTGGATGTTGGCTTCCGTTAAGAATTCACGGGCTTTTCCTGTCGGTGTAGCCATGATGAGATAGTCAAGTTGACGTTGTGTCGCATTGTATGCGCCCAGCATTTCCGGGCTCATAGTCGTCTTCTGCTTCTTCATCTTGCCCTCCTATTGCGGCCCGCTACGGCCTACGGCAAGTGTGCGCGTAGTCCCTGTAGGACGCAATAGGGAGGCCCAGGAGCTACTTGCGCGGGGCGGTGGCTGGCGTAGTATTGCCAGCCCGGCCGCGCCCCTGCGGCGTTTATATGCGGCCGGTAACCTGTGAGGAAAGATATGATAACCGACCAGTTGTTTGCAGATGCATGGTCGCAAGCAGGTGTGATTGATATTCCTTCGTTTTCTTCTGGTTTTCTGGGCGATAATACTCCGATTTACCGAGCGTTCATGGAGCAAGACCTGGCCAAGTCGGGCCTGAAGTCTGTACACATGAACGCATTCGTCACGCCCATGATTCCTAAAGATTGTGATGCGGCGTATCATATCCCGTATTGCGACACGACCGGCAAACTCGTCTACATGCAGCGGACACGAGTACGTAGGCCGGAATACAGCAAGCTTGGAAAGTATACACAACCCACCGGCGAAGAGCTAGGGCGTCATGGTCTACCTTCGCACATTCCATACATCAATCCAGTAGCACTTAAACTCTCTTCGGAGGTAATGATCTGTGCAGAAGGGGAAAAGAAAACAGCCGCCATTATCAAACATTTGGGACTCCCCGCGTTTGGAATCGGTGGGTGTCAGATGTGGCGAAATCCGGATGGTAGTGGTAGCCTCCATCCATGGATTAAACGATTACTACAGGAAAGAGGATGCAATAAAGTCCTTATCGTCCCAGATGGAGATCTACTTAGATATGATATCTGCAATGCTTATGGGACTTTTGCGCACACGTTACGGGAAGCGGGCTACGAGGTTGAGATCGTCAACCCTCCCGGAAAGATTGATGACCTTCTCCTCAATTGGGAAGCCCCAAGTGACAGCTTCGCAAATCTGCCGCGAGTTAGTCTCGAAGACCTCGTGCAAAGCCATTCTAGCCTTGCCCAGCGGTACAATCTTGCTTTCCGCAAAAACGATAGGGGGGTTATCTCCGTCCACCAAACAAGTTCGAACGTCATGAAGCTTTTGGAAGAGCATTCCGCTTTTCCGAAAATATGGAGGAATCTAGATACCAATCGCGTCCATGTGGGTGACGATCAAGCAGTTCCGGATTTGACGGAAATGCAGATTGCCAACTATTTCCAACACAACTTGGGATTCGAAAAGATCTCTCATAGGCACGTCTACCCATGTATACAAGCTCTGGCGAAGCAGAATCAGAAGAGTCCCATGCTGGATTGGATCAAGAGCCGCCCGTGGGACGGAGTGCCGAGACTGGATACGTGGCTGACGGATTACTGGGGAGTGGTGGACAGCCCGTTTGTTCGGGAAGTAGCGAGCAAGTGGCTGATCGGAGCCTGCGCACGGATGGAAAAGGCAGGGACCAAAGTCGATTGGATGATGATCGTTGTTGGTCCGCAGGGTACTGGGAAAACATCTATGCCCTCGGTGATGTTCAACGGCAACTCCCTCACATTATACGGAGAATCCAACGACAAGGACTTGCACATGAAGATTCACAGCGCGCTTGTGATTGGCTTCGACGAATTAGACTCCTTCGGGAAGAAGGAGAGCAGCTTCTTAAAAGCCATGATAACTACTAGCCAGGATCACTTTCGCCCGCCCTACGGATCATCAGTCGAAGTGTTCGATCGTCGTTGCACTCTATATGGGTGTGGAAATCGTCATGAATTCCTACAAAGCGACCCTTCGGGGTATCGCCGATATGCAATTGTGGAAGTTGAAAACTTACTAGATTTTGCAGGGCTGCAAGAAAATCGGGATCAATTATGGGCTGAGGCATGGTCTCGATACTCCAGTGGAGAAGACTTCGTGCAGGTCAAGCTGGCCAGTGAAAATGCGGAAAAGTACGTGGCACCCAACGAATTGGACGACAAAATCCTGTCATTTATCGACGCTCTCAGAAACTCTACTGCATATCATAAGAATGGGCTCATGTATGCGCAGTACGGATCTATCGTCGATCATTTGGGCTATCGTCCCAACCCCAAGGAAGTCGCCGCGGCACTGCGCAAGTTCGGTGGGGAAAAGAAAAAGAGTGACCGAGGGCCGCAAGGTGGCAGCCCTCGGGATTGGTGGGTATTCCCTATCAACTAACAGGAACAGGTGAAGTCAGTCGGGCGACCGGCTGGCTCCTCCCCTGTGATGATCTTATAGAGATCCCACACTTCTGGTGGGATAGCTCCATAAGCGTCTCGGCCGTACGAGTAGATGTACTCACCATTGATCGAATAGTGCCCATCTTCGTCGTTCACGCTGCCGTTCTTGGCCAACTCCATGAATGTTTCGTAGTTGGGGCCGTCCCATCCTTCAACAATCTGTGTGAGTTTCTGTATAGCATCCTCTCGCGACATAGATGTAGTGATGATTTCATCTGGGAATGCTGGATGAGTCCACACATGGCGCAGCGAGGTTATTACTCTCGGATACACCACGAGCCAGAAGCGCTGCCCCGGCAGAACCCTGCCCCTGATGAATGGATCGACAATTCCTACTGGGTTGTTCGTCGTACCATCGGCCCCGACGTGCTGCCCAGGATACAGCGCTTGCTTCGCCACGACATTCTCAACAGCGAGATGGATAGCGTCGCGCTTTTCATTCTCGGTTATGATAGTCCCGAGAGTTTGCAGCGCGTCGGTAGTTACAGTTCTCTTATCTGCAGACATGTTAAGCTCTCCCGTCTTCAAATTCACAGATTTCCAACATCTTGTTCACATCAATATGCGGATTGAACACACGCTTTCCCTTGTACAGGAAATGCTCCCTAGCTTCATGCTCTTCAACAGCCAGGGCAGCCATCAAGGCGGTTTGCACAAGCTCACTTTCGGTCATAAACTTGGATAGTCTCCAGGTGCGTCCGTAGACCCATCCCTCCGCCTTCGATTTCACACACTTGGCTAAGAATCTCCACCGAAGGAAAAGACGACCCTCTTCTTCGTCAAGGACTATTTTCCAATTGTCCTTGTACTTGATGCTGTTAACAATTTCATGAACTTCTTGATTATTCATTTCAATCCTTCCAAATCCAAAAGAGTGAAGTTAAGAACCCAGCGAGCGGGGACAGATGTATGTATTCCGGCGTGATGTACTGTAAAATGTAGTGAGCAGCCACCCCCATGCCGACGACTGTCGTGACAAGGGCGTGGTGCTTCACACGGGAGCTCATACGTCTTCCAAATGCAAGAGCCATCCGAGCAATAGCAGAATGAATAGACCGCCTGCCGCATAGCCGTATGGTCCGTGAGTCGCTACGAGTCCCAAGTAACATAGATGCATCCCATGATGTGTTCGATGATATGCCTTGTGGTGAACGTGCGCATGTTCGACCAGCGCATGCCACCACGCCTTTATTCTTTCCATATGAATTTCCTCAGCTTCTCACACTCCGAAGGTGTGGCATTAGAAAGTGCGACTAAGAAACGATAATGTTCGTAGCGACCCATCTTATGCTCCGTAAATTACACCGGCCGGCAATTAGAAGAAGGCAGGGAGGCCCCTTCGTGTCGCGAGTTGCTGTGCGACGCTGTGCCGGCCGGTGTGTCGGGTATTTAGCCCGAAACCTGTGCCACTTCAACCTTGTGCGGGATAATGTGTCCGCCCCGCGTCATGTACCCAAGGAAATCGTTGTGGCCCTTGACGGCCTCAGCCAATTCCTTCATCGTCTTGGGGCCACTGGCCAGTGCCGTTGTGATCTTGCCCCACGTTTCGCTGTTGCGGTCTGTCTTCGGGCTGTACCGCTTGCCCAGCACGTACTGACCTTCGTTCGTGCCTTTGGGCGGCTTGGCAGCCTTCTCTTCCGCAGCGGCCGGTGGGGTTGCAGGAGGAGGAGCTGGTTGTTCCACCTCACCACCGGCCGCATTGGTCTGTTCCACCGGCGCTACAGCTTCAGCGGCTTGCGGTTCAAGCACGGCAGCCAGCACCTGGACATCGGCTGCGGTGACCTCACCCGAATCCACCACAGCAACCACCACCGTTTCGGGCAACTTTGGAGTCTCATCCACGACAACCGTCTCCTCGGTATGCTCTTTAGCGGCATCCGCCTCGTGCTGCTTCTGAGCCGCCTTGTGCAGCTCCGCCTTGGTCGGCTTCGGGGCATGGCCCGGCCGAAAGTTCTTAAGTCTGTTCTTTTCACTCATCTTCGCTCCTTGGTTGGTTTTTGTCGTCGCTGGCGCTACACCAGCAACACCAAGCATGCGCCTTGTCATGGTGGACGGCTAATAGTGACTAGTTATGGACGCATAGTTCGTCCATAACTTTCTGTAGGGCGCGGCCCTAGGTGCCACGCTTATATAATGTGCTGCACAGGGGGCGCCGTTTGCCCCCTGTGAACCACAGTCCAGGAGGACATTATGACGATCGAAATCTGTGATTTGGGTGATGTAATGACGGAGACGAAGCACTGTTCTCCCGATCCTGCAATCTTCCCAGATAGCTGGTTTGGGTGGGGATCCAAGGAAACATTTCAGGGACCTTGGCCGCAGTGTCCGTAAGATAGGATAGTTGGACCGTGGTAAGGGTGCGGCATCTGTCGCACCCTCGAGACCAAATAAAAAGAGAGAATCAGTTGTAATCCCTGCGTAGGGTGCCATACTACAAGTGCGCCAAGTAGCGGGCGCGAAAATAACCAAGGAGTTGCGAAGATGAAGACCATACGATACCAAGTGAGAAGCTTGACGTACCCGAGGTTTCTGGCACAGAACATAGATTTCTATACTATGCTCGGTGCAAAGCGTCAACGCTGGCCGGAAAAGGGCATCAAGCCCAAAGTGTTGGATTGCGTGCGCCTCGAGAATGATAACGGTGTGAAGACCGAGGGCACCGCAAAAGTGCTGGCCTGGGTGACCGAACAGCCCTACACCGGGCACAAGTCCAGCATACACCGAGTTCTGTGCCTGTGCCCAGGCTGCGGCCGGGTTCTGGGACTTGGCCGGCTGGCGCAGCACGCCTGCGACGGCAGCAACGAGAAAGTGATTGCGGCCGGCATTGAGTCCGGCGCCCTGGCCCAGGAAGTGGGCGACACCAACATGACCGTGTGGATGGCCCGGAGGATGGCATGATTATCATCGGCTGCATCGTAGGGGTGTGGGTTGTCAAGGAGTGGGACGCTGAGTTGGAAATGTGGACCTACGCAGCGTGCGGCCGAGACCGTGGCCAAGCGCTGTACCGATATCACCTGCGCTACGGAGACTGACATGGAAGTGATAGAAGCGTGGGGTGATCAGGACCGAGTGGAATTCTGGTACGAATACCACTGGTGGCAGATTCACTGGAATCCAGACTTTAACCGACAAGCGGGTTAGGAGGATGGGGCGATGACTACCGAAAGCCGACAGCAAGACGTGGGTCTTATGTCCACGATTGAGAGACTTCTTAAGGAAGAGATCGAAGACATACAAGTGCAGCGGGTGCACGATCGTTCGATCTCCATTGCATTTCCCGACGGGCGCGTGGTGAACTTGGTCCTCTACGGCCCGCGTGGGAAGGTATGATGCCATGGATAGCGACGAATATTACTGGGTGATGGATACGCTCTGGTATGACTGTGTGATCTCATACGCAGCGCATACCGGATGTCCAGACTGGCAAGGCTACCTGGAGGGCCTGATATGAAAGCTTTAATGGGGATGACAGCAATCATTCTTCTTAGCGGATGTTCGACAATGGGGAGCTTTTGCGATGAGTCCAAACTCTCGTTGGAATATTCTCACACGAGCCACCCAATGGCTGGTCGACCATTCGAGTCGCAGTACGGGAGTGAAGACACTCTGGATACGCTTGGGCCTAATCTACGTTGTGAGCGTGACGGCGTTTATATTGACTCAACTCTTGGCTATAAGATCTATCGCAACGGTTTTGAAGGGCCTGGACTCACCGGATCCTTAAATGTCGGTGTTACGCTTTGGGAGATGTGATGGACTGTGAATGTGCGCTGGCTTTGGTGAAGCTTATTGGATTCGGCGTATGCGTGGTTGTACTGATAATCTGCACGACTGTGGCATACGTCTACTCCAATAGCTACGACGATTCTGGCGAGGAATGATGGAAACTACAATCTGGATACTGCGAGCTCTGGTCCTAGCGGAGCTCGCTTGGGTAGTTTGGACACTCCGATGTAGGTATGTAGGGGGGTTGTAGGGGGGATGTAAGGATATACAGCCCTACGTAAAAATCTGCTTATAAAACAACGTGTTCGGAGTATATGTAGGTATGTAGGGGGGAAAATACCTTACACTGTGTAGAAATTTAAGTGATCATTATGTTGTATATATTAGGGGTGGTAAACCCCACGTACCTACATACCTACATACCTACGCTGCCCCAGGCCCCATAGGTCGTATAAGGGGATCTGAGTGCGAATTTCCCACCATATAAAATTCGGAGTCGTCCCTTAGTCCTATTCTCCCCATACCGACGTCTTCGATTTCGGCACTAGGAAGATCTTACGATCAGATCTTACCGGCCGAAGAAGGAGGATCAGAGATCTGATCAGTAGATCAGACTACTAGACAGTAAGATCGTATACGGAATATCAGACGTCGTATACCGCATACCGTATTCTGTATATCGTATACCATTTGTGCGTAGCACATATTACATAATCTTGTAAAGCGAGGTACGTATAAGGGGCAATAAGAAATACTTGCATTTCCGCTGGGCATGCGTAGTATAGGTAACACCTTACACATGTAAGGCAACGTACTAAAGGTAACTACCATGCAGACCAAAGCAGAACGTAAAGCCGCCGCCCGCGCCGCCGCCCTTGCCAAGCAAACGGCAGAAACGCCGCCGGCCGCACCAGTGGAAAATGTTGCGCCGCAGCAGGAAGTTGCGCCGCCCGCGCCGCAGCAGGAAGTTGCGCCGCCCGCGCCAGCCACCGCAGCGCCCACCAATTCCGCCATGCAGGTCATGTACAAGGCCGGCAAGCCTTACAACGTGCGTCCGGGTACCGCGCAGGACAATGCGCGCAGCTGGGCGGCAATTCAGGCGGTCTTGGCCAACAAAGGCGGCAGCGCCACGCGTGCGGACCTTACGGCAGCCGTAACGGACTTTAACCATGCGCCGTTTGTTGGCTACGCCATTAGACGCGGGTGGCTTACCACGGCCGCCTAAGAATGGCAATAGGTACAAGGGGCAGTCATGCACTGCCCCTTTCTTATAACACATACGGTATACGATATCCATTATAAAGTATACGATTTCAGCCCGGGGGACGTCAGAAAGGCCCCCCGGGGGTGGTCTGAAAATTGCATCTGAAAATCGCTGCTCCACCCAAGGGAGAATTTTTTCTCCTATCAAGAGAATAGAGATCAAGAGATCATGGATCCAAGAGCATTCTTCCTACTATCATGAACCCCAAAGCAGCTAGCATCGTCAAGACTATCGGCCTTTCTTGATCATCCCATCCTAGAATGTGTCTCCATATCACCCACTGCCCAGTCGTGAGTGCTATTATCGCCAATACTGTCTTCACGTCCCTCTTATCCCTTTCCAGACTATCCACATGATGAATACAAATCCTCCTACCAGGGTTGCCAGAATAAATCCAGTGAGAATCCATTGCAGAATGTTCTTCATATTGCCTCCGTGGGGCCATCCGTGGCCCTATCCTCTCATCCTTCCCTACGCGTTAACCTCAGCATCCGCTGCGCGGGCCTTCACCAGCTCCCCATACTTCGTGGTGTGCTGCCACTGTAGCATTCGGGTCACTGTGGAGGCTGATACACCCAATATCTTCCCCGCTGCCGCATTGGAGAGTGAGTACATCCTTCCCTCCCGGTACCTCGCCAACATCCCGCCGTACTTTTCCTGGAGCCGTTTGGCCCGAGTTTCGCGGCTTTTGGCGATGTTTGCCGCCTTTTGCTCTTCAGTCAACATGAATTTAATTGCCACGTTCCCCTCCTTCTGCACTTGACATCATCTTGGAGATGTTTGTTGCCAGTTCGTCCAGCCCAGCGCGCTCCAAGGCGCGCTTTGACGCCATGTGGGCGAACACCATCAACTGCTGATCGCTGAGAAAGCCGTCCAGGTAGTTGAGTAGATGGATTGCTAGCTGCTTTTTGGCCTCGCTATCGGGCATTTCGGCATTATCGAACGAGGCGTAGCAACGATACGTGCCGAATTCGGGGTTGCTGAGGTTGGCCTCCCGATCGATAACTGCGTATCGCTTGTTGGGACCGCCGAGCAGCACTTCCAGCTTCTCGGCCATCTCAACTTCTTTTTTCGTTACCGGCTTCACTTTGCCAGGCATACGGCTACCTCCGGAGACACTGTTTCCAGCGCATCACGCTCCACCCGGTCCAGCAGCATGGCGAAGTGTTCGTCACGCTTTTCGGGGCCGCGCACGGCCAGCTGGGCGAGGTAGTACATGAAGTTGTCGCCGAAAACCTTGTGCATCAACTCGTGGCAGAACATGAGCGTGTCCACCGACGGTATTTCGTTAGGTTCCTCACCATCCACTTCGAAGGTGATGTGATGAGCCACCAGGATGTTGACGTCCTTGCCGACAGCCAGCCGCATGAATCGCTCATACAGGGCGTGGTTGCGGTGGTTGCGATCGTTCTCATACTTCAGGTAATCCTTCATTCCTATACTCCGCTTGGTTGAACAACTCAATAAACGCATTGAACTCGTCCTGACACGCTGGGCAGTCGCCGGGGAGTGCTCCGAAGCGGTGGTTACCACTCTTGGACTCCGCCCTGTACCACAGTCGTGCTCCTTCATCATTCAAGAAGTGCGTGGCTGCCCAATATGAATGGGCGCTGAACCCACTGTCCAGCGCCTTTTTGATGTTTTCCTTATTCGCCTCAGCTTCCTCGCCGAAGACGTGGCGGAACAGGTCAACAGTCGTTTGGCACGCCCCCAGCTCCTCCAGCTGTTTAGCGGTGATTTTCGCGGCCATTGAAAAAACCCTCCAATTCGTCGAGTAAAAGTAGTAGGGACTTCGCCCCGGATTCATTCTTGACCGTTTTGTGCAGCCAAGGTCCCTTGCCGCATTTCGGGCACTGGTGCGCTTCCTCATAATCCTTTTGAGGCAGGAAAATCACACTATCCCTGTGTTCCCACTCGTGTCCACACCCCTGTTTGGGGTCGTAAGTCATACCGTCGTAGCCGCACTGGTGCCCGTGTTTCATGGTTCGCGCATCCTATGGACAACTGTGTAGACGTATTTGGCGTAGGAAGGCTCCCACCGAATCATGGCGGTCTCTTCCATCTTCATTTCGCGTATTTTCGTCGATGGGAGGTACCCCCTTTCGATCTGTACGCGTGGCACCTGGATAACAACCCCGTCGTAGGCCGTGGGATCCTTGCCGTCCCGCCACGCGAGGGCTTCTTGTGCTAGAGCCTTCACTTCGTGCTTTCCGTAGATGCGTCCATTGCGCACCATTTCTTCCAGCACTTCCCTTCTAAGTATTTCCATGGCTCTTCCTCGCACGTGCCCGAGCCCGGAACAGCTTTCCGAGCATCATTTTGGTGGTGCCGGCCGCTGCCATGTCGACGGCACTGTCGGTACTCACGTTAGTGGAAACCACAGCTGTACGCTGCCCGGTCTGTACATCGGGGACACGATCACGTATCACCAGAAAGAAGTCGGCTTCGCCGTCTAGGCGTTTAGAGACTTCCCTGGCCATCTCTCTTAATGTGCTCACTTTCGTCCTCCAAATACCGCTTCAAAACGCTGGGCACTACCTTCAGTTCATACGCCAAAATCGCTAACTCGGCGTTGGACTCAAGACTCAACTTTTCCAGCACCCGTGCCCGGTATGTGCTGAAAGACTTGACCGCTATGCCCAGGCGTTCAGCCGCCTGTGCAGGTTGCAGACCGGACCCTATGGCGATGAAGATCTGCAATTCCCGCTGTGAGAGACGAGAAATTGGGTTATCTTCTCTTTTCGCCAGTAGGGCGTT
>JACCDR010004228.1_pt1 | contig 14215 bp, 14 predicted proteins | sample 7446431 | NCBI WGS metagenome assembly JACCDR01 (sample SAMN15323443, study PRJNA562643) | freshwater metagenome | isolation source: river surface water | place: USA:Blue River Watershed | collected 2017-08-17 | reverse complement strand
CACCCAAAAAGCGGCGGCGGGTGCCAAGCGTATTTTCGAAATTTTGGATCACGTCTCAAGCGTGCCTGAGACCATCCATCCGCAAAAATTGCCTGTGCCAGTGCAGGGCCACATTGAGATTCAAGATGCGGGCTTTCGCTATGGCAACCGTGCTGTGATTCGTGGCATGAACCTCAACATCCGACCCGGCGAGATGATTGGCTTGGTAGGACAAAGCGGTTCGGGCAAGAGCACGTTGGTGAACTTGATTTGTCGTTTCTACGACTTGAGCGAAGGCTCGATCAAGCTCGACGGCATTGACATTCGCAACATTGCGTTGTCTGACTTCCGCAGCCACATTGGCATGGTGTTGCAAGAACCATTCTTGTTCTTTGGCACGATTGCCGACAACATCGCCTACGGCAAACCCGATGCCACGCGCGAAGAAATTGTGGCTGCTGCACGCGCTGCGCATGCACACGAATTCATTTTGCGTCTGCCACAAGGCTATGACTCTTTGGTGGGTGAGCGTGGTCAAGGGCTGTCAGGGGGCGAGCGTCAACGTATCTCGATTGCGCGTGCCTTGCTGATCAACCCGCGCATCCTCATCTTGGACGAAGCCACAGCCTCTGTGGACACTGAGACCGAGCAAGAAATTCAAAAGGCCTTAGACAACTTGGTACAAGGCCGTACCACGATTGCCATTGCCCATCGCTTATCGACACTCAACAAAGCCGACCGCTTGGTGGTGATGGAGCAGGGCGTGGTGGTGGAAGAGGGCGACCACGACACGCTCATGGCGCGTCAAGGCGCGTACTACCGCTTGTACGAAGCCCAAGCCAAGAATGCAGAAGATGCCGTGGCGCGTGCCTCAGGCAAGGAGTCCGAATGAGTGCCGCATTGAATTTCACTTTGGCGTTTGATGCCTTTGGCAAACTCGTGGTCACGCTGGCCGATGGCACCCAGCATGTGGGCGCTGTGGTGGCACGTGCGTTTCCCATTGCCACACCAGACCAGTGCATCTCTATTCTGAGCAACGAAGGCAAAGAATTGGCTTGGGTGGAAAACCTCAGCGACTTGCCTGCACATGAGCGTGAGATCGTGGCGCAAGCCTTGCAAGGGCGAGAGTTCATGCCGGAAATTTTGCGCTTGGAGGGGGTGAACAGCTTTTCCACGCCCAGCGTGTGGCGCGTCCAAACCAACCGAGGCCCGACACAGTTGGTGCTCAAAGGCGAGGAAGACATTCGCCGTCTGAGTGCCTCGCGCCTCATCGTGGCCGACGCCCACGGGGTTCAGTTTTTGATTCGCGATTTGCCATCGCTAGACCGTCACACACGCAAGCTGCTGGATCGCTTTTTGTGATCCCAGTTCAGCGGCCTTCGCAGCTGGCGAACACATCCAACTCGCGCTGATACACAGACGTTTTCACGGTCATCAAACCCAAGACCGAATGAAACAAATGGTCATGTGACAGCGGCTGTTCACGCTTGGCTTGCAAGCAACGTGTGCTGACACGGTTGCGTTGCTCAAAGTGGGGTGACAGCCAAGTGATCAACGGCACAGTGGTTTGCTCGGCTGGAGCGACTCGGTACGGCAAGCCATGCAGGTAGATGTTTTTCTCACCCAAGGATTCACCATGGTCGGAGACATACAGCATGGCGGATGCGTGGTCCTTGTCTTGCGTCTTGAGCCACTGAATGACGCGTGACAGGAAAAAGTCGGTGAACACCAGTGTGTTGTCGTAGGCGTTGACAATGGCTTCGCGCTCGCATTGCGCCAGTGAGGCATCGGTGCACTCGGGCGTGAAATGCTTGAACTCTTTGGGGGTGCGTTTGTAATACGCCGGTCCGTGACTGCCCATTTGGTGCATCACCACCACCGTGCCACGGGCTCGGCGGTCGTTTGGCAGCTGGGCCAGTTCTGCTTCTACACGATGGAGCATGATGGTGTCGCGACACTCGCCGCTGCTGCATTCGGCGGGATCTTGCAGCAAGGCCGTGTTGACGGTTGGAATGCGTGCGCACTGGCCTTTGCAACCAGATTGATTGTCAATCCACAACACGGCATAGCCTGCACGTTGCAACACATCAAGCAAGTTTTCGTATTCATAGCGACGCTTAGAAAAGTCTTGACGCCCTAAGTGAGAGAACATGCACGGCACCGACTCTGCCGTGCTGGTGCCGCACGATGACACGCGTGTGAAGCTGGTCACCGCCTCATGGGCCAGCCGAGGGTTGGTGTCACGTGCATAGCCATTGAGTGAGAAATTTTGGCTACGTGCGGTTTCTCCCAACACCAAGACCAGCAGGGGTGGCTTGCGTGATGTGGACGATGCGGGCGGCACGATGTGCGCGTCTTCGGCAATGGGTTGAAGGGGGCCATCTTTTTTCGCAGATGGAATCACTGTCAGCTGCAACAACGCATTCACGCTGTTGAGGGGGTTGACCTGATGCCTGAGCTGCGTGTGGTTGCGCATGAGCGAGGCAAAGTCTTGAAAGATCAGCTGCAACGTGCCAAAGGCTAACAACAGCGAGGCGACACACAAGCCGACGTTGTGCAGCAACTGTTTGGGCCAAGCCTGTGAGGTCATGTGTTGACGCCACAGCCACACCAACGGAACTCCTGCCACCCCAAGCACGGTCAGCAGCAAACGGCCACTGAGTTGATCGCGGGCTTCACGCACATCGGTTTGCAACACATTGACCACCATGGAGGTGTCCAGCACGATGCCGTACATCCACATGTAATGCGTGGCAAAGCCTGCAATGAGCAGCATCAGGCTGATCACAGGTTTGAGCGTCCACCGCCAAGCGAACATAAACAGAATGGCCGCCACAGTGCAGGCAATGATGCATGCAAACCCCGTGATCAAAACCCAACCCGCCGTGCCAGAGAGCTCTGGTAAAGCCAGCAAGTTCTTCCATAAGGTGAAGTTGCCCATCAAGGTCAGCCACAGGCTGGCTGCGATGACCAACATCACAGATGAACGTGGGGTACGCACAGGGGCGTCGATGAACATGAGTCGCATCGTCGTCGTGATCAGGTTGGCCACGTGCTGCCGTGTTCAGGCACAACCGCACGCCACTTCAGCTCTCGCTCAATGCGTTGACGCAGCGCATCAGACGCTTCGGGCTCGCCATGCACCACATACACCTGATCAGGTGCATGCTTCATGAGTTTGAGCCAAGCCAGCAGCTGCGATGCATCGGCATGGGCAGAGGACGATTGCAGTTGCACGACTTCGGCATTGACCGCCACATCTTGGGCGTGGATGCGCACCACGCCGCTTCCACTGGCCAAAGTAGCCCCCCGTGTGCCCGGTGCTTGGTAGCCAGTGAGAACCACCATGTTGCGGTGATCCGGCAGGTAGTGCGCCAAGTGGTGCAGCACACGGCCACCCGTGGCCATGCCACTGGCCGACAAAATCACCATGGGACCGTGGCGTTTGGCCAAAGCCTTGGACTGTTCGGGCGTCTCCACCATGGTGGCCACATGCTTGAGTTCACCCAAGGCATGCGCATCCAAACGATGCGCATCGGGGTGACGCGGCATCAGCTCGGTGGTGTGAACCGCCATGGGGCTGTCCAAGAAGATAGGCAAGCTGTGTGGAATTTCACCGCGTGCTTTGAGTTGTGCAATCGCATACAACAAAGCCTGCGCACGTCCCACCGCAAACACGGGCACCACCGCCACGCCACCGCGTGCGGCCACGCGTTTGAGTGCGACAGACAGCTCGGTCAACACATCCTCTTGTGGATGGGTGCGATTGCCATAGGTGGACTCGATCAGCACCGTATCGGCATCGGGGGGAGCATCGGGCGTTTTCATGATGAGGTCATCGGGACGACCCAAATCGCCGCTGAACAAAATACGGCGACCTGCCACCTCTAACAAAATACTGGCAGCGCCCAAAATGTGGCCAGCATGTGAGAACGTGGCTTTCCAGCCTGGTAGTGGCGAGAAGCTGATGCCCTCGCGCTCGGGTTTGAGCAATTGCAACGACAGCAGCGCATCATGTTTGCCATACAAGGGCATGGCGGGGGCGTGTTTGGTGTAGCCGTGGCGATTTAAAAATGCTGCGTCTTCTTCTTGGATGTGCCCACTGTCAGGCAGCAAAATCGCGCACAAATCGCAGGTGGCTGGCGTGGCATGCACATGACCACGATAGCCTTGTCGGTGCAACAGCGGCAGATAGCCACTGTGGTCTAAGTGTGCGTGGGTAAGCAGCACGGCATCCACATCGGCGGGGGCAACAGGCATGGGGTTCCAGTTGCGCAAACGCAGTTGCTTGTAGCCCTGAAACAAGCCGCAATCCACCAGCAATTGCTTGCCGTCGTATTGAACCAAGTATTTGGAACCGGTCACTGTGCCGGTTCCACCCAAGAATGTGATGTTGACGCTCATGGCAGAAGTATCCCCCTTTTTGATGGTGGGGGGCTACGCAGCGTCAGTTGAAAAAGCGTTTGAGCTTATCGGCCCATCCCCCTTCGACGGGAGAATGCTTGGCGCCACCTTTTTTCAACGACTCATCCAACTCTTTGAGCAACTTGCGTTGGTGCTCGGTGAGTTTGACCGGCGTCTCTACCGAGATGTGGCAATACAAGTCCCCGGGAAAGCTCGAGCGAAGGCCTTTGATGCCCTTGCCACGCAAGCGGAACTGCTTGTCGTTTTGCGTGCCTTCTGGAATATCAATCGCGGCCTCGCCTGCGAGCGTGGGCACGCGAATTTCGCCCCCAAGCGCCGCCGTGGTGATGCTGATGGGCACCGAGCAGTGCAGGTCATCACCATCGCGCTCAAAAATGTCGTGCTTCTTGACGCGAATTTCGATGAACAAATCACCGGGTGGGCCACCGTTGGTGCCGGGTTCACCGTTGCCGGTGCTGCGAATGCGCATGCCGTCGTCGATGCCCGCAGGAATTTTGACTTCCAGTGTTTTTTGCGTCTTGATCTTGCCTTGTCCATGGCAGCTGGTGCAGGGATCGGGAATGATCTTGCCCGAGCCTCGGCAATGGGGACAGGTTTGTTGCACGCTGAAAAAACCTTGGCGCATTTGCACCTGACCGCTACCGTTACAGGTGGTACACGTTTTGACCGAGGTGCCAGGTTTGGCCCCCGTGCCACTGCAGGTCTCGCAATCGTCCCAGCCTGGGATTTTGATTTGCGCATCTTTGCCATTGGCTGCTTCTTCCAGCGTGATTTCCATGGCGTAGCTGAGGTCGTTGCCACGGTACACCTGACGCCCACCGGGGCCACGACGTTGTTGGCCAAAGATGTCGCCAAAGATGTCGCCAAAGGCTTCACCAAAACCCGCACCGCCAAAACCGCCTGGACCGCCGGGGCCACCGCGCATATTGGGGTCCACACCGGCATGGCCATACTGGTCGTAAGCCGCGCGCTTTTGTGGGTCAGACAACATTTCGTAGGCCTCTTTGACCTCTTTGAACTGCGCCTCGGCTTCCTTGGCTTTGTCGCCTTGGTTGCGGTCAGGGTGGTACTTCATCGCGAGTTTGCGATAAGCCTTTTTGATCTCGTCGTCGCTCGCGCCTTTGGACAGGCCGAGTACTTCATAAAAATCGCGTTTAGACATGTTGGGGCGTTGCCGTTGTTGGGGCTTGATCAAGACTTCGCCGCGTGTTCACCTTTTCAGGCGAAACGCGGCGAGGTCAGCTCAGAAGATGCGAAAAGGGTTTAGCCTTTTTTAACTTCTTTCACTTCAGCGTCGACCACGTTGTCGTCGGCTGGTTTGGCTTCAGAGCCAGCGGCTGCGCCGCCTGCGGCTTGGGCTGCTTGCATGTCAGCGTAGACTTTTTCGCCCAGCTTTTGCGAGGCGGTCATCAAGGCTTCGGTCTTGGCATCGATGGCGGCTTTGTCTTCGCCTTTCAATGCTTCTTCAACTTCCTTGATGGCCGCTTCGATGGCTTCTTTTTCGCCAGCATCGAGCTTGTCGCCGTGCTCGCCCAAGCTTTTCTTCACGCTGTGAACAGCGGCGTCTGCTTGGTTGCGCGATTGAACGATTTCCAACTTTTTCTTGTCTTCGGCCGCGTTCAACTCGGCGTCCTTGACCATTTGTTGGATTTCGTCCTCGCTCAAACCAGAGTTGGCTTTGATCGTGATTTTGTTTTCTTTGCCAGTGGCTTTGTCCTTGGCGCCCACGTGCAAGATGCCGTTGGCGTCAATGTCAAACGACACTTCAATTTGCGGTGTACCACGTGCTGCAGGTGCAATGCCTTCGAGGTTGAACTCACCCAAGCTCTTGTTGCCAGAAGCCATTTCGCGCTCGCCTTGGTAGACCTTGATGGTCACGGCAGGCTGGTTGTCTTCGGCCGTCGAGAAGGTTTGTGCAAACTTGGTAGGGATGGTCGTGTTCTTGGCGATCATCTTGGTCATCACGCCGCCCAAGGTTTCGATACCCAAAGACAACGGTGTCACGTCGAGCAACAACACATCGGTGCGGTCGCCGGACAACACTTGACCTTGAATTGCAGCGCCCACGGCCACGGCTTCGTCAGGGTTCACATCACGACGTGGCTCTTTGCCAAAGAACTCTTTGACCTTGTCTTGCACCTTGGGCATACGGCTCATACCGCCGACCAAGATCACGTCGTCAATGTCGCTCACTGACACGCCCGCATCTTTGATGGCAGTGCGGCAAGGGGCAATGGTGCGCTCGATCAACTCGTCCACCAGCTGTTCCAACTTGGCGCGGTTGAGCTTGATGTTCAAGTGCTTAGGACCGGTGGCGTCTGCCGTGATGTAAGGCAAGTTGATGTCGGTTGAGGCCGAGGATGACAATTCAATCTTGGCTTTTTCAGCGGCTTCTTTGAGGCGTTGCAAGGCCAACACGTCTTTGGACAAATCAACGCCAGACTCTTTCTTGAACTCGGCAATGATGAAGTCGATGATGCGTTGGTCGAAGTCTTCGCCACCCAAGAAGGTGTCACCGTTGGTCGACAACACTTCGAATTGTTTTTCGCCATCAACGTCGGCGATTTCGATGATGGACACGTCAAACGTACCGCCACCCAAGTCATACACCGCAATCTTGCGATCGCCTTTTTCTGTTTTGTCCAAGCCGAACGCCAAAGCGGCAGCCGTAGGTTCGTTGATGATGCGCTTGACGTCCAAACCAGCGATGCGGCCTGCATCTTTGGTGGCTTGACGTTGTGCATCGTTGAAGTAAGCGGGTACGGTGATGACGGCCTCAGTGACTTCTTCGCCGAGGTAGTCTTCGGCTGTCTTCTTCATCTTGCGCAAAATTTCAGCGCTGATTTGAGGAGGGGCCAACTTGTTGCCGCGCACTTCCACCCATGCGTCGCCGTTGTCGGCTTTGGCAATGGTGTAGGGCATCAAGTCGATGTCTTTTTGAACTTCTTTTTCCGCAAACTTGCGACCGATCAAACGCTTGACCGCGTACAAGGTGTTGCGTGGGTTGGTGACCGCTTGTCGCTTGGCCGATGCACCGACCAAAATTTCGCCGTCTTCTTGGTAAGCAATGATGGACGGCGTGGTGCGAGCGCCTTCGGCGTTCTCGATCACTTTGGTCGTGTTGCCTTCCATGATGGCCACGCACGAGTTGGTGGTGCCCAAGTCAATACCGATGATTTTTCCCATGTTCTTACTCCAGTAACTTTTAAAAATTCAGATGAGGCGTAGGTGTGGATAACTTCGCCAATTTCAAGTGTTTATTTCGGTGCAGCCACGGTCACCAAGGCAGGGCGCAACACGCGCTCAGCGATCAAGTAACCCTTTTGCAGCACAGTGACCACGGTGTTGGCTTCTTGATCGGCAGGCACCACGCTGATGGCTTGGTGTTGCGCAGGATCAAACTTGGCACCTGAGGCTGGGTCGATGGCCACAATTTTGTTGCGCTCCATGGCGCTTTTGAGCTGGCGCAAGGTGGCTTCGGCACCTTCGCGAATTTGCTCGGGCGTGGCAGTTTGCACGGCCAAGCCAGCTTCTAGGCTGTCGAGCACAGGCAGCAAGCTGTCGGCAAAGCTCTCGAGTGCGAATTTGCGGGCTTTAGACACTTCGTCATCGGCACGGCGGCGTGCGTTTTGCACTTCGGCTTGACCACGGATGTATTGGTCTTGCAGCTCGGTCACTTTGGCTTGCAAGACAGCCACTTCAGCTTGTGCGGCGGCCAAGGGGTCGAGCGCAGCGGCTGTTTCATTTGCCGCAGGGGCTTGATCGGCTGGTGCCATGCCGGCCATGTGGGAGGCCAAATGGTCAGCGGCAGAGGGCGCAGCTGCGGAGTCTTTGTTTTCTGTAGGTTCTGACATGCTTTGTAGGGCTTGTTTGGGGAGATTCAGCGAAGCTGAGGTCAGTCAACCCTATTTCAAGAGGGGTTTTGTAAAAAATTTGCAAGGACAAAACAAAGCGGGGCAACGCCCCGCTTGTGACCAGCAGCTAAAAAGCTGCCGTTTCGCCTGTTTATTCGAGGCCGAGCAGCTCGACGTCAAACTTCAGGGTGGCGTTGGGTGGAATCACGCCGCCTGCACCACGTGCGCCGTAGCCCAGCTCTGGCGGAATGATGAGGGTGCGTTGGCCGCCAATCTTCATGCCTTGCACGCCTTCATCCCAGCCTTTGATGACCATGCCTGCACCCAGTGGGAAGTCAAACGGGGCATTGCGGTCGCGGCTGGAGTCAAACTTGGCGCCTTGTTCGCCATCTTTGTAGAGCCAGCCGGTGTAGTGCACGCTCACGTGTTGGCCAGCGGCGGCTTCAGCGCCATCGCCCACCACGTTGTCGATGTATTGCAGGCCGGAAGGGGTTGTGTTCATGGCAAATCCTTGAGGAGGTCAAAAAAAGTCAACGCAGAGTGTACCCAGTGACATTGAGCGCTTGCTCGCGGAATGACAGAGAATTGAAGCAACTTTTATGGAGGTCTTTCAGATGTCAATGCGTCGATGTGTCATTTCTATTGGGGTGTTACTCAGTGTGTGGGCTGCGTTGGGCGTGCAAGCGCAGACCTACCCCAGCAAGCCGTTGCGCATTGTGGTGCCGTTTGGTGCGGGCGGTGTGGCGGATTTGACCGCGCGTACGGTCGCTCAAAAAATGTCTGAAGGCTTGGGCCAATCGGTGGTGGTGGACAACCGCCCAGGTGCGGGCGGCATTGTGGCGGCAGAGATGGTGGCCAAGTCTGAACCCGATGGCTACACGCTCTTGCTCATGTCCAACGCCAACGCGGTGAGTGCAGGGCTTTTCAAAGCCTTGCCTTTTGACCCTGTGAAAGACTTCACACCTGTGTCTTTGATGGGCACTTTTGATTTGGCCATTGTCACGAGTGCTGAGTCACGTTTTCAAACTTTGCCCGAGTTGCTGACTTGGGCCAAAGCCAATCCGGGCAAGCTCAACATTGGCAGCATCAACATTGGCAGCACCCAGCATTTGACGGCTGAGTTGTTCAAATCGGTGGCCGGTTTGGATGCGCAAGTGGTGCCTTTCAATGGCACGCCTGCGGTGATGACGGCTTTGCGTGGTGGCCAGATTGATGTGGCGGTTGAGGTGCTCAGTCCTGTGCTGCCGCAAATCAAAGGGGGCGCATTGCGGGCCTTAGCCGTGACGGGGCAAAAACGCAACGCTGCTTTGCCACAAGTGCCAACAGCCAAAGAGGGCGGGATACCGAGCTTGATCTCGACTTCGTGGAACGGCTTGGGTGTGCCCTCCAAAACACCACAGGCGGTGGTGGATCGGTTGAACAAAGAAGTCAACGCTGCCTTGCAAACACCTGCCGTACGTCAAAAACTTTTGGATTTGAATGTGGAGCCACATCCCAGCACCGTGCTGCAAGCACAAGACTGGTTGCAAGCCGAAATCAAGCGATGGGGCGATGTGATTCAGCGCGCTGGCATTCAGAAACAGTGATTCGAACATGCACGTCAAGGAGTCCGAAGTTGAGGTCACAGCCATTCGCGCCCAAGGCGCGGGTGGTCAAAACGTCAACAAGGTCTCTAGCGCCATTCATCTGCGCTTTGATGTGATGGCCTCGTCTTTGCCCGAGGACGTGAAAGAACGACTGATGTGTTTGCATGATCACCGCATCAGCCAAGACGGGGTGGTGGTGATCAAAGCGCAAGAGCATCGCAGCCAAGACATGAACCGCATCGAGGCTTTCGCGCGTTTGCATGACCTCGTGCAAAGCGTGGCCAAGCCACCCAAAAAGCGTAAGCCCACCAAGCCGACTTATGCCTCTAAGCTGCGGCGTTTAGACAGCAAAAAAAAGACCTCGGCGATCAAATCGAACCGAGGTCGGGTGCTTTAAACGCAGCGCTTGTTTAGGCTTTGCGCAAAAAGCAAGCCTTGAGCATGTAGTTGCCCACGTCCATCTTGCAGTCGACTTCGTGATCACCGCCAACCAAGCGAATGCTCTTGACCTTGGTGCCCATCTTCAGCGTGGTGGATGAGCCTTTGACCTTCAAGTCTTTGATCAGCACCACCGCATCGCCGTCCTTCAGTACCGTGCCATTGACATCTTTCACCACCGCCTCGTCTTCCTCATCTGCCGCAGCAACAGCCACCATGGGCCATTCGTATGCGCAATCAGCGTACACGTAGTTGTCGCCGTCTTGGTAGGTGTTTTCTTGGCCGCATTGGGGGCAGGCTGGAATGGTGGACATCTTGTTATTTTCTTTCAAAGAGGGCAGTATAAATTTGTCAGTTCTAGCGGCGATGTTCAGCACACCTGAAGCCGGATGCCATTCGTTGTGGCGGGGATGATTTCACCCACTTCACAGGCTTGGGCAAATCCATGTTGGTGGAACACAGCCAGCACATCGGCGACGGACTCGGGAGCGCAGGCCACCAACAAACCACCGCTGGTTTGCGGGTCACTCAACAACGCTTGGTCAATGGCATTGAGGTTGGTTGCGAGTTCAATTTCGTTGCCGTACGCCGCCCAGTTGCGACCGGAGGCGCCGGTGAACATGCCTTGCTCGGCGAGTTCTCGTACACCATGAAGCAGCGGCACTTGGCTCATGTTCAGCTGAACGGTGTGGTGGCTGCCGCGTGCCATCTCTAACGCATGCCCTGCCAAACCAAAACCCGTCACATCGGTCATGGCGTGCACACCGGGCAAGGCAGATAAAGCAGCCCCCGGCGTGTTGAGCTGGGTTGTGTTGGCAATCATTTGCGCATAGCCCTCTGGGCTGAGCGCGTTTTTCTTGAGTGCAGCAGACAGCACGCCCACACCCAGTGGTTTGCCCAAAATCAAACGGTCGCCCACGCGCGCATCGGCATTGCGCTTGATGCGCTTGGGATGCACGAGGCCCAAGACGACCAAACCGTAAATGGGCTCAACCGAGTCAATGGTGTGACCACCCGCAATGGGGATGCCTGCTTCGCGACAGATGCTTTGGCCACCATCCAAAATTCTGCCAATCGTTTCAGCGGGCAACACGTTGACGGGCATGCCAACCAAGGCCAATGCCATGATGGGTGTCCCCCCCATGGCATACACATCGCTGATGGCATTTGTCGCGGCGATGCGACCAAAGTCAAACGGGTCATCCACGATGGGCATGAAGAAATCGGTTGTGGCAATCAACGCTTGCTCGTCGTTGAGCTGGTACACCGCCGCGTCGTCTGCGGTCTCGATGCCCACCAACAACTGTGGCGGTATGGGCATGGCACTGGTGCTTTTGAGAATCTCGCTCAACACCCCCGGTGCAATTTTGCAGCCGCAACCACCGCCGTGAGAGAGGCTGGTCAGGCGAGGAATGCTGGTGTTGGGCGATGAACTCATGGCGAACTTTCTTAAATAGCCCTTGATTTTGCCAGCTACAAGGGCAAACCCATAGCGAGATCGCGTTTTGAATCAAGTAGGCTGTGACGCATTCAACAGAGGGAGTTGGCATGCGTTTTAGAGGGTGGCTGTTGGTCGCATTTTTTCCATTCGTGGCACAGGCATCGCCGCAGCTGAATTGCCACTTTGAGGTGAATGCAGAGCGTTTTGAACACAGCTTTAACCCTGTGTCTGATCCCTACACCGTCGCCAGTGTGAATTTGGCGGATCGCTTTCGTTTCAAAGCCGTCGTCTTAGGCGACGACACACGCGTGGATTTGATCAACTTGTATGTGTCTTACCAAACAGAACGCCAACCTATGATCTTGCAGCACGCCAAGTTTGTGGCGCCAGTGACTCAAACACAGCCGAGTCCTGATGGACTGACGGGGCGCATGGCTTTGTACTCCCCGTTTTTAGGCAAAGAACTGATATACGGCTGTGCTTTGCATGAGGTGACGCGATGAAGTTGGCTGCACTGTGCGTGAGTACCTTGCTGTGCATGAGTGTGGCCATGGCTCAAACCTCCGAGCCTGTTGTCTCAGTGGTCTTTGCCGGTGACATCATGCTCGAAGGCGGGCCAGATCGCGTCATTCGTCGCGGCCATGACCCTTTTGCGGGCGTGGCGCATTTGTTCAAAGGCGCTGACATCCGCCTTGGTAATTTGGAATGTGTCGTGGCCACTGTGGGCTCGGTTGAGCCTGAAAAACCCAATGTCTTTCGCGTGCATCCGCGTGGCTTGAAGTATGTCAAACGCCACTTTGATGCGGTGGGTTTGGCCAATAACCATTCGGGTGACTATGGCCCGCAAGCATTTGCCCAAATGCTTGGCTTTCTCAAGCAATCAGGTTTGGGCTACTACGGTGGAGGCCATGACCTGAAAGAGGCGCACAAGCCACTCATTTTCGAGCGCCATGGACTACGCATTGCCATTCTTGGCTATGACGAGTTTCAACCGCGTAACTTCGAGGCTGACCATGACCGACCTGGTGTGGCCTGGAGCGAAGATGAACAAGTGGTGCGTGACATCCAAGATGCACGTCGTGTGTGGAACGCAGATGTGGTGATTCCCGTCATGCACTGGGGTTGGGAAGAACCGATCGCCAATGCCCGCCAACGCGCGTTAGCGAGGCTGATGATCGACGCCGGTGCAGATGCCGTCATTGGTGGTCATCCGCACCAGCTACAAGACACCGAGCAATACAAAGGCAAGCCGATTTTTTATAGCTTGGGTAACTTTGTGTTTGAAGGCTTTCCCGATAAAGTCAATAACGTCGCTTGGGTGGTGCGCTTGACGCTTGACCGTCAGGGGGTACGTGCTTGGCAAGCGCATCGGGTGGACATCGATACACAGGGCTTACCGCATGCAGGAAAACAAGCGGTACAAGCGTGGCGGCATCAATAGCCGAAGTACGTTTGGCTGAGCAGAGGTTAGACAGGCGATAGCGCTTGGAGCCACTTCATGGCAGGCAAGGGCCACCGCGCTTCAATGGCTTGTGCTTGTTTCTTCAGCGCATCTCGATCAAACGTGCGTGGCGTACGAAACGCCATAACGATGGTGTTGCCTGCCGTGGTGGGCTTGAAGGCCCAAACTGCATCCTCACCAAAAGCAGCCTTGATTTTTTGCAAGCTCATTGCGTAGCTCATGGCATGACCAAATAAATTGACGGTCATGGAACCTTGTTCTGTGAGCATGTTTCGACAATTTCGATAGAACACCTCTGTATCAATGGCAGGGTGTGCCGCTTCTTGGTCATAGAGGTCGACTTGCAAGGCATCGATTTTTCCTTGCCAATGAGCTTGTGTGGCAGCTTCGCCTGCATCGCCCAAAACAACGTTGAGCTTGCCGCTGTTTTCTGGCAATTTGAACCAGCGTCTGCATGTGTCAATCACTTGGGGGTTCAACTCGATGACCGTTGTTTGCATGTCTAGATGATGGCGGCAAAACTTGGTCAGTGCGGCTGCGCCCAATCCCATTTGCATGGCATGTAAATGTTTAATTTGATCGATGTCAGTCACCAATAGCCAAGCCATCATGCGTTGGACATACTCGAGGTGGATATCAAAAGGTGCGCTGATCTTCATAGACCCCTGCACGGCGGGGGTGCCCAAATGCAAAAAACGCATATCGCCGTAATCTGCGAATGTGACTACAGGCAAATCCACATGGTTGTGCTGAACTGTGCCGCCACTGAATGCACGTGCTTGTTTTTTAGCCATCAAAACGCCAACGCCAATTGCCAAGACACAAGCAACCAATCCCAAGACCCAGTCCGTGGGGGTGAGGGCGGCGTCGAGATCGTTTAAAAAGTTCATGTGAATGAGCCCCGATGAATAAGAAAAAGCCCCTGCACGCGAATGCAGGGGCTTTACTTTATTGGCTCCTCGACCTGGGCTCGAACCAGGGACCTACGGATTAACAGTCCGGCGCTCTACCGACTGAGCTATCGAGGAAT
>JACCDR010788280.1_pt1 | contig 14218 bp, 8 predicted proteins | sample 7446431 | NCBI WGS metagenome assembly JACCDR01 (sample SAMN15323443, study PRJNA562643) | freshwater metagenome | isolation source: river surface water | place: USA:Blue River Watershed | collected 2017-08-17 | reverse complement strand
ATTCCATGAGGCAATAGTGACCTCAGTTATAGACTCGCCCACCGGCGGTACTTTCATTTCGATTGCCATTTTGTTTGATTGTATAATTTAGAATACAGATTAAAGTTATTGGGTGAATGAGTGATTGAGTGAACTGTGAGTTAACTTTTTTATTTTCAAATACTTAAAGCTCTGTTAAGTAAAGCAAGGCCATAAATTTCAGAAAATTAAAACATTCATGCACAATTGACAATTCACCATTCTACATTATTACTGAATAAGAATAAAACTACTGGCAACAAGTATTACGTGTTTGATTGACCTTTGCCAACAGTTGTTAAGTCAAAAAGGAATCTTGAGCAAATGTATTGGCATTTGCTCAAGGACTCATGCTATTATTATGAAAAAGCTCTTTCTACTAAAGCTGCTTGTTCTTCGTTATGCACTTTCAAGAAGCCTGTGGCAGGTGAAGCCGATTTCTTACGGGCAATCACATCTTCAAACGACTTCCAACCAAAATCACGTGCGACAAACGACCAGTAACCCATGTTTTCTGGCTCTTCTTGCACCCAGTAAACTTTGGCTTTAGGATATTTAGCCAATTCGGCGTTGACTTTGGTTGCAGGGAACGGATGCAACTGTTCTACACGAACAATGGCTACATCTTTGCGGCCTTCTTTTTGTTGTTTTTCTAATAAATCAAAATATACTTTACCTGAGCAAAGCAATACTTTTTTCACTTTTTTGTCTTCTACATACGTATCGCCGTACACCTCTTGGAACGAGCCACTGATAAACTCTTCGATTGGAGAAAGTACTTTTGGATGACGGAACAACGATTTAGGCGACATGATAATCAATGGCTTACGGAAATGCCAAGCCAACTGACGACGCAAAGCGTGGAAAATATTGGCTGGCGTAGTAAGGTTTGCCACAACGATGTTCTCTTCGGCTGCCAACTGCAAATAACGTTCTGGACGAGCGTTTGAGTGTTCTGGGCCTTGTCCTTCATAGCCATGTGGCAACTGCATTACCAAACCGTTCATTGTACCCCATTTCGATTCGCAAGAAGCAACGAATTGGTCAATCATGGTTTGTGCACCATTCGAGAAGTCACCAAATTGTGCCTCCCAAATAACCAAGGCATCAGGGTTTGCCAAAGCGTAGCCAAACTCAAAACCTAAAACGCCATACTCCGAAAGTAAAGAGTTGTAAATTTGAAGTTTTTCTTGCTCTGGTGAAATATGGTTGAGTGAAGTATAAGAATCGTTCGTTACAGCATCGTGCAATACCGCATGACGGTGCGAGAATGTACCCCTTTGTACGTCTTGCCCCGATACACGCACCACTTTGCCATCTAACAAAATTGAGCCATACGCCAAGGCTTCGGCTGTAGCCCAGTTGAGTTGACCATTATCGAAATAGGCTTTACGGTCTGATAGCACTTTTTCGATTTGTTTGAGAGCATGGAATCCTTCAGGAAGTTTCGTTAAGGCATTCGCAATTTTCTCAATGGTTTCTTTTGTAATACCTGTTTGAGGCGATTGCTCAAAATCTTCTGAGGTAGCATAATGCAAGCTTGCCCAGCGGTTGTCCAATTTCAATGGCACGTAGTCTGGACGAATCTTTTGTTTTACTTGGTCTAAACGAGCTTGCAATTCGGCTTTAAACTCGGCATCCATTTGAGCCGCCAAAGCTGCATCAATATCGCCACGAGTAATCAATTTCTGTGTATAGATTTCACGTGGGTTCGGATGGTTCGTAATATTTTTGTATAAAGTTGGTTGCGTAAATCTTGGTTCGTCCGATTCGTTGTGACCATTACGACGGTAGCAAACCATGTCGATAAACACATCACGGTTGAACTGCTGACGGAACTCCGCTGCAATTCTCGACACAAAAACTACGGCTTCTGGGTCGTCGCCATTGACGTGAAATACAGGTGCGTCGATGATTTTGGCTACGTCTGTACAGTAGATAGACGAGCGAGCATCTTCAAAGTCGGTTGTAAAACCAACTTGGTTGTTGATTACAAAATGGATTGTTCCGCCCGTTTCATAGCCACGCAACTTCGCCATTTGTGTTACTTCATACACAATACCTTGTCCTGCTACAGCCGCATCGCCGTGAATCAAGATAGGTAAAATTTTATCGTAATCTCCCTCAAAATGAGCATCGGCACGAGCTCTACAGAAACCTTCTACCAAAGGATTTACGGCTTCAAGGTGCGAAGGGTTTGGAGCTAATTTCAACGAAATTTCAACACCCGAAGGAGTAATATGCTTAGACGAATAGCCCAAGTGGTATTTTACGTCGCCATCGCCATGAATTTGGTCAGGAATATTTCCTTCAAAACCATCGAAGATAGATTCGTAAGACTTGTGCATGATATTGGCCAAAACGTTCAAACGACCTCTGTGAGCCATACCAATCATCGCTTCTTTCACGCCTAGCTCGGCAGAACGGTTGATGATAGCATCGAGTGCAGGAATCGTACTTTCGCCACCTTCTAAGCCAAAGCGTTTTTGACCTAAATACTTCGTACCCAAGAAGTTTTCAAATACTACAGCCTCGTTGAGTTTCTGTAAAATTTGCTTTTTCTCTTCAACAGGCGGATTGAAGGCCAACGCTTCACGCTCGATTTTGTTGCGAAGCCACTCTTTTACATCCGCTTCACGAATGTAAGCATATTCAAAACCAACAGAACCAGCATAGATTTTGTGGAGCGAAGCTAAGATTGTACGCAATGTGGTAGGGCCAATGCCTAAAAAGTTACCCGCTTGGAAAACGGTGTCTAAGTCGGCATCTGACAACGCATAGTCTTGTAAATCGAGTCGAGGGCGACGGTCTTTGCGTTCACGAACGGGGTTGGTTTTTGATAATAAGTGACCTCTCGAACGAAATGCCTTTATCAAACTGATAACCGACATCTCCTTTTGGATTGTCAAGACATCAGCCGTAGCAGAACCCGCTTTGGTTGCTACGCCGTTGGTTGAAAGACTTACTTCAGAAGAGCCGTTGGCATTCCAAGAAGTATAAAAATCAAAACCTTTGAAAAAATTCTGCCAACTTACATCAACCGAATTAGGGTCTTGCAGATACGATTCGTACAAGTCGGCAATGACTGCGGTATCGGCGTTGGCAATGTATGAAAATTGGTCCATAACTGGCGTTAATCGTTATTTTGTTTAGCTTATTCGTCAAAAAAAACACTTTATATCTACGAATAAAGTACAAAGAGATTGGTTTTCTGGATTTAATCTATTGTTATAAATAGGATAATTACGGCAAAGTTACGCTATGCCTGCTAATTAAAACATAAAATTTTATTTGTTTTTTACAGGAATTTTGCCAAATTAATATAGTAAAAAAAATCTATTTTAAAGAGATGTTTGAAAATTAAAATAGTTATATTTTAAATTGACAAAATCCTTATTTTAAGGATTTTGCTTCATGCAATCAAAACAGCTTTTTTTTAACGTTACAAAGGTAGTCATTGCTTACGTAGATTGCTTTTTTTTCTGATAAAATCTCTTACTTCTTGCCTCTTACCCCTTGTTTTAACCATAAGCTTTTCGCAGGTTTTGTTTGTTGTGATTGTTTTTGTCAGTGGTAGCTCAAACAACAACCGTCGTTGCTCAACAATAAGTTTTTTATTTTGTTTATCTGATACTTATACGAGATGAACAAAAAAATCCTAATTTTAACCCCAAAACCTTGGTGTATTGTCTTGCTGTGCTTCGATAAGTTGTTACGAGTGATTAACTTGATAAAAGATTTATATTGAGGAATTTAAAGATTTAGGAAACGCCTGTACAACTTTTTTAGAGGTAAACTATAATACTTTGCAGGCTTGCAAGAATAAGATAATACAAATATATTCGTTGCATTATTTCAATAGTTAATTTACTAAAACCAATGTTATAGCTTTTAAACGAGGTAAACAAGTAAATATTGAAAGTTATAAAACTAATTCTTCAATTAACATTTTAATTGAATGCGATGTACATTTAGCCATAGAATTTGAGTATATTTACAAGGCATCTGATATGCTTTATTAACCCATAAACACAATGAAATCGAATCACCTGTTGCTATGCTTCTGGGGAGCTTTGCTGTTGGTACACGCCCACAGTTTCTCGCAAGGCATCAATTTTCGACAAGATGATTGGCAAAATGTGCTGGCCCAAGCCAAAGCACAAAACAAATTGATATTTGTTGACATTTACACTACTTGGTGCAGGCCTTGTAAAGAAATGGACAAAAAAACTTTCTCCGAAACTACAGTCGGCGATAAGTTTAATGCTCGTTTTATCAACTACAAGCTCGATGCCGAGAAGGGCTTTGGTATTACCCTTGCCAAACGGTACAATGTTAACTCGTATCCTACGTGTTTGTTTATCGACAACAGCGAAAATTTGGTGTACAAACAAGAAGGCTACCTAGGCCCAACCGACCTGCTCAAAGAAGCCGACTTGGTATTGCAAAACCAGTCGGACAGCAAACCCATTTATACTTACGACAAGCTGTACAACGAAGGCAAACGTGATGCCGAGTTTTTGTATGAATACATTGCCAAGAGAGCAAGGTATAAACTCGACAACATGGCTTTGGTAGAAGAATACGTAAAAGTTGTGCCTCCAGCACAGCAATCATCAGACAAAGTACTGCGTTTGGTTGTTAACAATGGCTTTAAAATAGATGGCAAAGCTTTTGAGATTTTGATGAAATTCAGAGAAAAAGCGGAAAGCCTTTTTGAAGGAGGCGTTGAAAAAGTCAACGAAGCTTTTTCGGTAAGTGTGAATGAAGCTTTTTACCAAGCCATCGAAGCCAAAGACGAAAAGCTTTTTGAAAAAGTACTTCGGGCCAACCTTAAAGCCTTGCCCAATACCGCCGACCGTGTGAATGATAAGAACAAATTGGCTTTTTATATGGCCATAAAAGATACCGAACATTTTGTCGCAGCCGCCGAAAATTACCTCAACCAGTACGTCATGTTTGTACAGGTAGAAAGCATCCGAAAACAAGATTTGTGGGAATACGACAAAATGATGCAAGCCTATCGCTTGGGCATAAAAGACTCTACTGGCACAGGAGCAGCGTTGTACCAGAACATCAAAAAGAATGGTAAGTTTACCTTGGCTCGCCTTACCGCCAATGAACTCAACGACGTAGTGAAAACTTTTTACGAACAAGTAACCGACAAAGCTTTGTTGCAAAAAGCCGTACCTTGGATTAAAAGAGCAATAGAATTGGTTGAAAACCCAGATTATTTTCACTCGTATGCCCAATTGATGCTCAAAATGGGCGAAAAACAGCAAGCCCTAGACATTGAGCAACAAGCCTACGAATTGGCTCTTCGAGAAAAAATAGATACGCAGAAATTCACCTCTGCTCTTGAAAAAATGAAGTAATATCCCCAAAAACTAGCATCTTATCCATGCTAGTTTTTGCTCATATCAAATCTATCAAGCTAGGTTTCCAATCATACTTTTTTACAACCTTTCATAATACTTAAACACTTTCCACTCCTAAGTTTCGTTATTATGCGGTTAAAGTTGCTTAACTTTGACAGTTACCTCAGTTTTATCTAAAACAGGTTTATTTTCAATCTCAAACAACTCTTTTAGTTGTTGTATATCATCATTTTATTTTCAATTTATGAAAAAAAGACCCGCTTTAATTCTTTGGGCAATGACTTTGTGCCTGCATGTTTTTGCTCAAAAAGTTACTCAGAACACCAGTTACCAATTTTTTGTTGATTTAAACAAAGTCCAAAACGATAAGCTAGAGGTATCGCTTGTAGTGCCAAAACTTACACAAGAAGAAGCCATTTACAACCTTCCTAAAATAGTGCCAGGGACTTATGCCAACTACGATTTTGGTCGATATGTTTCAAATTTTAAGGCTTTCGATGCAGCCGGCAAACCGCTACTTGTCGAAAAAGTAAATGCCAATAGCTATAAAATTAAGAAAGCTAAAACGCTTTACAAGGTATCGTACCTTGTTGACGATTCTTGGGATTCGCCCGAGATCAAAGGTGAATACATTTTTGAGCCAGCAGGAACAGACATCGAAAAAGATACGCTTTTTGCGATTAATACGCATGGCTTTTTTGGCTATTTCGACAACCTCAAAAAACTTACTTACCAAGTTACGTTCAATAAGCCTAAAGGGTTTTATGGTGCAACCTCGATGATTGCCAGCAAGAGCGATGTCAACAGCGATACGTTTACCAGTGGCAATTACATGGACTTGGTGGATGCCCCCATCATGTACTCGAAACCCGACACGACTGTGCTAAAAGTAGGCGGTGCAGATATACTTATTTCGGTGTATTCGCCCAATAAAAAACTGACATCCAAGGAAATAGCAGACAATGTAAAAACCTTGCTCGAAGCCCAAAAAGAATATTTAGGCGGTACATTGCCTATCAAAAAATATGCGTTTTTGATTGTTCTTTCCGACAACCTAAAAAATGGTAGCTATGGGGCATTAGAACATTCGTATTCGTCGTTTTATTACCTGCCCGAAGGCTCTGCCGACGAACTTACGCAAACCATCAAAGATGTGTGTGCCCATGAGTTTTTCCATATTGTAACGCCATTGAGCATCCATTCAGAAGAAATCGGTAACTTCGACTTCAACCAACCTAAAATGTCGAAGCACCTTTGGCTGTATGAAGGAACAACCGAATACGCTGCTGGTCACATGCAAATGAAATACGATTTGATTTCGTTGCCACAGTATTTGTCGATGATTCGTAGCAAAATCAACAACATGACCGACCGCTACAAAGACGATTTGCCATTTACAGAAATGAGCTTGGGCGTACTCGACAAATACAAAGAACAATACCAAAATGTATATGAAAAGGGAGCGTTGATTGGCTTGTGTCTTGATGTTAAATTGAGAGAGCTTTCAGGAGGAAAATATGGTACACAAAATTTGATGCGTGATTTATCGAAATACTATGGAAAAGACAAGTCGTTTCAAGATGCGGAGTTGTTTGATAAAATTACAGAAATCACAAAATTCCCTGAAATCAGAACATTCTTTAAACGCTATGTAGAAGGAAACGAGCCGTTGCCTTTAGAGGAAATCTTAAAAAGCGTAGGCGTAGAATACCAAAAATCAATTAAAATCAAAGAAAAAACCATTGGTGTTTCGTTATTCCATTTGGGTATTAATCCAGAAACCAACAAGGTGTTTATCATCGACGAAGATGGCATTGACGAATTTGGCAAAAAATTGGGCTATAAAGCAGGCGACGAATTTGTATCGCTCAATGGCAAACCACTCGACTTGAGCAGTTTCCGGGCTACCCGCAGCGATTTTATGCAAAATACCAAAGAAAACGATACCATCGAAGCCATTGTGATACGTAAAGAAGGCGACAAACGTGTAGAAGTAAAGCTTTCTGCGGCTTTGTTTATTCCTGAAATTACGGAGAAAAATTTATTAAAACTGGCAGAAGCACCTACCGAAGCCCAACTCAACTTGCAAAAAGCGTGGTTGCGTCCGTAAATTTTAGCGGAAAAACCATTTTTTATACGTAATTTAATAGCTCAATTATAAGAATATGAACTTATGATTGAGCTATTTTTATGAAAAAGTTCTACTATCTATTACTACTAGGCATCGGGAGTGTTGCCTGTAATTACACTATTCGAGAAGAGGCGACCAAACCAAGCCTGCTTCCTGCCTCTTTTTATTTTTCTGAAAAAGGACAATTTTGCGTCTATGAAGTCGAAAATAAACAATATGCTTTGGGAAGAAGCGTTGAAACGCAGGTTTATTGGCTTCGGTATGCGGTAACATCTCTTTCCGATTCGTTGTTGTATAAAAAATGCCTGATACAACTACACATCCGCAGCGATACAACGCAAGCATGGACAGCCCTTGAAACCACGCAAAGCTTGGTTTCGACACAGGTGTTGGTAAACATACAGCAAAATACGCCTATATGTCTTTTGCACACACCTTTAGTTGTTCATAACCAATGGAATAGCAATTTATACAATGTACAAAAACCTCAATTGGCGAGCATCCAACAGCGGTATTTCAAGTACCAATGGCAAGGAAAACATTTCGATGAAGCCTTGTTGGTGACAAGCTACAAAGACTCTACAGCCCTGGCCAATCATAGTAGCAGACAATTGTATTTGACAGGCTTAGGCATGGCGTATCAAGAAATCACCGACGTGCAATATTGCTATCAGGCAGCTTGTGCTGGTAAATCACAAATAGATTTTGGTAAAATTATTCGATATAAACTGATTGATTATGGTAAAGAATAAACGTGCAAAAGGCCTTATTGTATTCGTATTGTTGTTGCTTGCTTCGAGCATTCGGGCCCAAACACTCAAGTATTTGGTTTTACTCAAAGACAAAAACAACAGTCCTTTTAGCACCACTCAACCCGACGCTTATCTATCGAAACGCGCTATTCAAAGACGACAAAAACAGAGCATTGCCCTCACTACGCAAGATTTGCCCGTAAACCCTGCGTATGTCAAGGGTATTGAGGCTACAGGGGCAAAAGTTTGGTACACTTCTCGCTGGATGAATGCCATTTTGATAGAAGCCACCACAAGCCAGTTGAATCAGGTTTTGGCTTTAAATTTTGTAAAAGGTCTAGAAGGGAAATATCCATTGAAAGCCAATGCTATAGCTTCGGGTGCATTACGAAAAGCGTATAAATTTGCTTCGGAAGCAGATGCTCCCAACTTTGGCTTGGCGGCTACACAAAATAAGATGCTTGGCGTAGATGTACTGCACCAAAACGGCTACACAGGCGAAGGAATATTGATTGGCGTATTCGACAGTGGTTTTCAAAATGCCTCGGCCATGTTGGCATTTAATCATTTATTTACGAATAATAAGATTGTTGGTACGTATGATTTTGTACAAAATGAAAAATCAGTTTATGAAGACGACGCTCATGGAACGCACGTATTGTCGTGTTTGGCAGGCTTACTGCCAAATGCGTTTGTTGGCACAGCCCCACAAGCTTCTTATTTACTTGTAAGAACCGAAGACGTAGCCACAGAGTCGGTTTTGGAGGAAGTCAACTGGCTTATGGCCGCCGAATATGCCGATAGCGTTGGCGTTGATATGATTAGTTCTTCTTTGGGCTATACAACTTTCGACGACGCAAGAACTGACCACACGTATGCTGATTTAGACGGTAAAACAACCATTGCGGCTAGGGCCGCTACTTGGGCAGCAGCGAGGGGTATCATTTGCGTAGTGAGTGCCGGTAACGAAGGGGCAGACGCTTGGCGGTACATCGGTTCTCCGGCCGATGCCGATTCGATTTTGGCTGTGGGGGCTGTCAATTCTTTACAAAACTATGCGATTTTTAGTTCGATTGGCCCTAGTGCTGATGGGCGAGTCAAGCCCGATGTGGTTGCGATGGGGCAAAGTGTGGCTATTGTCAATACCGCAGGAAGTGTTTCTTCTGCAAGCGGAACGTCGTTTTCTGCTCCAATTTTGTGTGGGATGGTTGCTGATTTGTGGCAAGCGTATCCAACCTTGAAAGCACAAGAGCTGATGAGTTTTGTTAGAAAATCGGCTAATTTTTATAACAATCCAACGCCCCAATTAGGCTATGGCATTCCGAGTGCGAGTGCTGTGATGCTCATGAATCAAAAAGTAGCCAGCGAAAACAAGGCTTTTCTTTTTCCCAACCCCACAACCGATGCCGTCAAAGTGATACTCAACACCGCCGAAACGTCTTTTAGTTATCCTTTTCGCCTAATCGACCATCTTGGCAATACGGTAATGACTGGTCATTGCAGCAGTGCTATCACTACTTTATCGCTTGCTCAGGTTTCAAGAGGTATTTTTTTCTTGAAAATTTCTCTTCCTAACGAAGATTTAATCTTAAAAATCATAAAAAACTAAACCATTCAACTAAGTACAAATACTCTAAAAAACACTAAAAAAATACTCAATACTGCCTTAAAACGACAGTTTATCGAAAAAAATCAAGACTCAGATGCAAGAATAATAATTTTGGCTTTATAATCCTTACGATGTTTTTTGCCACTAATAAAATTCTTGTCAATGATGAAACGTGTATTTATTTACAGAAATATTATTATTTTAATAATATTTTCTGCTTTATCGGATTGTTCTCGTACAGAGTTTGCATCAGGTAAACATTTAAAAATGAAAACCATTTTTCGGATGAAAGCTGTTGATATATCATATCTGCCCACCATCCGTAGGGCAGATGTAGGTTTCAGAAATACTGAGGGAAAATTAGAAGATGCACTAATTACTTTGAAAAAAGCAGGAATTAATACTATTCGATTGAGAATTTGGAATAATCCAGACAATCTGAACGCTAACTTATTCGCTATGAAGCAGTTCAGTGAAGAAATACAAAAACATGGATTAAAAGTTTATCTCGCTTTGCACTATTCCGATACTTGGGCAGACCCTAGTCATCAGACAAAGCCTAAAGCTTGGGTAGGACTATCACCAGAGGATTTACAAGACAGTGTTTATGCTTTTACCAAATTTGTGGTACAATATATACAGCCCGATTACATACAATTAGGTAATGAAATTAACAATGGTTTTCTTTGGCCTGAAGGACGAAAAGTGAAAAGTCGAAAGTTCTTAAAGCTATTACAGGCTGGTAGTAGAGCAGTGAGAGAAGCCAGTACCCGTACTAAAATTATTTTACATTATTCTGGCTTCGAGCAATCAAGTCTTTTTTTCAAAGGCTTACGTGCCATCGACTACGATATTATTGGCTTGAGTTATTATCCCAAATGGCATGGAAGTGCCTTTGAGCCATTAGAAGAAGCTATGAATATGCTTGCATTAAAAGAGAAAAAACCTGTATTAATTGCCGAAACAGCTCATCCGTTTACGATGCAAGAAGCAGATAAAACGACCAATGTCATAGGAGGCAAACAGAACTTTGCACCAAGCTACCCTGCCAGTCCCGAAGGGCAAGCACAGTTTGTTTCGAGCATTAAACAACTCAGCCAACGTTTGCCTTTTTGTGTAGGCTTTTGTTATTGGGGAGCTACTTGGGTTAGTTCAAATACAATGGGGTCGATGTGGGAAAATCAAGCTTTGTGGGATTTTAATTATAAAGCCCTTCCTGCCATAGCAGCATTTCAGTAATCAATTATATTCCTTACTTATTTATGAAAACTAAGCCGTAGTGTCGCTGATGCTACGGCTTTATTGTGTTTTTAGTACTGAAAAAGAGCAGATTTTCCATTGCCTGCATCAAAGTCGAAGCGTAGCATAATTTGATGAAAACCTTGGTCGATAGGCGAATTGGTTTGGGTATTAGCTCCTTGAAAATCGTAACTGTAACCAATACGCATTTTGCCTAATTGTACTTCCAGCGAGCCAAGCAAAGCTTTTGTATTAAACTCAGAACCTGTATTTTGGTACCAAATGCCTATACCTACTTGTTCTTTAAACCATAAGGTAGCGTTCAAATCTATGGCTGTTGCTTGTGCAGCAGCAGGCATATGTCTTACTAACGCACCAGTTTTTAAAGCAAATTCGTTGTTGAGTGTAAAAATATGTCCTGCTGTAATAAACAAGGGATTGCTGTAACCTTCGGAAGCATTGATGTTGGGTAAAGATAAGCCTGCAAACCAATCATCATTCTTATAATATAAACCTAAACCTAGGTTTGTCCAGAAACGCTTATTATCATTACTCCCAATCAAAACTGCTGGTACTTGGGTAATACCTAACTGCAAGCCTATCGACAATTTGCCATCATTGGGCATCGGAATACGGTAGGCAACGTCGCCATAAAGTCCTAAATTTCCCAACAACAAACCGTTTTGTCCGAGCGATTGGTCGGTATTGTACGCCTGAAAACCAATGCCAAGCTTGTCTTGAGCTATAGGCATATCGAACGTAAAATACTGCTGATTGGTACTGGCTACGCCCAAGGTATTGAACAAAGGTCGTTTGCGGTAAACTCCCGTAAAATTTATCACCTCTTTTGCTCCAGCATAAGCAGGATTAATGGCTAAAGGCATAAATGGGTAAACCATGAATAGTTGGTCTTGTTGGGCAAGACAAATAGAGGCATTGAAGCGCATCAAACAGCACAAAGCAAAAATAAAGATAGGCTTTTTCATAGATTTTTTATTTGTAAACAAATATACGATAAAACCTTGAAAGACAGCGGTAATAAAAATTTGAACAAGGCTAGTTAATAATTGTATTTTTTGAATAATTTAAAACAAAAATGAACTAATTAATATAATTATTCCGTTTTATTGGTAAATAAAAAAATTACTTATTCTTTTTTTATTTTTAGGAAAAAATCAATAAGTAGCATATCCATTTAAACTATAACTTCTTTATTTATTCGTCATGGAAACACTTGGTTATTTAGCAGGCATACTTACCACAGTAGCCTTTATTCCGCAGGTCATGCAAATTTATAAAACAAAGTCGGCGAAAGATGTTTCGTTAGCCATGTTTTTAATCTTCACTTCGGGCGTTATGCTTTGGTTGGTGTATGGAATCAAGACCGATGCCATTCCTGTGATTGCAGCCAATGCCGTTACGTTATTGTTGTCGTTGGTCATTTTGTTTTTCAAATATAAATACAGAAAAACATTGTAAGGTAAGGTTTATGATTTAGCTTGGTTAAAGCTAAAAAATAAACCCTCACCAGTAAAATACTGGGAGGGTTTTCATTGAATCAAGGGTCGGGTTACTATTTTAGTTGAATCACCTTAAACTCGGTTCTTCGGTTGATTTGATGTTGTTCTTCGGTACATTCTACGCCGTCGGCACATTCGTTGAGTAGCTCTGTTTCGCCTAATCCCATCGACTGCATTCTGTTAGGAGCAATTCCTCTTTTTTGGAGGTAATTTACGACAGCCTTAGAACGGCTCTCCGATAATTGTTGGTTGAACTCGGCTGACGAGCGGCAATCGGTATGCGAACGAATTTCGATTTGCATAGCAGGGTATTTCTTCATTAAGGCCGCCAATTTATCTAATTCCAAAGCGGCATCTCTTCTGATTTGGCTACGGCCATAGTCGTAGTAAATATTCTCAACAGGCACTACTTCTCCTTGTTCAAATAAACTCACATTGGCATGGATAAACTTGGGTGCGGTTTTATCAACCTTAGCAATTTTACTGCCTTGTGAAGCATAATTGTCTTTAACAGCATCAAGTGTATAGTCACAGCCTTCGCATATATCAAATTGGTATTTACCATCTTCTTTCGTAACAACTTGTTGGATGCTGTTGTCACAATCGTTTTTAAGCGTAACCGTCACGCCTGCCATTGGGGTTTTATCATTATTCGATGTCACACGGCCTCTCAGCGTGGTTATTTTACAAGGCAAGGTATTGGTTACACTGTCGTTGCTCCAATCTTCCTGCGATTGCAAAGGAATATCAATCGTCGTGCTATTATTCAGTTGGTCTTTGGCACTGTAACCTATTGCATTGGGGTTGTAGCCTTCTCTCGACGCTTTGAGCAAATAGGTTTGGTTATCGGCCAAACAAATTTTGAACGTTCCGTTTGAATCTGTTTTTTTCCGTTCCAATTTACCATTGGCACTTACTTCAACGTCGGCGTTGTCGAGTGGCAATTTCGATGTGGCATCAAATACAATCACCTGTAGTTCGTTGCAAGTGGGCTGTTCTTCGCAAGTACGAGTAAAGCGATAAAGGTCGTCGTCGTTTCCTCCATTTTTACGATTAGAACTAAAGAATCCTTCTTTTCGGTAAGCATCGGTAATGAAGCCAAAGTCATCTTTAGACGAATTGATGGGCATACCAAGGTTACGAGCTTTAGACATTACTTTATTGCCTTCGGTAAGTTCTACGTAGAAAATATCTAAACCACCAAGACCCAAATGGCCATCAGAGGCAAAGTACAAATTACCATCTTCGTCTATAAACGGAAACATTTCGTTGCCTTCGGTATTGATGGCAGCCCCTAAATTCATCGGTTTGCCCAGTTTGCCATTGTTATACGCCGCCATGTAAATATCTGTGCCGCCAAAACCGCCTGGTTTATCCGATACAAAATAGAGCCATTTATTATCCCGACTCAAGGCTGGATGCCCCACAGAGTATTCATTATCATTGATGCTTAATTCTTGTACATTTTGCCAATGCCCATTGGCTTGTGGGTCTTGGGCTGTATAAATTTTGAGTTTTACGACACGGTCTTGACTGGTTTTCAGTTGATTTTTGGCGTAATTATTACGGGT
>JACCDR012172571.1_pt1 | contig 14224 bp, 16 predicted proteins | sample 7446431 | NCBI WGS metagenome assembly JACCDR01 (sample SAMN15323443, study PRJNA562643) | freshwater metagenome | isolation source: river surface water | place: USA:Blue River Watershed | collected 2017-08-17 | reverse complement strand
CTCGCGTCGAACGCATCGAACATCCACTTCCATATGATGTTCCACACGTCTCGAACAATGGCCCCTTCGAGCAACGTGAAGGGTTCGATGAATGGAGTTTCGTGAGCCCACTCCTTACCTGCGGGTACGAACGCGAAGAAGTTTCGACCCAACAGTTGCGTGAGGCGCGTGACGCCGTCGCATCCTACCTTGAGAAGCAACGTTCTGCAGGTGTTGTGCAGGAATCAGGAATTTACTTCCGTGCATTGAATGACGGTGGATGGTTCGGCCTGGACGAGCGTGCACGCTTCACGCCTGGAAGTTTGCTCAAGGTTCCACTTGCACTCAGTTTGATGCGGACGATGGAGCAGAATCCCGATTTCGCCTCCAGCATATACGAGTATCAGGGTGGCGTACCGGACATACCAACCGCGTTCCCGCCGGAACAGAAGGTGGAGATGGGGAGAGGATACACATTTGCAGAGCTTCTCGAACTTTCGCTCGTGCACTCCGACAACATCGCTACGGTCATGCTCGCGCAGCTGATCGACCGCCCGGCGCTCGATGCTGCGTATCAGGATCTCGGCATCGAGGTGCCTGGCATGGGGGATACCTATACGACGACGGTTCGTACATACGCATCGTTCTTCCGTATTCTCTATAACGGCACGTATCTTTCACATAAGAATTCTGAGTATATCCTCTCCACGCTTTCCAAATCGGCTTTTACCAAAGGCATAGCTGCAGGAGTCCCTGAGGGTACCGTCGTGGCGCATAAGTTTGGAGAGCGCGAATATGCGGGTGAGCCATCTCAACTCCATGACTGCGGCATTGTGTACGCCGACCAACCCTACATTCTCTGTGTAATGCTTCGTGGAAATGAGATGCAGAAACTCCCGTCTGTTATTGCGGAAGTGTCGCGCATCGTCTACGACCGCGTGGGTAAAAAATGAGACATGGAACGCCGTACGAGCGATATCATTGACGATGCAGTGACAACCTTCGATGCGCATGGCGTTGTGGGAATCGTTGCGCTTGTCTCGCTCGTGCTGGTGCTCGGCACTATGTCGTGGGTCGTGGTGAGCGATGCGCTCGAGCGGACCGCCGAGCAAGACCAAGCGGCGCTCGCGCTACTCGCCATGCAGGAACTCCCGGCAGCAGCACCTGTACTCGAGGCGAGTGGCCCTGACGTCTCACCGGATATTCTTCCTGAAGAAACAACACCCGAACCACTCCTGTCTTCCATACGTATAGGACTGATCGGCGATGATGTGGCGCGCATTCGCGTGGGCGAATCGTACACAGATGATGGTGTCGCGATCCTTGAAGGGGAGGGGACGATTCGCACTTTCGTGAACGGAACCCTCGTAGAGGGCGAGACATTCGTCGATGCGAGCGTGCCAAGCACGCACACGATCGTGTACCGCGCCACCGACGCCGAGGGTGCCCAAGCAACCCTCACCCGCACAGTAATTGTCGAATAGATGCGTGCGAGCATGGTAGTGATACCCACCTTTGTGAGTTATCCCATGCGCGCGCACGCTACATGCGCGCCGTCTTTATATAATGAGTGCATCAATTCTTTCATATTCCTATGATCACTGTCGGCATCAATGGCTTCGGCCGCATCGGTCGCACGTTCTTCCGTCTCGCGCATGAGCGCGACGATATCCGTATCGTCGCCGTGAACGACCTCGGCTCGCTCGAGTCGCTCGCGTACCTTTTGAAGTATGACACCGCGTACCGCCGTGCGCCGTTCACCGTTGAGGTGCGTGACGGGAAACTCCTAGTCGCAGGAAAGGAGATCGCCTTCGTACAGGAGCGCGAACCATCGAAGATACCCTGGGGCGCGCTTGGGGCGGACATCGTCGTCGAATCGACCGGTATCTTCACGAGTTACGATAAGGCCGCCGCGCACTTGAAGGGGGGCGCGAAGCGCGTGGTCATCACCGGCCCGGTGAAGGATGACCCTTCTGCACTGCCGAACGCTGGAGCGACCGTCCTCATGGGCGTGAACGAGGATGCGCTCAAGGGGGTCCAGATCAGCTCGAATGCGTCGTGCACCACGAACGCGACGAGTCCGCTCATCGCGATACTCCACGAAGCGATCGGTATCGAGAAAGCGCTCCTGTCCACCACGCACGCCTACACGGCATCGCAGTCGCTTCAGGACGGACCCTCGAAGAAGGATGTACGCGAGGGAAGGGCGGCAGCGGAGAACATCGTGCCATCGTCTACCGGTGCTGCGGTCGCGGTGACGCAGGCGTACCCCGCGCTCGCGGGGAAGTTCGATGGCATCTCGCTTCGCGTCCCCGTGCCTGTCGGTTCCAGCGTGGATGTCACTTGTCTTGCGTCGCGTGACACGACCGCGGAAGAAGTGAACGCGATACTCACGAAAGCAGCTGCAAACCCTACGTGGTCGAAACTCTTCGGAGTCACCACTGAGCCGCTCGTTTCATCCGATATCATCGGCATCACGTACGCATCGATGGCGGATCTCGCGTTCACACGCGTGGTCGGTGGCAATCTTGTCAAAGTGCTCGCGTGGTACGACAACGAAGCGAGCTACACCCACACGCTTATCGAGCACGTCGTTGCGGCAGGAAAGAACCTCTAATTCATCACTTTCGCACCATGAAGGTCGCACTCGCATCAGATCATGCAGGATATGAGATGAAGGAAGCGCTTAAGGCGCATCTGATTTCGAGTGGGTACACGGTCGAGGACTTCGGTGCTGCGACTCTGAACGCAGAGGACGACTACCCAGACTTCATCGTGCCAGCAGCTCACGCTGTGGCAGACGGCTCGTGCGACCGCGGTATCGTGCTCGGTGGCTCGGGGCAGGGCGAGGCGATCGCAGCGAACCGCGTACCGGGCGTGCGTGCGGTCGTCTATTACGGCGAGCCAAGCGATATCATCCGCCTCGCGCGCGAGCACAACGATGCGAATGTTCTCTCGCTCGGAGCGCGCTTCCTTGCCACCCATGAAGCGATCCAGGCGGTGAACGCGTGGCTCGCGACCGACTTCACGAGCGACGAGCGCCACGTGCGACGCATCGCGAAGCTCGACGGCATCATATGAGATCATTCGTACCACGTGCACGAGGATTCACCCTCATCGAACTCATGACGGTAATCACGATCATCGCGCTCATTGCGACGGTTGTGTTCGCGATGCTGCAACAAAGCAGGGCGAAGGGGCGCGATACGTTACGCATCCAGACACTCAAGGAGCTCCAGAAGGCCATCGACATGTACTACAGCGATTACGGGTACTACCCACCGCTCAGTAGCAACGCGGCGGCGTCGTCACGTTCGACCGGTGCAACATGTTCCGACGGCACCATCGGCAATGCTGCATGGTGTCAGTTCATCGCGGCGATCGCGCCGTATCATAAAGGCAGCATCGACGATCCGCTGTCGACAACGCCGTACTCGTACTTCTACGACGCCGACGGCGCTCAGCCGCAGTACTATGGCCTCATGGCGATCATGGAAGACAGCGGCTCGTTCGATCTCGCCGATAATGACGGAGGTCAGCATTGCACGACATGCTCCGGGAGCAAGGGATTTCCTGGCTATGAGCTCGGCAATGAGCCCGCATACTGCGCCGAGACGAACCCGAGTTCAAACTGGCGCACGGGCAATACTGGCGTCCTATGCGGTCCATGACCCAGTCTCTCGTACCAGCGCTCATACCTCGCTCGCGCGAAGATGTATTCGCGATAGCGAAGCGTGTGAAGCCATTCGCGCGCGAGATCCAGATCGACGTGGTCGACGGCATGTTCGTCGATGCGATCTCCTGGCCGTACGGTACAGGCGACATGAAGGGCGACCCTGCTGAGATCCGCACGTTGTCGGATATGTTCGATCTCGAATTCGACCTCATGGTCGCGGATCCGCTCATAGAACTGTCGCGGTACCTCGCTGCGCGCCCCAAGCGCATCATCGTACATATGGACGCGCGCCCCGACGTCGCTGCGGTCGCAGCGTTGATTCACGAATCTGGGGCGCTCTTCGGACTCGCTACGACGAACGATACGCCGCTTGAGTATTTCCTCGAGGAACTCGCGCATGCCGACTACGCCCAGTGCATGGGCATCACCCCCGTAGGCGCGCAAGGACGACCGTTCGACGAACGGACGCTCGACCGCGTTCGCGCGGTGCGCGAACAATTCCCTGATATCGAGATCGCGGTCGATGGCAGCGTGAACGCAGCGACTATACCGCGCCTTCTTGAAGCGGGCGTGAATAGATTCGTTTCTGGCTCCGCGATTCTTAGCGCTTCCGACCCCACGAGCGCGTACGCAGAACTCGCTCTGCTCGCTGAGAAGCGATAGTCTGTGGACTATCGCGCTATGCACTGTGCACGCCGGACTATAGACTGATGAGATGAAGTACCTTTCTGATACCGAAGTCGAAGCGCTCGAAGCGAAAGCGAACGAGATACGCGCGAGCGTGATCGAGATGCTCGTCGCGGCGGGGAGCGGCCACACCGCTGGTCCGCTCGGTATGGCGGACGTCTTCGCGCTCCTCTATTTCCATGTATTGAATCATCGCCCGAGCGACCCGTTCTGGGCGGATCGCGACCGGCTCGTACTCTCGAACGGGCATATTTGCCCGGTACTCTACGCATCTATGGCGCATGCCGGCTACTTCCCAAAAGAAGAGCTCCTCACGCTTCGGAAATTCGGGTCGCGCCTCCAGGGGCACCCGCCCCGGGAGATGCTCCCCGGTATCGAGACCTCGTCCGGCCCGCTTGGTTCAGGCCTCTCGCAGGCTGTCGGCATGGCGATCGCGGAGCGGATGGATAATCCGTACTCGAACAAGTACTTCTACTGCATCACTGGTGACGGCGAATTGAACGAGGGGCAGATCTGGGAGGCGGCGATGCTCGCGGGGAAGGAACGTCTCCATAACCTCATCGTCATCGTGGATCGGAACGGCATCCAGATCGACGGGTACACCGAAGGCATCATGCCGCTCGAGCCGCTCTTCGAGAAATTCTCCGCCTTCAACTTCGATGTCCAGGAAGTGGATGGGCACAACATGCGCGCCGTCATGGATGCGATAGGGAAGGCGCAGGCCGTGTATAGCCAGCCGTCCGTCATCATCGCGCACACCATCCCTTCGAAGGGCGTCGGCGTCTTCGAGCGCGATTTCCGTTGGCACGGCAACCCTCCGGGTAAGGGGCCGACTGACCGCGTACCGAAGGACAAGCAGGCCGAGGTGGCATTGAAGGAGCTCCGCTCGCTCAAGGGTCATGTCACTAATTCCGAACACGCGTAATCTTCTCGTATGACATTCCGTCTTGCACCGCATTTGAATCCTAAGCTCTTCGCTCCCGAACTCGAGGAGGAGGCGAATCGCGTGGGGTTTGGTCTCGGCCTCCGCGCGGCAGGTGAGCGCGACTCGCGTATCGTCGCGCTCTGCGCGGACCTCACCGAATCGACGCGCATCATCGACTTCAAAGAGGCGTTCCCTGAACGCTACCTGCAGGTCGGTATCGCCGAGCAGTCCATGGCGTCGGTCGCGTCCGGCATGGCCGCGATGGGGAAGATACCCTTCATCGCGTCCTACGCGATGTTCAGCCCCGGGCGCAACTGGGAGCAGATCCGCACGACCATCGCGTACAACGACGCCGACGTGAAGATCGTCGGTGCGCACGCGGGGGTCTCGGTAGGCCCGGACGGCGCGACGCACCAGGCCGTGGAGGATATCGGCATCATGCGCATGATACCGCGCATGCGCATTGTGGCTCCTGCAGACGCGCTCGAGGCGAAGCGTGCGACGCTCGCGCTCGCTGGGTCACGCGGCGCCGCATACCTTCGCCTCGCCCGCGAGAAGACACCGATTGTGACCACTGACGCGACGCCGTTCACGCTCGGCACAGCGGAGACGTATCTCTTCCGTGACGAGACGCACACGAAGAGGGTCGGCATCATCGCGACCGGCGTCATCATCTACGAAGCGCTCAAGGCGGCGAAAGCGCTCAACGAACAGGGCATCGGCGCGTCCGTCATGAATCTCGCGACAGTGAAGCCGCTCGACACCGAAGCCATCCTCGCCTTCGCGAACGAGCACGGCACCATCGTGACCGTCGAAGAGCACCAGCGCATGGGCGGTATGGGTTCCGCTGTCGCGGAGTTCCTCTCGCTCGCTCGCCCGACCAAAGTCGTGCGCCTCGGCGTCGACGATACGTTCGGGCAGTCCGGCACCATCGGCGAGCTGTGGAAGCATTTCGGACTCGACAGCGCATCCATCGCTACTGCGGCACGCGACGCGCTCGCATAGCCATCGTTTGCATAGCAACCAAACGAAAGACCACCCGAATGGGTGGTCGTTTCGTTTCAAGATTCAAGAGTCCTATATCTTCTGCGCGACGTATTCCTTCGGTGCGTGCGCGAGGTATTCCTCGAGGAATTTCCTCGTGAGGAGCCCCTTCTGCGCCCCGATGAACTGCACGACCGACATGGAGTTGACGGGGCCCCACGCGAGCGCTGTCGCGACGGGGAGACCGAGCGCGATCGCAGAGGTGAACGTCGACGCGAATGAGTCGCCCGCGCCGGTGCGATCGACAGGCGGCGCTGGGTCGGGATAGATCGGCATGAACCACGCGTCGTCGCCATCGAGTGCGAACGCACCCTTTGGTCCGTCGGTGATCACCGGTATCTTGGGGCCAAGCGCCTTGATGCCACGGAGCAACTCCTTCATATCGGTGCTCGTCGTCTTCAGGATGTACTGCGCCTCTTCTTTGTTACAGAAGAATATCTCCGTTACCGAGTAGATATCCGAGAGCACTTCGACGCCGAGTTTGATCTGAAACGTGCCTGGCTGGAACACGAGCTTCGTATCGGGGTTCGCCTTCACGTAGGCAGCGAGCTCATGATGGAAGGGGAGCGAGTTCTCGCCGATCGACGAGAAGTAGAGGTAACGCGGCGGTTCGTCGAAGTGCGGGAGGCGGTACTCGTACTCCTCGTGCTTGATCAGGATGGTGCGCTCCGCGCCGTACCGCAGCACATAGTGGTTGTTGGTGAGTTTCCCCTCGTTCCGTACGACGAAGTCGGTGGAGATGCCCTCCTGGCGGAGCGCATCCAAGCACTCGGCCCCCGGCTTATCATGGCCGATATTGGTGTACAGCGCCGCCTTAAGACCGAGGCGGTGCGCGGAGACGGCGGCGTTCGGCGAGTTGCCGACCGCGGCGAGCACTACCGCATCGTGGTAGGGGAGCTTCTCGCCGAAGTTCATCATGAGCTGGCACGGCCTACCCTCAACGTCGCAGACGACGCGTGCGTGGTCCTTATCGAGGTCGATGAACGTATCGACGACGATGTCCCCTATACCGACGAAATCGTATCTCATACACTCAGTCTACAGTATGCGGTCCTCGGCCAGCAGTGAGATGCGGTACCGACTGTGGACTGCAGACTGTGGACTGTGGACCGTACACGGTAGACTAGGCGCATGGCACATATATATGTAACGAGAAGGATCCCCCAGGTGGGCATCGATATGCTCATGGCAGCAGGGCACGAGGTCGATGTGAATCCCGACGATAGGGTGCTCACGAAAGAAGAGCTCGTGCGCGCGCTTTCAGCGAAGCCGTACGACGCGGTACTGTCGCTCCTCACGGACCCAATCGACGCAGCGACCTTCGATGCTGCTCCTCAGGTGCGCATCTTCTCGAACTACGCGGTCGGCTTCAATAACATCGACCTCACCGAGGCGAAGAAGCGCGGCGTGATGATCACCAATACGCCCGGCGTGCTCACGCATACCGTTGCCGAGCACGCGATCGGACTCATGCTCTCGCTCACCTCGCGCATCACTGAAGGCGATCGCTTCATGCGCGCAGGGAAGTACGATGGGTGGGCGCCGATGCTCCTTCTTGGTACTGATCTTCGGGACAAGACTTTCGGTCTCCTTGGCGCGGGACGCATCGGGTACGATGCGGCGCTCATGGCGAAGAACGGTTTCGGTATGCATATCGCGTACTACGATGTGAAGCGGAGCCCCGAACTCGAGGCTGCGACGGGCGCGCATTTCCACGAGTCGCCCGAGGCGCTCCTCAGGGCGTCGGACGTGGTGTCCGTACACGTGCCGCTCCTCGATACGACGCGACACCTCATCAATCGCGAGCGACTCGCCATGATGAAGCCGACGGCGTATCTCATCAATACGTCGCGCGGTCCGGTGGTCGACGAGGCGGCGCTCGTCGAGGCGCTTAAGAACAAGACCATCATGGGAGCAGGTCTCGACGTCTTCGAGGACGAGCCGCGTATGGCTCCGGGACTCGCGGAGTGCGAGAACGCAGTCCTCACTCCGCACATCGCATCGTCCACCGTGGAAACGCGAGACGAGATGGCGCGCGTCGCCGCGCAGGCCATCATCGATGCGCTCGCAGGGAAGGAGCCTCAGAACCTCGTGAAGGCCTAGCTGGACCTCATGGGAGGGGTTGAAAATTCCCTAATCTCTGGTAATCTGGCAGGGCTATGACGATATCACTTACCGCAACCCTCCGCGACGCGCGAGGCAAGAAGAACGCAGACCTCCGCGCGAAGGGCGAGGTTCCTGCTGTCGTATACGGACCGAAGCACGAGGCACAGCCCATCTCAGTGAACGCGAGTCAGTTCGCGAAGATTCTCAAGGAGGCAGGCGAGTCGACCATCATCACGCTCACGGGTGTGGGGAAGGACGCTGATGTGCTCATTCACGACGTCGACGTCGACCCGGTGACGGGCGAGATCCGCCACGCGGACCTCTACGCTATCGAGACCGGTAAGGCGCTCACGCTCCGCGTACCGATCGAGTTCGTCGGCGAGGCTCCAGCGGTGAAGGCAGGCGCCGTCATCACGAAGGTGCTCCACGATATCGAGATCGAGGCGCTCCCGAAGGATCTCCCGCAGCACATCACCGTCGATATCTCCGGTCTCGCGAACATCCACGACATGATCCACGTGAAGGATCTCACGCTCCCTGCAGGGGTCACTGCGAAAGAGGATGCCGAGGAGATCGTCGCGGTCGCGTCCGAAGTGAAGGAGGAGACCGACGCCGCGCCTACCGCTATCGACATGAGCGCGATCGAGGTCGCGAAGAAGGGCAAGACCGAAGAGGCAGAAGCAGCGGAGTAACCGATGCATCGAGGAAAAGGACCCCGCGCGGGGTCCTTTTTCGACGCTCCGTGAATAGGATGCGTCATTCGTTCGTACTACTTGATATACTCTTCATATGACCGGATACCGGAAGCATTTCGTAGCGCCGATACTCGTGGTCGTCCTCGGCGTGTTCGTGTGGGGGGCGACGAGCGCATTCGCTCAGGAGACCAAGGAGGAGCGTCGCGCCCGACTCGAAGCGGAGTTACGCGAGGTCGAGGCGCAGATCAAGAATCAGGAGCAACTCGTGAACGCGAAGCAGGGCGAGCGCCAGACCTTGGAGCGCGATCTTTCGATCCTCGACGCGAAGATCAAGAAGGCGCAACTCGGCATCAAGGCCCGCACCATCGAGATTCAGAGGCTCGGTACCCAGATCGGCGACAAGCAGATCGTGATCAATGAACTGAACGAGCGTCTCGAACGTCAGCGTCAATCGGTCGCCCAGCTCATACGCAAGACGCACGAGATGGAGCACTTCACGCTCGTCGAGGCGTTGCTCGCCGACCAGAACCTCTCAGAGTTCTTCGAGGATGTCGATCAGTTCGACACCATCAAGGAGTCGCTCCGGCAGTCATATGAAGACCTCTCCGAGATCAAGACTATCGCAGAGGAACAGAAGACGTCGCTCGAGGACAAGCAGTCGAGCGAGGTGGAACTGAAGAAACTTCAGGAACTCGAGAAACTCGAGCTCGACGATCGCGAGAATGAGAAGTCGAAGATCCTCAAGGTCACGAAGGGAGAAGAGGCGAAGTACCAGGCGCTCCTCAAAGAGCAGCAGAAGACCGCAGCGCAGATCCGCGCGATGCTCTTCGAGCTCCGTGATTCGACCGCGATCCCTTTCCCGGACGCGGTCAACCTGGCCAAGTACGCGAGCGCGAAGACGGGTGTGCGTCCAGCGCTCATACTCGGCATCCTCACCCAAGAGACCCGCCTTGGCGCGAACCTTGGCGTGCCGGGTGTGTGGTCGAAGGATATGCACCCAACACGCGACCAGCCCATCTTCAAGGTCATCATGGCGAACTTAGGCTTGGACCCGAACGCTATGCCGGTCTCCCGCGCGCCGAGCTACGGGTACGGTGGCGCGATGGGACCGTCGCAGTTCATCCCATCGACATGGGCGATCTACGGAGGGTATAAGAAGGACGGTGCGGGTAATTGGTACTACAGCGCGTCGGACGACATCATCCGCCAGATGAATGGCAAGGATACGCCGTCGAACCCCTACAACAATCTCGATGCGTTCATCGCGACCGGGCTCCTCATGCGCGATAATGGCGCGAATGCCGGAACCTACGCGGCGGAGCGCCTCGCCGCGCTGCGGTACTTCGCGGGATGGGGCAATGCCTCGAACCCCTCGTACGCCTTCTATGGCGACGGCGTGATGGGTCATGCGACCCGTATCGAGGCCGAGATCAAGATCTTGGAAGGAGGATAGGATTTGCCAAAAAGCGCACTATTCTGTATAGTTCTGCCGTTATGAAGACAGATATCCATCCGGAGAACTACCGCCTCGTCATCTTCCACGACAACTCGTCGGGCGCTCGTTTCTTGATCGGTTCCACGATCGAGACCGAAGCCACCGATACGTGGGAGGACGGGAAGGAGTATCCGGTCACGTACGTCGAAGTATCCAGCGTCTCGCACCCGTTCTATACGGGCACCGAGAAGGTGATGGACACCGCGGGTCGCGTCGAGAAGTTCAAGGCGCGCATGTCGAAGACTGCGGCTACCACGACTCGCAAGAAGAAGGCGTAGCGAAAGAACTTCAAAACCCCATCACGCATGGGGTTTTGTCGTATGCGATAATCACTCTATGGACGAAGCACTCCTCACAGAAGCACGCGAGAACGTGAAGACGCAGTTCTTGATGTCGCAGTTCGACGTGCTCGTCGTGCGCGAGCAGGAGCTCGCGGACCTCGCGAGCGACCCCGAGATGGCGGCACTCGTCGAGGACGAGAAGGTGTCGCTCGCGACGCAGAAGCAGGCGCTCTACGAGGAGATCGCGCGCATTGTCGAAGCGTCGCGCGTCGAAGAGGAGCGACCGTACGGCGTCATCCTCGAGGTGCGCGCAGGCGCGGGCGGGGAAGAGGCGGCGCTCTTCGCTGAAGAGCTCGCGGCGATGTACGTGAAGTACGCCACGAAGCAGCGCTGGGGCTGTGCGAACACCTCGGAGTCACGCTCCGCGCAGGGCGGGTTCAAAGAGGCGACGTTCGAGATCATCTCCGCGGACGCGTACGACGCGCTCCGCTACGAGACGGGCGTGCATCGCGTGCAGCGCATCCCGGTCACCGAGAAGGCGGGTCGCATTCACACTTCGACGGCGTCCGTCGCTATCCTGCCGATGCGCAAGAAGCCGAAGATTGAGATCAACCCATCGGACATCGAGATGGAGTTCTCGCGCGCGGGCGGCGCGGGAGGCCAGAACGTGAACAAGGTCGAGTCCGCGGTGCGACTGATACACAAGCCGACCGGCATCGACGTGCGTTCGCAATCCGAGCGCAGCCAGCTCAAGAACCGTGAGAAGGCGATGGCGATCCTTGTAGCGAAACTCGAGATGCTCCATGAAGAAGAGGAGGCGAAGAAGCACGCATCGGCCCGCAAGGAGCAGATCGGCACGGGCGACCGCTCCGAAAAGATCCGGACCTATAACTTCCCGCAGAGCCGCATCACCGACCACCGCATCAAACAGTCGTGGCATAACCTCGAGAAGGTCATGGCGGGCGAGATCGACGACATCGTCGAGGCGCTCCGTACCGCTGCGGCCGGTGGAGGCATCGGGAGTGCGGACGACGGGGACGAGTAAGGAGTATTTGCGAGGGTGCCTCGGGCGTGGTACTATACGAAAGACGCGTACGACGCGTTTTTTCGCGCCCAAAACGGGCTCGAAATGCGTCCTACTAACCACCACGGTTAAATCAGGACCAAGTTCAAAAACTATCGCAATCCAAAGTTCTTGCGTATTCGAGCTTAGAATGGTGCAAACGAAGAAGGGGTGCTATCGCACACCGACAGAGGATAAGCCATTGTAAGCCGAATAGGGAAGAACGACGATGCGAAATGGATCATATAGTCATTGTCCATGGTAGGTTTTGAACTGGGTCCGGAAGTGGTAGGGAGTCATTAAAAAATCTATGAATACATCTACACTCATACAGCAGCTGTTCAATGCCGGAGCGCACTTCGGTTTCTCCAAGTCGCGCCGTCATCCGTCCGTCAGCCGGTACCTCTTCGGCGCGAAGCAGGGGACCGACATTTTCGATCTTGAGAAGACATCCGTGCTCCTCACCGAGGCGACCGATTTCCTCCGCACGCTCGGCGAAGAGGGCAAGACCGTGCTCTTCGTGTCCACGAAGACCGAGGTTTCCGACATCGTGCGCGCATCCGCAGACCGCGCGAACATGCCGTACGTCACCAACCGCTGGATCGGCGGTATCCTCACCAACTGGAGCGAGATCCGCAAGCGTCTCGCACGCCTCGCATCCTTCAAGGAGCAGAGCGCGTCCGGCGAGCTCGATCGCAAGTACACGAAGAAGGAGAAGCTCATGATGTCGCGCGAGGCAGAGAAGCTCGAGTTCAACTTCGGCGGTATCGCACGCATCGAGCGCACCCCGGACGCCATCCTCGTCGTCGACCCGCGCCATGACGCGGTCGCGGTGACCGAGGCGAACGATGCGAAGGTGCCGGTCATCGCCCTCATGTGCTCGGACTGCGATATGGCACAGGTCACGAAGCCGGTTCTCGCGAACGATTCGCACCGGGCGTCCGTCACTCTCGTCATGGGTCTCCTCACCGATGCGCTCATCGACGGTCGCTCACGCTACACGCCGAAGATTGTGAAGCCCGCAGAACGCGCGTAACGCGCGCAGTACGGCTCTGTGCCGTAGCAGGATTAGTCAACTATGTGTTCATTTCGAAACCTATGGAAATCACTTCAGAGGCAATCAAGACGCTTCGCGACCAGACCGGCATCTCCGTGATGCAGTGCAAGAAGGCGCTCGAGGAAGCTGGCGGCGATATGGAGAAGGCACTCGTCATCCTCCGCAAGAAGGGAGGCGAGGCCGCTGCGAAGAAGTCGGATCGTGAGCTCGGTGCCGGCGCTATCGGCTCCTATGTGCACTCGACCCACGAAGTAGGCGCGATGGTCGTCCTCTCGTCTGAGACTGACTTCGTCGCGAAGAACCAGGAGTTCGTCGCGCTCGCGCGCGAGATCGCGATGCACATTGCTGCTACCAACCCGAAGGCGCTTACGCGCGAGGAGATCTCCGCCGAGGAGGTCGAGAAGGCGCGCGAGGTCTTCGCTAAGGAGGCAGAGGGCAAGCCAGCGGACATGATCGAGAAAATCGTCGAGGGCAAGCTGAATGCGTACTTCAAGGAGCAGGTGCTCCTCTCGCAATCCTTCATCAAGGACCCTGAGCGCACCATCGAAGACCTCCTGAACGGCGCTACGCAGAAGTTCGGCGAGCGCGTCGCGATCCGCTCGTTCCAGCGCCTCTCCGTTAAGTAGTCTCGCTGTATGGGAGCATTCGCATTCCTCACGCTTGGCGGCATCTCGACGCTCTTCCTCGTGACGCTCTACGTCATCGAGGATCGGCGCGGGAGCCGCTTCGGCGGGGGCGTGCGCTCCATCTTCGATCGCGTGCTCGCGGATACCGCGGCGCACATCCGCGAATCGATCCCGGACGTCAACGATCACTTCTTCCGTGAGGTGTTCCATTTCATCGTGCACACCGTGCTGTCGTTCATCTTGGCGACCGTGCGCCGTATCGAGCGCACGGTTCTCAAGATCGTCCGGTTCAACCGCATGCAGGTGATGCACTTGCGCACGAAGCAGCAGGCCGAAGCGACAGCGGGCGCGGATGAGCGGAGCGGTCACCTCGCCGAGGTCATGGATCACAAGCGTTCCGTTGAGCTCACGCCCAGGGAGAAAGCGAAGCGCAAAGAGGAAGCGATCGAGGGGTAGGGTTACAATCGAATAGCACCCCCAGAGCTCTGTTGGTGGAGAAGTAACACTATGGGATAGTGTTGCTACGCCTGTACGATTAAACAGTTTGAGCCGTCTTAGCTCAGTTGGTAGAGCAACTCACTTGTAATGAG
>JACCDR011158397.1_pt1 | contig 14225 bp, 8 predicted proteins | sample 7446431 | NCBI WGS metagenome assembly JACCDR01 (sample SAMN15323443, study PRJNA562643) | freshwater metagenome | isolation source: river surface water | place: USA:Blue River Watershed | collected 2017-08-17 | reverse complement strand
GTTTGCGTCAGTCCAGTCGTTATCAGCGCTGTCAGAGAGGAATTTATTAAGCCCCTCACGTTCTGGCCGACGAATCGCAATGACTGTTTTGTAGTTGTTTTGAGGCTGTGCAATGAACTCAGCAAGGCCTTGTGGGTCTGGGTGGTAGTTCTTAGCTAGGCCAGTTGAACGCATCACACCAGACAATCGGCTAGGGTCTGGAATATACGCAGGCGCAGCATCAATTAAGTCTTGAGGCATTGAGTCGACAATACGAGTCACTCGAGAGGTTGGCACAACACCACCAAAGAATTCCTCACGATCGCTCTTATTGTTTACGGTCTTAATGAATTGCTGAAGCTTTTGTGCAGCAAAGGTATCAGCAGCTTCTCCCTTAAGCGTAGTAAGTCGAAGTGTATCAAATGCAGCGTCAATTACTTTTGCTTGTTGTATAAACGCTTCTTCACTGAGTGGGGGTAGCCCATTATCAGATTCACCAGCTAGGCGCTTTGATAGAGAATTGGCTAACTCTCCCTCAAGCTGATCAATTTGTTGCAGAGTATATGTTGGCACTGGAGCCCCGGCATCAACGGCGGTAACCTTTGGCATGTACAACGAAAGAACATTGTGCGCTGTGCGGCTACTTTCGTTTCGAATAATCTCTTCTGCTTGCTTACGCACACCAGGCGCAGAGATTCCGTGAAGTCCTCCAATAGTCAAAGCATTAATAAGAGCGTTTTGAGTGAGGTTTTCTGTACGACCATTAAACGTATCAGCCATCATTGAAAGCGCGAACACACTAGTAGCTGTCTTCGCTGCTCCCTTTAGGTTAGGTGCAAAGTATCCAGTGAGACCTCCGTATACGAAGTCCTCCATCGCACGTGTAAGACGTGCTGGGTCTTCCTCAAAGGTTTCTTGCACTTGCCCGTACGCCATTACTGGAGCGGTCCACTTACGGAAGTTAGCTCCTTGCGCCACCTTCAAAGCATCTTTCATTGTCACAGCTGCGTTTGGTGTAAAGGCAGAAACCTTACGTCCGGTGTCGACAGTTTGCTTAACGATACCAGCTTTATCCAAAACACTCTTTGTTGCACCAAGTGCTTTTACAGAAGTACCGGCTAGGCCAAAGAGTTTACCAAGAGCGGATACAGTTAATAGCGTACCAGCAATATTGGCGCCAGTTGAAAGTGTTGTATTTAATGCACCAGTTGGAACATCAGGGTTGTCCTTTACGGCACCAGCGGTGAGCCCTTTAGAGAATCCATATAAAATTGGGCTACTCTTTACCTCCTTCCAGAAATCACCAAACGTAATTTTAGGCTTAGCGGTTTCTTGTTTCTTCCAGGCGTCACGGATTTCAAGTGCCTTTGCAAGTGGTAGCTGTCCAGTTGTTTGCCCGTCGGTATATTCAGGGTTTCGTTCTGGTGCAGGGACGATCGACATGTCCCTATTTTCCCAGGTTGTAGCCAGATAAAATGCCTCGTCACGATCAATGACTTTGTTTGCGTATAGTGTCAACGCAACAGACTCAGCTTTTGTTTTCTGAGCGTGCTTAGGTCGACTCAATACCTGCAAGTTTTCAGCAGTGTTTGTTCCTCCAAGCCAAAGCGGGATGGCGTGGTCAACTTGATATAGACGAGACGAACGACCTTCAAGCGCTGCCTTTTTTAGAGTTTGCCAGGTGTAATCATCTTCACTGAGACGGGCGCTGCGAATAATCTTGTCCTTGTTTTGTGGATCAGAAACGTATTGTCCTGTGCCACCAAAGGTACGCAGCTGTGCTTCTTCTGATGGTGTCACTCCTTCCCAGGTAGCTTCATACCCTGATGTGCCGAGCGGTTGAGATAGGCTTGGACCAGGAGCAAGAATCTGTCCAGTTGGAATTGATGGAGGAGCGTTGGTAGGACGCATTGTAAAGTTCAATGCATCAAAGGCTGGTGCGGAAGGAGCTGATGGAGCTTGCCGACCACCCGCCTCCATTTGATCCATTCGTGCCATCAAATCACTAAAACTCCCCGGACCAGTTGGCTTGGGTTTAGGGGCAGGTGTCGTAGCTTGTCGTACGTTTGGCACCTGTGGGATAGGCACATTGTTTGACTTAATGTACGTTTGATTCTCAGGGAGATTAGCCATAGGTAAGGCTTATAATAACAGAGGCCTAGCCGTAGAAAGATTGCTGGAAGCGAGAAACATATTGCGGCACACTGGTTCCAAGCACGTCACTAGCATTGCCTGCTTTTGCCATCGGTCGTCCAGAGAACCATGCACTTGCTGCGTCCTCATAAGATCCGTACTGTCGCACATACCCTCCAAACACATGAGCAAATACTGCTTCTTGTGCTTGTGGGTTATTCAAGAATTGTTGTGGCGTCATTGCAACACCTAAAGCAGCTTTTGTCCAGCTAGGGATGTTGTTGCCCATGACTTGGTATTTACCATAAGCCTGGTCACCACTCTTGGTTACTGGTCCCACTGCTCGGTAGTTTCCTCCAGAAGACTCAATATTCGCAATTGCTTGTGCTGCTTTTGCGAGTGAGGCTGGATTCGTGTCGCCTCCAACCTTGTTAAAACTTAACGTGCCGGCTATCTTGGCTGGTTGCAGGCGTTGCATGTAATCTTGCAACATCTTGCGTCGCATCAAGCTATCGCTATCAATTGGTTCTCCTGGCTGTGCCAGTTCACCCATATCCGTGAAGTAGGTGTCAACGAATGAACGAGCTGTCTGACCATCCTGTAGATATCCTTCGAGGTTAGAGTAAATGGTATTGAGAACACCAGTGTCAAGACCTTCTCCGCCTGGTCCGTATTTCTTAATGAAATCTTCTCGAGCAGGTGTCTTTCGGTTAAAGATCCAGCCATCACCAGCCAGCGCTTCAATAGCCTTACGATATGAAGGAAGTGATTCGGTTGGTAGGAATGTTTGAGTGCTTTCGTAGTAGCGAGCAAGGTGGTTACGAATACTTTCTTCACGTCGTGCATATTCTTCACCAACCAAAATGCCAGCACCTTGAAGTTGCATCAAGTGTCCAAGAGCATTTTGCGTGACACGTAGTGCCTCATCTGGTGCAACTGGTGTAGCGTTACCATCCTTATCGTATCGGAACATAGCTCGAGCTACTCCTTCATCCATCAATTCAGGTAGACGATAAACGTTTGCGTCACTAAGTGACAATGCGTTGTTGTTGATCTTCCATTCACCGTTTTCTCCGATTACATTAAGTGCACGAAGGTCCTTATTAAGTTGTTGTATGTCTCCAGAGTTAACCCCCTCAAGTGCAATTACGTCCTTGATACTTGCAGCACGAGCAGCCGCAAGTTGGTATTCCATCATTTGCTTTTCAAGAGCAGCAGTTTCTGCACCAGCTACAGTGTTGTACATTTCTTGTAGGCCAGTGAATAGAGTGTTGTATTCCTCCTTAGCAATGTTTTGCTTGTTGAGCACTTCGTTTTCGTAGCGTGCAAACTCACCATCATATACTTGCTTGGCCGCGTCAATCTTTCCTTGGTAGGCATTAACTGACATATCCAAGAACTCAACGTAGCGCTTGTTTTGGCGCCCACGCATTTCATATAGATAGTTGAAGTGCTGTTGCATGTTGCCTCGGGTGCGAGGATCTGACATGTCCATCTTCATTGACTTTGACTTGAGGTCACTGATGACGTCCTCTGTTTCATTCAAGAACTCATCTCGTCCACGGATGTAGTCAGTGAGACGACCTTCGAGCGTGTTGCCTGACATTACCATTGAAGTAAGTTGGTCACGCATTTGATCAAGCCCGTATGACTTACGAGTTGTCTCTTCAATCTTCATCAGACGTTCATATAGTCCACCTCCTTCTTTCTTAAGAGAGTCGTAAGCAAACATGGTTGGTCCCATGTTACTGTCGACAGCTTCTTGTACACCAGGGAATCGTCCACCCAATGCTGTAGCAGGTGCTGGTGTGTCAGTAGCTGGCATTCCAGAATCTACAAAGTTAGACATACCAGGAACTCCTCCCGCCCATTCGATTGATAGGTCTTTAAGTGACTTGCCGTTAATAGTATTAGTTGGTGTAGATTCACCACCAATTGGCTTACCACCCCATGTGATTGGAGCAGGGTTAGCAGCGGCAGCAGCTGCAGCGGCGGCACGGTTACCAGTGGCAGTTTGTCCTTTAGGCAAGACTTCTTGATACGGCACGGTACTATTAGATGTACGGAACATTGGATCTGCCTCATGGTTTACGAGGCGATCTTGCATTCCCCATACGATGTTTTTACCAACGGCTGGGATACCAATAGAGGCAGCTGTAAGCCCCATTCCGATTGGACCAGTGAGGGCAGAACCAGCAGCTCGTGCGGCGCCTAGTCCACCAAGAAGGCGAGTGCTTAGGCCAGCTGAGTATGGAGGCACAACTAATCCGCCAGCTTTTGGAGCTGACTTAGCAAGATTTAATGTCATCGAACCTGCTGTTGGAGCAGTTGATCCACCAAATCCCATGAAGCCCTTACCATCCATTGGGCCTGGGTAGCCTTGTCCATCGTGCACAGGCTTAGGGGTTGGGGCTTTTTCCCCGAACTGAACTCTAATCTTTGGAGCAGGTGGAAGAATTAATAGGTTGGAGTAATCAACAGTGCTTGGTCGCAGCTGAACGTTTACTCGAGGTACACTACGTGGCCCCGGACCTCCTTGCCCATCAATCGTTGTCTTCTTTAATATAGAAAGCATCTTCTGCGCTCGCTTTCGTTTCGTAGAACCAACCGGAGCAGTTAGTCCTTCTTCCATTACTTTAGCGAGGTTTTTATTTTTCAGAACCCCGCGATATGCATTCAGTTGATTTTTGTTGTATCGCATAAAATTACAGGTTCTTTAAATAAGGTTGGGGGTTCTTATAGCGACCAAAAGCCGAAACAATTCGGTAATCTAAATGGGTGCCATCACCGTTTCCTGATGGACTGTAAGCGGCTCCAGTGTTTCCCATCGTGCCGATTGGCGTTCCCCTTTTGATCGTTTGACCGGGTTGAACCATTGTTTGATCCAGGTGGCCTAAATTGTGGTGATTACCATCAGCGTCTTTTATCATAACAGAGTTCCCATAGCTGGCGTCTCCCTGTACTTTATCACCAACAGCACGAACAACCTGCCCATCAACTGGTGCAGGAATTGGTGTGCCTTTTGCATTAGCAATATCAACACCAGGATGAAACTCTTCATAGCGAGTATTTCCTCCGTATGGTGTAGTGACTTTACCAAGCTTAGTTAAGTTAGGAAATTGCTGTTTAGGATTCATAGCGATTAACGTTTAGCTCCACGTGCTAACCGTGTCGCGCGAGCTCGATCAGCCGCAGATGTTTTTGAACTTACACTTGAAGTAGCACTACTCTTTGAACTGCTTGTTGGTGTGCTTACTTTAGGGGCAGAGCTATTCTTTGCTGCAGTAAGACCAGCCACAGTTTTTTGCATCGCAGCAACTTGTGCCGACATACTTGAAAGCTGGCTTGGAGTAGGCTTTGTACCAGTTGAAGTTGTTGTCTTTGGTGAGTTAGCAATTGACATACTCTTCAAAGCTGATGAAGGAGTTGATTTTGATGGCGTTTGAATTGTGTTTCCAGAAGGAGATTTAACTGGAGTTGGAATTGAAGAACCAGCTTTCTTAATCGCAGAACTAAAGCTTTCTGTTGGTGACTTTGCTTTTGTGCCAGTCACACTTTCAAATGCTCCTGGATCACTGTTACGCAAGAAGGCGATGTCAGGCTTGGTGAATTCTTTGTAAGCGTCTTCCTCTTTGAGTAACTCCTTTCGGTAAGTTTCACCAATTTGGAATTGTTCCTTGTTAGTATCCAGACCAGTAAGAGTGTTCATACTTGCGCTGTTTGGGTCTAGGTCCTGCAAGGTTCCCATTTGCTTTTGGTAGATTTGTGATCGGTAATTTCCGTTCTCATCAAGCAAGATAGAGATGTACTGAGCAAGATCTTCCTCCTTTGCATTAGGGTACTTCTTCTTCAGTTCAGTTAGTGACAAAGCATTCTTTACCTCATCAGATGGAATTAATCCCCACTGTCGAGCCTTGTCTGGGTTTGTATCAATCAGCTCCTTAATTTGTGTAGGAGTAGCAGCTGTGAGGTAGTAGTTCATTTGCTGACGTTCTTCATTGGTCAGCTTCTCATCACGCACTCGTTGATCTTGTCGTCGCACCTGACGCAGGTACGAATCAATACTCTCAGCTTGGAGGCCAGAGTTAAAGGTGCCTGATTGAGATCCCTGGTTGTACACTTGCTGGATTTGATTCCACGCTTCGAGTGCATTATCGGATAGCGCAATACCAAAATTACGCTGCACGTCATTTTTCCATTCTTGATAGTTGTAATCAGCAATCGCTTTTTCTTGCTCAGTAGTCGCGCGTAGTTGCTGCTCGAGGAGGTCGTAGTAAGACGTTTCAACTGAGGCCATTGCATCCTTAAACTCTTGTGAGTCGTAATCTAAAATTGGCACGAGTGTTTTAAACGCCTCATCAGGTAGTTGGTATACAGGCAGATCAAGCTGAGCGCTATTCATTCCGGCCATTTCTACTGGTGGAGTAAGTCGCGTATCAGCAGAAGCTTTTTGGTAGTCCGCGGTTTGTGCGTATGAAGCCTTGTCCGCAACAGCAGAAATTGGGGATACGTTATTGATACCCAGTTCACGCTTCTTCACATCACTATAAATATCACCAACAGAGTATCCACCATATGCCATTGAAGATACATAGAAAGCCATCAACTCATCATCGTTCTTGATTTTATTGATAGTGCTTTTATTTACACCAGCAGTTTCAAGCATATTAAATACACCCTTCAAGGCGGAGAACATTGTTTGTTCCATTTCCTCATTTACTGGTTGCCCGTAGCGTGTTGCTAATTGAGCGGCACTGTAATCAAGTCGACGTGCAGATCCGTCAGGTTGAATGGCATATTCAGGTGCAAGTAGTTGGAATCCTGGTTTACCACCGTTACTTCCTAGAGACCCGCCCGGCTGCAACTCACTCGCATCAATCGAAGTAATATCATCAACATTGACATCACCATCAAAGAAGTTCGACAAAGCTGCGCCACTTGAAAATGGTCGTAGTGTTTTTGTCTTTGAATCAAGAAGCCAGACAGTCTGATCATTCATGTAACGATCTTGTCCTTGACCAACGAAACGAACGAGTGCGTAGTCACCAGTAAGATATGCTTGGCTGCCTGAACCAGTATTAGGAGAGGTCATTCCAGCGTTTCGTCTATCAAGATCAGCTTGTGTTTTGATGGCACCACTTGACATTCCCACTGATAAATCTTTTAGGGATGTGCCCGTTTTAGGAGTTCCTGTTGTGTTCGTGTTGCCTGAATTACTTGCTGACCCCATTGGAGACTGTGTGCTTTGCAGCGCCATAAGAATAGCGTTGTTTTGTGCTGCGCTTCCAGTGTATGAGCTTTGTGATACTCCGGCTCGTCGGGCAGCATCAGCAAACGTAGGGTCGCTGAATCGGCCCCCTAATGATGTTGGGAGCGACTTCCCGATGCCTTGATAGTATTCGAACAGAGTGGATGCCATAATAGAAGATTATACCTGAGGCCCTGTTATTCAGGGTTGTACCAAAACCGTAAATACCTTTTTGCGGCAATCGAAACTTCACTCAAAAGACTTGCTTGATCCTCTGGTGGGAGGCTATCAAACACTACAGTCTCGTTTGTATCGTCATCAATACCAGTAATATTAATGTTATTAATACTTAATACACCTTCTACACTTTCAGAGAAAGATAAGTTAATAATTCGAATTGAGTCTCGCCTAATTTTTGCCATAATTACAATACAATTGTTCCAGTAACTGCACGCCCTCCTCTACCAGGTTTTCCACTTCTTCCGGCGGTACCAAAGTTTTGTCGATTACTGTTGTAACCACCTCGCCCGGCGGTACCACCTCGCCCGCCAAAAGTAAAGATGTTACCAGTTTTGGTGAATGTCCCCTTACATAGTAAGTATACATCAGCTCCATCAGCACCATCGCCTCCGTCTCCTCCCGAACCGGCGGTCCCTGGGTTACCTGGGCAGCTTCCTCCGTCTCCTCCGTCTCCTCCGTTGCCTCCAAAGGCATTAATAGTTCCAGTGATTGTGATGTTCCCTCCTGCAAATACAAACAGTGGAATTGCACCGGAATAGGCGTTACCTCCATCACCCCCCGCTCCACCTGTCGCAGAAGACACAGCGTTTGTTACCGTCCCACCGTTTCCTCCGTCTCCTCCAGTAAAGCCGTCACCACCATCCCCTCCTCGACCACCTGTCCCCTGATCAGATCCGCTCCCCCCATTGCCCCCATCGCCACCTGTTCCAAGGAAAGCGGCTCCTCCGTCCCCTCCTCGACCACCATTACCATTCCACGAAGAACCACCTCGAGCGTCTCCTCCAGCTCCACCATTTCCACCTTCTTGATATCCGCTCCCCCCGTTACCTCCTCGCCCACCGTTGGCACCATCAGCAGTAGGCACGCCGGAGTCTCCCCCCGTTCCACCATTACCTCCGTTTCCACCAGTTGCTCCACTTTGTCCTCCGTTTCCACCAGAACCACCAGTTGCTGTTCCAAAACCATCTCCACCGTCACCACCATTTGCCCCATTGCCTGTCCCGGTACCTCCTCCGCCTGAACCACCATTACCACCAACTCCAGTAGCTCCTGGAGTTCCACCATTACCTCCAACACCACCATTAACACCACTTGCGGCAGTACCTGCTGTCGGGGCGGTTCCTCCTGTGTTACCACCCCCCCCGCCTCCACCACCTCCTCCACCGGTTGTGCCTGTTGTTCCATCGCCTCCTGTCCCGCCAGCAGTTGGGGTGCCAGAGTTTGCACCAGCAGTTCCGCCTGTTCCGGCACCAGCTCCAATTCCATCGCCCCCCTCTCCCCCGTCTCCACCGGTACCAATAGTCTGAATTGGCCCACCTAGTGAGTCAGTTGTGCGTACAAAATATGTATTACCACTTTCAAGAGCGTGAATACCGATTGCTCCACCCAAGTAAGTAGTGGTTGTATATCGCAACTCAATTATTCCTCCAGTTTGAACTTCAAAATTACCCTGCACCAACATTTGTGCAATACCGTTTCCTGTGAATTTAAGAACTCCCCCCGTCTGTACTACAACAGAAGTGTATTGATATAGCTGCCCAGCGTTTAGTGTGGTCGTTCCGGTTACTACAAGGGCACCATCAGAACCATCTCCTGCGTAGGTACCTAATCCTGTTTGTGAATAGCCGTTTACAATTAACCGCGCTCCATCCCATTTAAAGTTTTCTGTACTTGCGCCACCTACACCAATTGATAACTTATAAGTGCCACCAGAGTAACCAAGGAAGAAACCAGTCCCTGTATCATAAGCGGTTTGACCTCCTTTGATGTGACCGTTTGTATCCAGGGTGATCGCACCAGCGTATACCAAAGTTGCTGCTAGTTCGGCTGCGGTAATACTGTTGGCAGCAATCTCATTAGCGGTGATTGAGTTAGCGGCAATTTGGTTTGCGCCAATGAATGGTGATACCCCACCCGCCCCACCGAAGGCCTGGAAGGTTGCTAGTTTGCCAGACTCAGCATTATTTTTTGCAACAGCAATAATGACTTTGTTGCGTCCAATAGCTGTAGCGGCAGTAGTTGTAATCTGTAGTACGGTAGATGATACGGCTGTGTCTATATATATGTACGTCAAAGCAGCCATCGTTCCTGTGTTGCCGGCTGAAATAGAGTAGTTAATGCCGTTATGGAAACGTAAGGTCCCTGAACTCCATGATACTTGTGTTTGTGAATCAGCAGTAAATACTAAGTCAGATTGCCACCCCATGATCGCGAGGTCTGTTCCCGAACCAAGAGATGTAACCACGCCACCCTGCAAAGCTAGTGTTGTGCCATCCCATAACATATAGGCTGCGGCTGGATCTCCCACTCGGAATTTATATGCACCGCTGTGTAGGCCCAAAAAGATACCAGTGCCAGTTGCCGGCAACGTCGCTGCCCCCATGAGGATACGCTCTGCAGTTGATTGCAACTTAACGTTACCACTCGAGAGTTGGTCAGCCTCAATGGTCCACCCACCGATGTTACCTGTCGTCGCTTCAATCCCGCCTGCCAAGAAGATGTTTGCAAACTCAGCGTAACCTGTTGCCCCATCAATATAAAACCCTTGTTTCTTTGGCTTCCAGTTTAATGACTTGATTGTGTTTTGAATCCAGAGATCACTGAACTGAGATTCGTTTTTAATCACTGGCTCAATACCACCTCCACCTGTTGGGGCCGTAGTTCCAGCTCCGTCATTTTCTTGTGGCACACCAAAATTAGCCTCGGTAGCTTCCTGCCCAGGTATCAAATTCTCTGTGTCGCGTTCTAGGTGAGGCCCATATGCGCGTTCAATTTTGTCATATGGTGTGGACATGGTGTTATTCAACTAACGCATCAATCGTTGTTGGTGTGTAGATCAAAGCAAATTGGTTGATGCGGCATCGTTGCTTTGATGAGTCTCGATACGATACTTTAATTTTTCTACATATCGGCGAGTTTTGTTTCTTGTCGGGACCGTGAATCTTGAGAATGCTTGCACCCTTTGTAGCGGTCCCCTCAAGCTCGTAGAACCGTTCCTTATCCAACGAGACAAAGGCTTTCACCTGAGACCCCCGATACATTTCCGTTACCAGAGCTAATGGTGTAGCGTGTGTTTCAAATTCTCGTAGCAGTTGAATTTCTTGCGTATCAACTCGCATAAAGATCTCAGCTCCCTCATCGGTGTCGCCTTCAAGGAAACTAAGCACCGAAGCATCAGTAGCTGTTGCTGTTCCCCATAATTGTTCTGCCCCGGTTGAGTTAATGAAGTTAATGAACTGACTGTTAGTTACATTAGTGTGGACATACCAGTTTTGATCACCCGCGTTATACTCAATACAAACGTTGCTGAGCACTTTATCTGTTGAACCGTCTTCGTTATATAGGGTTACGTCGCCGATCGTGAAGAATACTGACAGACCTTTCGTCCCCGCCGCAGCAGCTTCAAGACCGGCCTTTGTTGCCCCCTTGATGTAACGTTCAATCTTTCGTGAGAGAAGTGTTGGTAGTCCTCCAGTTGTACCGTAGATTCCACCATAGTCCAAGAAGTACAGCGTTCCAAGCATCTTTACGTAGCCTCGAGGAGATGCGCAGCCAATACCTAAGTCGATATTCTGTAGTGTGTAATCATCCCAGGTAGCCAGTGTTCGTCGGTTACCAATCATTAAAACATTCCCAATTGGCTCAAAGAGAGTAATAGGGCTTTCATCACCTCCAGTAAGCTTGAAAGTATCGTACTGCTTGACGTCTCGTCCAGTAGCAGTGGGATTGTTGACCCAGCGGTACTGCTTGGCACCAGTAAAAGTTCCGGCGATCCAGAACTCGTCGGAAGACAAAATAGCAGCGCCAGTTGAAGATACATCAATTGAAGTTTCATTTACTGCGGTTACTGTTACGGTGGTAATTAGAGTGCCTCCTCGATACACTTCGTAGCTATTCATCCCAGCCGCAGCATAAAAGTACTTAGTATCTGTGACTGATAGATTCGTAACTGCAGAAGGATGGTCGCCATCAGCAAGCGCAATAATACCTAATGGGAAAGATGAACGCAGCACTGTTGTTGGATACCGCACAGAGCTACGGGTAAAGTCAGCCAGCATGATACGGTTCTTATAAAAAGCTACCCGTCGCGCATCAGGAGAGTTGTACAAGTCACCCGCAGCAGCTGAAGTAATCACTGTGGTGCCGTCTGCTGCAATGATTCGATTAGCAGATGTACCGTTTACTAATACCATCTTTCCATCAACCACAGCATCTGCAAAATTCGCCGCAGTTAAAGTTTGTGCGTCGCTGTCTGACATGATTGTCCATCGCCCGTTTGTGTGAAGGTAATAGATGCTGCGCACACCAGACACTTCACTGATGCGATACACTTTTTGGCTGTTAGCGTTTGTATCATCAAAGTAAAACAGCCCATAGTTTGCAGTCGCTACAAACTTTGCATCACTGGCATTAAGCCCTTTTGCTACCTGTCCCTCACGTTTTTCAAGGACACCGATTTGTGGAGACCGTGCATTTTCGACATGAGAAAGTTCTGTGCGCTTTGCTAATGAAGGCTGCACAGTTGAATTCACGCCATCAAAGTACGTGACTGCAAATCGTTCTTCTAGTTGTCCCGCTTCTTTCATAGGCTAAACCATAGATTGCGGATGAGGTTCCCATGAGTCCAAATCAGCATCCCGCTTTACTGCTGATTGGATGTACAAATTAATGCCACTCGTGAATGCCTCAAGGTACATTCGGGCCATTGGGTTGCTGAACTTAAGGCTGACACGGTACATCATGTAGTCCTTAAGTGAGTAGTATGCGTCGTCAGGAAGATCAATATAATCAGAGAGACTACTAACGCGTGTGCTTTTCTTGCGGTATGCGTAGGTGTATGTTGCATTGGTGCTCGGCGTTGGCACGAAACCAATGTAGCGATTACGGATGTAGTAATACGGCACGCCTCCTACGTATTGTGAGCTGTTGTATGAGCCGATCTTATTCACACTCATAAACGGCAACGCTTGGTTGTATCCTCCTTCAGTGCCGGTAATTGAAACAAGGTCAGCAAAATCAGCCGGAAGAAGATACTCTGCTGTTCCACTGACTACGTTTAGTGTTTGCTGTGTAGAGACGAAATACTCAACACTCGTAAGGTTCAGTTTGTTACGCACCAAGGCGAGCGCTTCATTGAGCCATTCGAATTTCTCATCTGTAGTGACGAGTCGCAGCTCATTGTTGTTAAGCAGGCTTTCGAAACCAGCAAAGACATTCGCCACTGTGTTACCGTCAAAGCCAGCGTATGGGATAGGGTTAGACTCCTGTGATGATTCAACTGTTACTGAGTTGCGGTAAACAAACCAGCCAAAGCCAGTAGAGTGCGCCCCATCTGAGTATGAGGTAAACCAATTTTGTGGGTCAAGGTCAATCCAGCCAGTAAGGGGGTCACTAGTTCCAAATACGGGGTCCTCATCGGCAATGGTCCCCGTGGCGGCAGTCCAATAGAATCGAATTTGGTTGTACGGCAAGAAGTACACCTTAGTTGATTCACTGTGGGCAAACTTAGTCGTTGTCGCTGTGTCATCAATATCACCAAGTGTCAAGACTCCAGTCGTGGCGTTGAGTGCTTTTACCCGGAAAACTTCAGCATTTTCCTTACCAAATTCTTCTACACAAATAAAATCACCTACTGCAAAGTTTTCAGTATTGATGACAGTGATGGTTGAGGCCCCTGATGGAGTGTTCGTAACGAGGTACGAGAACTCGGAATTTGTCGTCAGGACGCGATTGTCGGAGCGTAGAATGATCATATAAGCCTATGATAACAGAGGCCTAGTAGAAGAAGATCCGAATAGCAACAGAAACAATAGTAGAAGCAATAGCTGATCCAGCAGTCGCAAACATCGCAACTTTAGTGGCTAACTTTGATACATCAAGCTCTAGGCTGTTTAATTTAGTAGAGTAATCCTTAAAGTCATTACGCAGATTCCCTTGGTCGGTTTCGTAATTGTTGTTTCGCTGCTCAATGGTCGTACGCAAGTTATCGAGCGACACCTTTACCCCAGCTAATTCTTTACCGTTTTGGGCGTAAATCTCGAGGTGGCGATCAAACCGTTGACTAAGCACAGCTAAGTCTCTTTCAATTATTCGTGTCTGTGCGTTTGCAGCAGTTTCTTTTGGCATAACAATAAGTACATTAGGTTAGGGAGAACTTACTCCAGTCAAAACTTTTTACCAATGGTGTAATGTCGTTATGTTTATCGTGATATTCATGTGTGGTATCAGGTAACTTTGCCCGTTGGAAATACTCATGGCAAAACTCATGAAGGCACGTTTGGATAAACCGACTCAGTCTACCTCCTCGTTTGGTGTGTTCGTCAGACCAGAAATAAAAGTCTCCAAATTTATTAGTAGTAATAGGGTTGGCCCCTCGTAAGCTAGGAGAGATACCTAACTGACGTTGATGTTTTAAATTCATATGTAGACCAATAACATCAAAACCTTTCTTGTGATATGGATCAAATAGTTTGGTGATGTATTTATGGTCGAGCCGTCCCTTCGTGTTCACTACAGGGTCAGTTTTGACGTATTCGATTTCAACCGTCCAGTTAGGGCCAAGTGCTTCACGTATCTTGCCAAGCTTATACGGCAAAGACCGCCACAGCGGAGCCTTACTATCTGT
>JACCDR011257838.1_pt1 | contig 14228 bp, 20 predicted proteins | sample 7446431 | NCBI WGS metagenome assembly JACCDR01 (sample SAMN15323443, study PRJNA562643) | freshwater metagenome | isolation source: river surface water | place: USA:Blue River Watershed | collected 2017-08-17 | reverse complement strand
GTCCTGCGGGCGGGCGCGCCAACATTTCGACCCCCCCTACCCCCCTTGGGACGGCAGCAGGGAGCCACCAGATCGAGCCAGGCGCGCCTCTTGCGCGGTCTTGGCGGTGTGACATGTCCTGCAGATGCACTGCAGGTTGGAGGCTGCATCGGTCTCATCCCGCGCCCAGCCGAGTCGCTTGGCCTCAGCCTTTGACACGATGTGGTCGACAGCGTGGAAGCGTGTGACGACCGAAGGTTCTGCACGCAGACACGGCTGGCACAGCCCGCCGTCGCGCTTGATCACATCCTTGCGAGCGCGCTCCCATGCCGAGTCGTAGCCGCGCGACTGGCGAGATCCACGCCGGCGGTCGCTGAAGGTGCCCGCCTTGACTGGATGCTGAGGACACACCTCGCCGAACGCCACCAGCCGACCACAGCCAGGGTGTGTGCAAGGGCGAGGGGCGGCTTTGGGCATGACGACTCGTTTGCAGTTGCGCGCCACAGGGGCTCGACCGACCGGCGCCGTCCCAGGGAGTAAGGAGCCATGGCGCCGGCCGGGTCGAGGGCGGTGGTTTGGCCACCACCGCTGGGTCCAGCCGATACCTTCCAGACCGCATAGGAGGACGGCGGCAGGTCAGTTGACAAGAGGCTGGGTTTGATCGGGATCCGGCGGCAGGCTTCGAACCTGCGACCTCGCAGCACCAGGGCGGGCCACAGGTGACCGCGCGCGCTACCGGGCTGCGCTACGCCGGCAAAAGAAAACCCGACCAAGGCCGGGTTTCGGGCTGCTGCATCCGGGGGGTGGGGACACGAATACCTCAGCTTGCCTGAAATGTAGCGGAAGTCTCTAAGGTGTAAAACCCCTGCGCGTCAGTTTCGGGCGCGCGCGTTTGACCGGCGGCCTGGGCGGACCCACGAGCGCCGGCCGCCGGCGCGCCTCGAGCTGCTCGCGCTCGATGGCCAGCCATGCTTTCAGCGCGCGGATCTCGTCATCGTTCAGACGCTGGACGGTGACCTCTGCCGCGACCGCGCGCACCGAGTCGGGATCGCCGGCCCGGGCTCGCCAGCGGTCTACACGCGGGCGGTCGTTGAACCAATCGGCCAGCTTGCGATCGGCTCGGCCCAGCTGCTCGTGGATGGTGGACTCTGCCCGCCGCATGGTGCGGGCCGTCTCCTTGACGCCCAAACCCCGCAGGTAGTAGAGGCGCAACGTCTGGTACAGGTGCCCGTCGCCCAACTTGAGGTGCTCGACGGCTTCGTCAGTGATGGCGGCCTCCAGCTCGAGCACCGGAATGCGCGGCCCTTCGACCTGGCCACGGGCGGCTGGGCCGTCCGCAAAGATGGCCTGGGTGGCGTACCCGAGGCCGCCCGCCCGCTTGCGTTCATGCCACAACGCCCAGTTCTCCAGGCGTTGCGCGACCCACTCAATGCGTGCCAACAGCGTGCTCCCCTGCTGATATGGCCGCGTACTCACCGTCGACACCTGGTGGTGTGGCAATGAACGCAGCGAACTTGAGCCCCGCGACGATGGCGTAGCGCTGCCAGTACGCCATGCCCTCGCCCTGGGGGTCAGTGCCGCCCGGCGGGAAGGGGGTGCCAAGCACGTGGCCCTGCTCGATGGCGTAGAACCGGCCTGGCTCGCCGGCGAGCGCCCGGCGGATGCAGTCGTTGACATGCTCCTTGCCGTACTGGGCCCGCCGCTCGTCAATCCAGCGCGCCGTCAGCGGCATCTGGTCGCGCAAACTCACCGTGGCCATGCGATCTCCCGTCCAACGTCCAACCCCTGGACGGAGGGCTGGACGGCGCAAACCCGCGCCGAATAAGGCTCCGTCCAACGTCCAACCCTTTCCACACACAGGCGCACGGACCCGTGCGCACGCACGGACGCGCGCGGGCGCGCCCGCCTACGTGCGTGTGTGCGTAAAACCGCGAAAAATGCTGGACAGCTGGACGGATGCCAAAAAACCCATGCGCGACAAGCACTTGCGCCGTCCAGCCCCAACGTGGGGGGTTGGACGGATCTGGACGGCTGGACGGCGGCGGCGACAGGACCGGCGTGATGCCGGGGCGTGACCAGACCGCAGGCCCAGGCGCCTGCAAAGGTACTGCATGGGGGCTCAGATCGGCAGGTCGCCGTCATCGGCCACCTCCGCTGTGTTGTGGGGCGTTGCGGCATCCGAACCGCCACCCGCATTCAGCCGTACTTCGCCCGTCTTGGGCGCGAACTCCCAACCTCCGCGCAGGTAGCCGCGTTTGCGACCACCGGAACGCTCCCGCTCCGCGGTGAAGCCGAGTTCACGCATGGCGCTGCCGACGCGGGTCTGCATGAGCTTGGCGTTGTCCATGCGCTCCGGCTTGATGCCGAGCGCGTTTTCGAACAGCTCTTGCGTGGAGAAGAACCCCCGCCGGATCTGCGGCGGGTCGTTCGGGTCAAGGTTCTTGTGGGTGGCCTTGCTGTTGACGTAGTCGGCCAGTATGTCCGTCCACACGTCGACGAGCCGCCAGCGGTCTTGCTCGGGATGGAACAGCTCGCGCTCTTCCGCCGGCGTCGGGTAGTAGCGCGCCTCGTCGGTTCCGCGCTTCGTCCGCAGGACGTGGTAAGCCTCGGCAAACAACTGGTCGCGGCACGCCTTGAGCAGGTCGAGCCGCACCTCGGTGACATGCACCGGCCACATGCGCCGGTCGCCCGTGGCGTCCTTCAGGAACTCGTTGCCGTTGGTTGTGCCGGCCAGCACGGCGCGGCGCGGCATCTTGACCATGCGGCTGCCGTAGGGCGGGCGGAACCGGTCTTCGGTGGACGACACAAACGCCTTGATGGCGGTGGACTCGGCCTTGGACATGGACTCGAGCTCGGAGAACTCGACCAGCCAGACGCCCTGCAGCGACAGGTAAGAGTCCTTGTCGCCGATGCGGAACGGCGTGTCCATGAAGTACGGCTCGGCCAGCGCCTTGAACGCGCTGGATTTGCCCAGGCCCTGCGCGCCCTGCAGGATGAGCATGTAGTCGAACTTGCAGCCCGGCCGCAGCAGCCGCGCCACCATACCCATGATGAAGAAGCGCGAAATGAGGCGCACGTAGGGCCGGTCTTCAACGCCCAGGCAGTCCACCATCCAGGTGCCCAGCCGGGACGTGCCGTCCCACTCAAGGGCCTTGACGTGCTCGACGATCGGGTGGTGGCGGTTCTCGCGGGCGGCCATCTGCACGCCCGCGCGCAAGGTGCCCAAGCCCTTGATGATGAGACGATGCTCGCGAGCGAGGAACTCGCCGAGCATCATGTCGTCCTCTTCGGACCACTCACCAGGCTCACCACCCCAGGGCGGAGAACGCGTCTTGTCCTGCAGCTCGGTGAATGCGTTGAGCGCGACCAGACCGCGCAGGCGCTCGTCCTGGCGCAGGCAGTAAAGCACGTTCTCCCTGCAGTCCTCGGGCTTCTTGCCTTTTCCCTTGATCAGCGACAGCTGCGGCGAATCCGCGCCATCGTCGAACTGCGGCACTTCGTCGGTGTCTGGCGGTTCAGGCGGCTGGCCTGATCCGCCCCCTGCGGGAGCACCAGACGTCGCGCCGGGTGCCTGTCGGTCACGCCGGGGCGGTCGCGCGGCACCGTCCGCGCGAGGACGTGAAGGCGGCTTCCAACCGGCGTCGCGCGCACGCGCGAAGATGACTCCTACGCAGGCGTCAGCCGGCTTGCTGGAAGGCTTGAACGACTTCCAGTGCGAGCGCAGGTCTTGCTCGCCCGCATAGGTGCCGCCGCGCGATGACCACGTGTTCCACAGGTCAAAGCCGGACTCGCCAAATGCGTCGCGCAGCGCCCAGCCGATGGAGATCCAGTCGTCGTAATTCATGTCGGGCGACATGAAGTCAAGCGCCGCTTGAACGCGGGCCTGCAGCTGCTCGGGCGTTTCGCGCGCGGCTCCGCGCGCGGTACCTGGGGCGGCCGATGCCGGCGCCGCCTCACTCTGCGGTCGCGACGCCGCCGCTGCGCGGCGTTCTTCCTTGGCTCGCGTGATCATGGCGTTCAAGCCCTCGATCACCAGGGGCTGGATTTGCCCCACCTGCGCTGGCGCACCGGGCCAGAGCCGACCGGTCACGGTGAAGTACTGCTTGCCGGCGAACATCTCGACGCCGATGCCGTTGTCCTTGTTGACGCCGACACCCTCGGCGTACCCGATCACGTGGCACCCCCGGCCACTGGGCGAGTACTCGGTGAATGAGCCGCATGCGCCGACGATGCCCAGGCACCGCTGGCTCACCTCACCTGCGTCGTCGATCGCGCCGTCGATATCGATGCCGACCAGGCCGTCGCCTGGCAGGAAGCCGAAGCCGATCCCGGCCCAGCCGCGCCACCGCTCCTCGCCATTCGGCCCGGTGTCGACGGGGCGCTGCGGCCCGTCGTTCTCGAAGCGCCGCCTGACGACCTCCAGCGTGACCAGGGCCTGACGATCGGCATCGCCGCCCTGCCCGCCAGCCCGCCGACCGCCACGGCAGTAGTAAGGCACCTTCGCCCACTTCTTTGGTGGTGCACGCCCCGGCTCCGGCTCGGGCCACTCGAAGCGCCAGAGAAGCCACTGCGGGCGCGCCGCCAGCTCCGGGGGGATGTTGTCCCAGACCGGAGGGGCTACCTCCGGTTTTGGCGGACGTTCGGTCATACCTGCTGGCGTTACCCTTGCGTGGCCCACAGGGCGAACACCGACGACATGTCGACGACTTCGTCGGGCGGCGTCTCGACCTGGTGGCGACGAGGCGCGTACTCCTTCACCGGGCGGTTGCGGTAGTCGACCTTGCGGTCGTACACCGTATCGAGACGGCCTGCGCGGGTGAGGTTCTTGACGGTGACCAGCGCCACGCCAGACCCCACGCGCGCGCGGGCGGCCAGCTCCTGCACAGTGGCCCCCCGCCGCTGGCCGGCCACCTCTGTGGCCATGCTCTCGGCCGCGTGGAGGATGGCGAAGCTGACCTCGCCCAGCGGCCTCATGCCGCCCTCCGCTCGATGAACTGCTCCATGATGGTCAGGTTGGCCTGACGAGCGAGCCACTGGCTGACCAAGCGGTTGCCGCAGGCGACCTCGAACTCCGTGATGTGCTTGGCCGGGAGGTCGCGGGCCGTCGCGGAGTCTGGCTGCACGTTGAGCCATTCCGACAGGTGCGACGGCCGGCAGCCGACTTCTTCAGCCAGGCGGCGTTGCGTCAGGCCGCGACGCGAGCGCGTGGCCCAGCAACCGATGACAGCGGCGCGGTACGACCGGCATGCGGCGACGACTTCAGCCGGCATGAGCCGAGGGCCCACGTAGACCGTGAGCATCGGCAGCTTGAGTTGCTCCATTCCCACCACTGCACCTCCATAGAAAAATTTCACCGAGTTCCCGTTGGAGTTCCCGTTGGGAAGTGCTCCAAAATTTTTTCGATGCACTTCCCTGATTACCCGAACAAAGGAACCCTATGCATGGGGACTCGCTGGTGCAGCTCCAGCTGCCAAACCCCAGTCGCGCAAAAAAAGGTCCGGCCGCAGCACCTTGACTTCAGCCGGGATTCCTCGGTGCTTCCAGTTCTGCACGCGCTGGACGCTCCCAGCTTTGGTAAAGCCCAGGATGGCAGCGACCTTCGACGGGCCGCCTAGGGCCTCGATCACCTTCCAATCGGGATGCTCGTCAACGTTCATCAGCCGGGATTAAACGTCACGTTTCGTGAAAAGTCAAACCCTACGTTTAACAACAACATGTTTACCATTCCCACAATCGGGGGCATGCACGAGTCAGCCGTGCGGCTCTATGAGGCCGCAAAGCAATTGAGGGACATCGAGGGCCAGTCGGCAGTGGCGCGCCTGTTGAACGAGTCACCGCAAAACGTGAACAACTGGGAATCGCGTGGCGTTTCCAAGCAGGGAGCGATTAAGGCTCAGGCGACCATCGGCTGTGATGCCAACTGGATCCTGAGGGGAGATGGCGAGATGACGGGATCGCGCACCTTAGGGGCGCCGCTGTTTACCCGAGATGCGCCATGGACTGAGTTCCAGCCGGTGCGGCCCCATAAGTTCAATTTTGTGCCAGTCCTGGGGCAGGGAGCAGGCGGGGACATGCCAGAGCGGTTGTGGACCGACGCGGATTTCCCGGTCGGCCAGACCACTGACTACGCCGAGGTGATGAGCACCGACCCTCATGCGTTCATCGTCCGAATCGTTGGCACGAGCATGGTGCCGAAATTCACCCCTGGGGAATATGCGCTCGTGGAGCCCGGCACAGAAGCAGACCTCGAAGACGACGTACTGGTGCGACTGGCGAACGGACAGACGATGGTCAAGCGCCTGCTGTCAAGGCGCGGCGGCCACATCCGACTGGGCAGCTACAACACGGCAGAGGTGCTGACCTACGCGAAGGACGAAGTCACGTGGATGTACTACGTCGCCTACCCCGTGCCGGCGCGAAAGATCAAGACCCGGGTGTAGTCACCCCCTGAGTGACGAAGCCCAGACGTCTTCGTGCACGATCCTCAGGGGCACACCTGCCTGTCTGTACTCGATCGCCTTTTCAACTTTTGTCCCAAAGCTGCCGTGCTTCCACTCGGCGCTGCCAAGGCCCCCGACGACGAGGTAGTGCAGCTTCTTCGTGACAGACGAGATCACGAAGCCGCCGCGGCGCGCAACTGCGGCCTCGCATGATGAGCGAGGCCCGAACGCGAAGTCTCCAGTGAAGCAAAACTGCCGGCCGGTTATTTCGATCTCTAGCAGGTCATCCAGGGGAAGCCTGCTCACGTGACCAGCATCTGCCAGTTCATCCAGAGTCCCACCGATCAGCTTCAGAAGCGTGTCCGTCAAATGTGCGCGCTCTTCGTCTGTGACGACACCGTCGGCGAGCACCTGTCGGACCTGCGCACCGATCACCGAGCAGGGCCAGATCATGTTCAAACTCTCCGACGACTGGAGCCAGTCTTGAAGGAAACTGATCTCGCGATCGTTGAGTTCTTGGTCCGCGAGCATGCCCTGCACGATGCCGATCAATGCGCCGCAGCTTTGGCGTAGCTCGTTGCGAAAGGTTCGCGCCTGCTGCTGATAGAGGTTCATTGGCCATCCGCCTTTCCGAGCCGCTGGAGATCCGAGGTAAACACAACATGCACACCGTGCTTGCGGCAGACCAACGACGCGTCAACGCCCAAGTTCAGATCCAGATCGTCGCCTCGCAGTCCATGCCACATTGCCAAGTAAAGGAACGAGCCCACTTTGGTCGCCTTGATTGGTCGATCGACGCCACCCTTCCATGGCAGAACGGGCAACTCCCCTGCCTCTGCCGCTGCGACGACGAACGACGCTGCCCGTCCATTCACAAGCTCCGCTTGGTTCCTGCGCAGCTCCAGACCGCGTAACCACGCCGCAACGACGCCGCCGTCGGCACCGTTCCACCGCGTTTCGAAGTCACTTGCCAATAGTGGAGGCGCGCTCGCGTTCGCATTGACCAACATCTCGTGACGGTAGCCGAGGACTTGCACACCTAGTTAAACGTAGCGTTTGACAACATTGGCAAACGTGATGTTTAATTTGGCTGGGCGACTGAAACGGTCGACCAGAGGAGCGACAAGTGCAAATCTCAGCCACGGCGCGCAGCTACCGCGCCACCGTCATACCCGCCGAGGTCGAGCTCGACGAGGTCGAGTTCCAGGCCGCCAACGGCCTGCTGCCCACCATCCGCCTGAAGGCTGACAGCGCCGAGCAGGCCGCCGCCAGCGCCATCCGTGTTACCGGCCGCCCGATCCTGCGGGTGGAGAGGGTGGAGTCATGAGCGCCCGCACCCTCACCGCCCTGCGCCGCAAGCTTCACGCCGGCAGCGCCACCCTGCAGGCGATCGGGGCAGCGCTTGCGTTTGCGCTGATCTTGGGCTGGTTTGGACCCACCCTGGACAACCGCACCTACGCCGACTACGGCTATGCAGCCGACCAGCAGGGTGAGCACCGGCTGCTCGAGCTGGAGGCGCGCAGGGTGTGCGACGCAATGGCAGGCGAGAACAGCGGCTGGCGGCTGGTGGCCGACGGTGTGATCGTCTGCACAGACAAGCGCGGGCGACAGCAGGGCGGCACGGTGAAGCTGCTGCAGGGCTTTGAGCTATGAGCCCGCTGGCCTGGTTCATCCTGGGTTGGATCTGCGCATCGGCTTTCATTGCGCTGGCGCAGTGGCTGCACTGGCTGTGGCTGCACGCACAGCAGGAGCCAGCGCTGGACTTTCCCGATACCACGGGGTTTCTAGCCGAGTACAAGCCGACGCGCCGCATGCGCGCCGGCCCGCCGCCGCTGCGCGACCTGCGCGCGCGCGAGGGGTTGCTGCCATGAGCGCAGCCGTCCAGACGTCAGAACCGCCCGAGGGCAGGTCTGGCAGCCCCACGTTGTCACCACAGATCGCCCCCGATTGCGTGATGCAGTTCAGCGGCCAGCTGATGCACGCCGCGCACGTGGCAAACCGGGTCATCGACCGCGAGGGGCATGTGTTGCCGGTGCTGGTGCTGGAGCTTGAAGACTGCGGCGCAGGTCACCACCAGGTGGTGGTGCACGTGCCATTTACTGAAGCGGATCGTGCGCAGGCCGAGCGCCAGGCACGAGCGCTGCAGCGCGGCCAGACCGTTACGGTTCTGACCGCTCTTTCGGACGTCCGGCTATTCCTGCCGGGCGCGTCACTGGTTGCCGAGCAACCCCACTAGGAGGGCACCTCATGATGAAAACGATCGCGCTGACCAGCGCGAACTTTGCCGCCTTGGCGGCTGTCACCAAGCAGCTGCAGCAGGCCGCGGCCGATCGCCATCTGTCGCTGAGCGTGATGCCCGGCGTGGTTGACGCGGCGCAGGCGCAGGAGATCTACAGCGGCGGCGGCGAGCTCTGGCGCATTGGCGAAGATGAGACGACGCCTGAACTCGATGCTCTCGTCGATCGCATGATCGATGACGACCCACGGCGGTTGCACCAGCGCGTGGAGGAGGCTTTGGCCTGCTTCCTCGGAAAGACGCAGGTGGCGGCATGACGGCACGATCGACGACCGCGCGCGGCCGGATTCTGGCAGTGCTGCAGAAAAACCCCACCCGCAGCTACAAGACCCCCCAGTTGGCCAAGGAGGCGAACACCGGGAGAGCCAATGTGGTGGTGGCACTGCGCCCGCTGCTGGAGGACGGCACCGTGGAGCGGCTGGGCAGAGGTAGCGCCACAACGTACATGCTGGCCGCACCGCCAGCTCCGACGGATGGGCCGCTGCAGATCGCAGCTTTCAGCGATGGCGACGTGAGCGTCAAGGGCGGCATCAACGCCGAGGATGGCAGCGTGGTCTACACCGGCGCGCAGTTGGCGCAGCTGATGACTTTCTTGACCACGCCGCGCTTGCCCGTGCCGGTGCCGGTGCCGCAACTGTCGGGAGGGCTCCCACGGTGACTGGCGCCTGGATGACCACCATTACCGGACAAGACCATGTCTTGTCTGGACTGACGGTGCTTTGCAACCGGATCGACGTGTACGACATCGCGCACGCGCTGGCGCAAATCAACCGGTACACCGGCCATGCGTTTCGGCCCTACAGCGTGGCCGAGCACAGCTTGCTGGTGGCCGACATGGCTCGAGCCGACAACAAGAGCACGCTGGTGCAGCTGGCGTGCCTGATGCACGACGCCCACGAGGCCTACACAGGTGACCTGTCGAGCCCGGCCAAGCAGGCCGTGGGACTGAAGTGGTGGGCGTTCGAGAGTGTGCAGGCTGACTCGGTGCGGCGCGCGTTTGGCCTGACGACCGCGTTCTCGGCGTACCGCCAGCTGATCGGCCGCTACGACCTGATGGCGCTGGCGACCGAGCGCGCGCAGTTGACCAATTTTGCCGAGGGTCGCAATGGGCCGTGGCCTGTGATCGACACACCAGGCAAGGAAGTGCCGCCCGTGACCTGGGTGGACCTGACGGCCGCTGAACGCACGGAGCGCACCTGGAGCCAGTGGAAGAACGCTTGGCTGGGCCGCTACTTCGAGCTGGCCCGCGTGGCTGCACCCGAGGCCGAGCTGATGGACCACGTGGCCAGGCAAGCGCCTGGCACCGACAAGGAGAGCACGAATGCCGCTAACTGAATTCGATGCTGCCACTGGGGCGGCAAACCACACGGGCAGCGACACAGCAGCCATCAGCCCGGGCTTTGCCCGGATTACGTTGGACAAGCTGGTGGCCAGCCGCACGAACCCGCGCGTGACCTTCGACCAGGCCAAGCTGCAGGAGCTGGCCGACAGCATCAAGGGCCTCGGCGTGATGCAGCCGATTCTGGTGCGACCGCTGCCCGGCAGTCGAGTTGCCGAGACGAGCACTGGCCTGAAGCGCGGCCAGGCGCGGCCGGAGTACGAGATCATTAGTGGCGAGCGCCGGTGGCGCGCCAGCCAGCTCGCCGGCGTGGCCGACATCCCCGCGATGATCCGCGCGCTGAGCGACCAGCAGGTGCTGGAGGCGCAACTGGTAGAGAACCTGCAGCGCGACGACCTGCACCCCCTGGAGGAGGCCGAGGGCTACCAGCGCCTGTGCGAGGCCACCGGCATCAGCAAGGAACAGATCGGCGCGAAGATCGGCAAGAGCCGCAGCTACGTGTATGGCAAGTTGCGGTTGCTGACGCTGGGAGAGGAGAGCCGCAAGGCTTTCTACGACGGCCAGCTCGATGGCAGCCGCGCCGAGATGCTGGCCACCGTGGCGGACCCGAAGCTGCAACTGAAGGCGCTGAAGCAGTTCGTGGAGGTGGACTACCACGGCAAGCCCATGAGCGTGCGCCAGTGCGCCGAGTGGCTGCAGGTCAACATCCTGCTGAAGCTGAAGGATGCCCCCTTCGACACGAAAGACGATCAGCTGCTGGCCACGAACTGCCCACCCGCTCTGCTGGGCACCGGCGCCTGCGCCCGTTGCCCGAAGCGCACGCACGCCGACCGCGACCTTTTCGCCGGGTTCGACGGTCCAGACATGTGCACCGACCCGGTGTGCTTCCACGCAAAGGAGACCGCGCACCTGGCGGTCGTGAAGGCTAACGCCGCCGCCAAGGGCATGGAGGTGGTCGCGGGCAAGGAGGCGAAGCGGCTCAAGCCCAACAGCTACGTCGACCGCATCAAGGACCACGTGCGCCTGCAGGACAAGGTGGCGACCGCCGATGGCGAGGTGACCGTGGCCAGCCTGATCAAGGGCACCGACCTGAAGCCCAAGCTGATGCTGGACCCGCACGACGCGAAGAAGACGCACAAGATCGTGCCGGCCGCTGCGGTGGAGCAGCTGCTGAAGGACCGCGGACTGGTGAAGGAGACGCCGACCGAACGCGCGACGCAGCAGAAGGCAGCGGCCGATCGCGAGCGGGTACAGCTGCAGATCGAGGAGCAGGCCCGCTGGCGCACGATCGACGCGCTGAGCGAGCGCCTGCGCGACGGGGCAATCACAGCTTTTTCGGCGCCGATGCTGCGGCTGCTGGCATTGGCCCTGCTCGATGGTGATCACAACACCTACGACCGTGACCATGCGCTGGCCAGACTGTGGCACCTGCCGCAGGCGGAGATGGAGCGCAACCCCGGCTGGAGCCAGCAGGTTGAACGCAGCGAGGCGCTGCAGCGCCATGTGCGAGCGGTGCACGATGAAGCACTGGGCCCCATGGTGCTGCAGATCCTGGTGGCCAGCGAAGCCGCGCTGACGCGCTTTGTCGACGGCCGCGCGTCCTCCGACACGCCGGCGATTGACCAACTGGCCGACGAGATCGGCGTGGACCCGAAGGCGATCCTGGCCGACGTGCAGGCTGAGTTCAAGGAACGCCTCAGCCCCCAGGCTGGAGCGACGCTTGAGGCTGCGCCGCAAGCGTCGAATGCAACTGAAGACGCCGGCGCTACAGCCCCGGCGCGCGCCGCGAGCCGACGGCGGAAGCTGTCGGCAGAAGAAGCCAAGTCAGGCATCGCTGACGCGATGCAGTGTGTGGAGGACCAGCCGGGGGATAGCGAGACGCCAGCAGGGCCCCGACTGGGCGATTACGTCACGATCCGCGACAAAGTGGCCAAGGCGAAGCGGCAGTGGCGCGGCAAGGAAGGCGAGGTTGTGGCCGTCAACGACGACCTGGTGACCGTGAAGGTCGACGGCGCCGCCAAGCCCGTGACGTTCAACCGGGCGGACTTGGAGGTCATGGAGTGAAGGCGCTGTCCATCCGCCAGCCGTGGGCATGGTTGATCGTCCGACCAGATCTTGCCGGCGACGAGCGCGAGCGCGCGTACGCCACGCATTCGATCAAGCCGGTCGAGAATCGCACCTGGAGCACGACCTACCGCGGCGCACTGGCAATCCATGCCGGCGTGACGATGACACGCGACGACTACGAGGCGTGCGCCTTGTTTCTGCGCAGTGACCCGCACTTGCGCCATCTGTGCGAGGTGCTGCCTGAGCCCGAAGCGCTCGATCGCGGCGGCATCATTGGGCGCGCGCGGCTCATTGCCTGCCAGACGCTGCACGAGTCGCCGTGGTTCTGTGGCCCGATCGGCTGGGTGTTGACTGAGGCCACACCGCTTCAGTTTGCGCCGTGCAAGGGGACGCTGGGCGTGTTCGACGTGCCATCGGACTTGCTACGGCCCTTGGCCGAGCTTCAGGAGGTGCATTGTGGGTAAGCCAGCTGCTCCACGCCGGAAGTATCGGCCGCGGCCCGTGGCGACCAACCCGATCGCATTGGCGGTGCGGCGCGCGCGCAAGATCCCCGAGCAGGAGATCGAGGCCGTGATGATCCCTGTGAAGGCCAGCTTCAAGGCGTTGCGGGAAGGCATCGCCAACGAGCACCAATGGCGCATCCTGGCAGGCACGGTAGAGATGGCGCTAGCCATCGAGCGCGAGGGCGTGGTGCGTGGCCTGCACGGGCACCTGCAGGAGGCCGAGGCCGCGCTGGCAGCGATTCGACTACGCGCCATGGCTACTGGAGAGTGGCGGTCGACAGCCCTGTATTTCCAGGAGATCGCGGCGCTGGACGAGTTCACGTGGCTGCACAAGGCGCAGCTTGAGCACTTGTCGGAGGGCGAGTGGAACAAGGCCTACGACCGTGCGTTAGCCAACGTGATGAGCTCCGGCGGCATGGCCGTGCATGTCGACCAGGCGCGCCAGGAGCAGCTGCAGCTGCTGGGGGCAGCAGCATGAAGGTGACGCTGCAGCAAGAGCCGGTCTACACGCTGGTGGCGGGCAACCTGACTATCAGCGGCCTGCGCGAGGTAAGCCGATGGGAGGGCCTCAGGAAGTTGGAAAACGACGACGGCTCTTTGATTGTCATGGACGAACGCGGTGGGGCGACACGCGCACTGGAGGACGCATGGAACGTGCCCGGCCAGGTAGTGGTGGTCGCCGGATCTCCCGAGTGGCTGGCCAAGCTGCGTGACGCGAGGGCATTGTGAGGACGCCCGCACAGGTAGCGCGGCGACGCGCCAAGGTGCTACACCTGATCGGGCAGCGCTACGCCACCATTGTGACGACACCGCAGCCGCAGACTTCGCAGGAACGGCGGCGGCTGACGTTGACCAGCAACGCGTTGAAGCGCCTGCTCACTGAGCTGTCAGCACTGGACGCGCCCGCTCATGGCGTGGCGGGCACCGCCAAGGAACAGGCGATGCGCCAAGCCGCGCAAGGCGTGGTCGATGGCATCAGCATTGGTCGGCGGGCATTTCGCGATGGCAAACCACGAAAGGACATGGCGAGCGAATCGCAGCGCATCGGCTGGGACGAGGCTGCGCACGCCCTTGGCGTGGCGGGCACCAGCAACGACAAGGAGGACGGCAATGGCTGACCCGAACAACTGCCGGACCTGCAATTGCCGCGATTCATACAGCAACGACTACCACTGCTACATGTTCAAGGTTGAACCTGAGCCGCTGTGTATGCAGCATCAGGACCGTAAGCGAAAGCGCGTCGTGATCGGTCATGTCGGCGGCAATGGAATCATGGTCGCCGCGCTCGCAGCCATTCTTGGACATCGCGAAAATGACAAAGGCCCAGCCTCCGATGGCGTGAAGGGAGGAAGCGATGCGTGAGCATCACGACCCCGGCCACTACACCGCGCAGGACACGCGCACGCTCGGCATCTTCATCTTCATGGAGACGCATCGACGCCTGCTCGGCGGCAAGCTCGGGAGCATCCCGAAGCCGATCAAGGAGTGGGCTTTCTCAGAGGGCGGCTACTGCATCGACGCCCCGGACATGCTGCCCGCTGGCGGGTGCAAGTTCTTCGACTTGGACCCGACTGACATGGAGGATTACCTTGACGAGTTCGGGC
>JACCDR010905341.1_pt1 | contig 14228 bp, 16 predicted proteins | sample 7446431 | NCBI WGS metagenome assembly JACCDR01 (sample SAMN15323443, study PRJNA562643) | freshwater metagenome | isolation source: river surface water | place: USA:Blue River Watershed | collected 2017-08-17 | reverse complement strand
GAATCGTTCGCTCTTCAAACGGCATGAAGTCAATGCGCACTTTCTCAACATCTTTTCTGACCAATGGCAATCCACGGCCTGGGAATTTTTTGGTCCCCATCAATCCTTCTGTCCACTTTGCCTTAGGTGTTGTTCCTATGCCTCTGTGAATGTCGATGTGATACCTGACAAAGAAGAGGACAAGCCATCGCTCAATCTCATCGAACGTCATGCACGCGTTGCCTTCCGCGTCATACACACCCTTTTCTTTAGGATTGGAGAAAGTCGTTCCTGAGAGTTCCTTCAAGCCTTGAGAAACAGTTCCCATCAAACGCTCAATATGCGAGCCATAGTTCGGCACTTTAACTGGCCTGAAGTTCAAACTGATGTTGTATTCTTTCGCCGCCACACGAAGCATGTCACCACGAAACTCTTTGGCGTTATCCATATGTAGAACGTCCATGGTTCCATAGAAGGGCCAAGTCACGTCTGTCAAACCAAGTCTCGCCAGCCATGTGTCTTTGGTCAGTAGCGCATGCGATACACACATGCCCGTCGACATAGCTGATGGTGGATCTAACGTCAGATAAAACCCAACGCACACACGGCTATAACAATCAATTGCCAAAGTGATCCACGGACGGGTGATAGGTTTCCGATGCTCATCATCAACAAGCATTACAGGTAGAAGCGTGTGATCAATTTGAACCATTGCCAACGGCCAATCAGCATCTGGGATCGTGCCCTCATTTACACCAAACGCTTCTCTCGCAGCTTTAGGGCCCTCACGCTTTCTGAGCTTCACCTCTTCGCTCATCCACTCAATGTGTCGATAGACGGTTGTGTGCGAGGGAAGTGGATCAATACCTGCGTTGCTGCATAGTCGTCGAATCTCTCGTGCTGCAGCTGCTGGAGTGAACTTTTGCAGAGATAGAAACTTGGTATTCAAGAAGTCATCCAGGATGAGCTTCACATCTTCTCGCAGGCGACTTTTCTCAGAACCACCGTCTCGCTTGGTATTGAGCAAGCTAGAAAGCAATTCGGTCGACTGGTAGTTCTGTAACCATCTATAAATAGTTGGCTGGCTCACTCCTGCACGTTTGGCTGCGTCTAAGTAGTCTTGCTTGGTTCTGGCACTACGTCTTTCCAGCAAAGGTTCAATTGCTCTAAGTCTGTCTTCTGCCACTTTCCATTCGTCGGACGTGACGCTTTCAAGATCTAGTTCTTTTTCACGACCTTCGTTTGCTGTTTTGAGTTTTTGAGGCGCCTCCAAAGCGTTGAGTGACAACACCACCAATTCGCCAGAAGCAAGCTCTTTTGCAAGAACCTTATCCAGGTCAACAACGCGCGTGACCACATATTCGCGATCACCTTGCGTCACCTTTGCACCTTTTTGGATGCTCAGTACGACAGGTTTCTTGCGCTCATTCATTGGCACTCTCCACGGACCACAACTGAACGTTGCGGCCAAAGGGCACATCCAAATCGACGCCAATTCTTTTGGTAATCACCAAATGCCAAAGCACAGGCATCAACTCCAAGCGAGTCTCATCTGTCTGAGCAATTGATGCGATCAGTTCATCTGACGATGTACGTCCCAACTTATCCAAGTTCAAAAGCATTCGCTCAACATCTTGAGGCTCTGGTTCATTGAATCGGAACTGACTCAAAAACTTTAAATTTCCAAGTCTTGGGATGCGAATCTCTGTTTCGTCGATCTTGCGAAACACCCACCCGCGTTCAGCGGCGTATTGCTCAGCTGCCTCAAACTTTGGCGCGTACTTCTCTGCGTTTCGCATGAAATCTTCTGACTTTTTGACTTCACGAATCTCGCTTGGAAGGATGCAACCATCTTCATCAGGCCTGTAATGCAGCAACAAATCGGGAACGTACCCCTTCGCCACACCAAGTACGGGAATCCTTACTGGCTGAACTTCGTATGACTGAACCAGTGGGTCATGATCTAGCAAGAGCATGTGCTCTTTTTCCAGCAGTGACTCAAAGTCGGCGCTGTCTTCGCTTTTTAATGTGGCGTGACGACCTGTTACTTGTAAGTGGTTTCTTGGGATTTTTCGAACTGGCATCGCTATACTTTTGAATACCTTGGTATTGAAAAGTCTATCAGGATGAATCCCCTTTTAATACTGCACAACTTTTTTATCAATTTTCGATGCTCTTCAAAATCTACATAAATGAATGCATGTTTGCCGAAATCGATCAAGACAGTAACTGACTAAAGTCCGTTTTAGGCTGGGAGCAGACCTTGGATTTAGCCGTCTGTAAGGCAGCATCGGGCCAAGAGCGGTATTGGCTCAACCAGTAATAGTCGCCCTGGGAACGCTTGTTAGCCATCAACTGCAGCTTCGTCTTTGAGGTTCGAGGCGAATATTGCCGCACTGATTGCACCAGGGTGAAAGCCGACCTGCTCGCAGCTATAGACCTGCAACGTGACCTTACCACCACAGGATTCAACCCCTTCGCGAGTCATATTCAGGTAGTCACCTTCAAGCATTCGTTCGCGCCCGACTACCGCGATAAGAATCCCTCGAGCTATTCGACCAGTGAGCAATTCGTAGATTTCCAATTTTTTTGCAAGCATGGGCCCATATGCAGGCGCATCCATGTACGGCTTACGTAAATATTGAACATCCAAAATGATGTCCTCTGGCAGATCATCGTCTTGTCGGAGCGCATCTAATAGCAGCTCAGTTTCGCCGCGCCTGAACTCAACTTGGTGCTGGAAGTAGAGGCTGTTTTTCTTTTCATAGTGGGCTATTGCCACATGGTACAAAACGAAATTTAGGAGTGATGACCTGGCTGCAGCTCGTTTCTCAACTCGGTCGTCTGCAGGTTGCTCCGACGAGTGCTCAGGCCCAGGCACTGTGTGCTTTTCCTGAATCATTAACGCTTTAAGCTCATCGAGCTTTTCGTTGATAAGAGAAGTATGAGAATCAACAAGTAACGCCTTGTACTGCCTCAAAGCCTTCCGATCGATTACATCTGCATGGGCCATCTTGTGATGCTTGTCGCAAAGCAGAATGAGATTCTCTTGTTTATTGTTATTACGGTCTTGGTCTATGTGATGAATCTCAAGATACGTATGTTCACCACAACCCTTGATCGCACAGCAATGCCCAGACTCGACCTGAACAGACCGACGAAGATCAGCTGGCAATGTTGGTCTTGGTTCCTCATATGTGTTTTTTGATGTCATTTCATCACCGTGCACGGTTTTATTGGTGGCTGAAGTAATGTAACGGTAACGGCATCGGTATCGGCATGGGACTGACTGGCGGCTTTGGGCCCGGAGGTTCAATGACTCTTCATGCTCGGGGCGTTGACCAAATGGCATTGTTAAAGATCAGCAAGCGCTGCAGTGCCGATATCGAGCGAACAACTGCAAAAGGCTGGAAGCCTGTGTTACGGGGCGCATTCCTAAATCAAGTCAGCCGCAGAAGCAGCCATTCAGCGTTAGCTCCAGGCGGATACGTTATGCCTTTATCCACTTCAATAGACTGTCGCTCGTGTTCTAATTCGTATTGACTAATCGTCTAATTTGGCAAGACATCCCCTTATGGAGATATCCCGGTTCGATTCCGGGTTGGTAAAGAGCATTTTCTTTAGTGCTCTTTACCAACCTTGAGAGTATCCAATGGATGAGCAACAAAGAATCTCTGTATTCCATGCACAAACCAAAAATGTTCGAGAGCTCGAAACGGCATGGGTGCATGTCAATCGACAGATTAACGCGCTCATTCTCCAGAAGAACGATAAGTCCGTTGAAATTACGACAAAGCTTCTTGCACTAATTTACTGTGCGCTCGCCGAATCGATTTTCTCAAAGCTGATCCATACACCCAACGGGCTCTCACTTGCTGAAGTTGATCAAGTGAAATTGGCCACGAACGCTCGAGGAATCAAGTTTGGTTGGCTCAAGTGTGGCGAACTAGCCCTACAACGCGTTGAGGGTGCGAAGAGCAATCACGGCCACAATGTACTCAAGAGGCTTTCGTTCTTGATAGGGCAGTTTATCTTCGACCCTAGCTTGGTCAGAAACAAGCTTGCCCATGGTCAGTGGTCTGTTGCTCTCAATCGTGATAACACTGCGGTCAATGCCGATATTTCGAAGGAAATTGAAGAGCATACTGTCGTTGAACTTTACAGAAGGAAACACGCGCTAGAGCAGCTGGCAGCAATCGTAGAAGACATGATTGAGTCTCCGAACAAAGCTCACCACAGAGATTATTGGACTCATCTGAGTGCGTTGGAGGAAAAACAGAAAACTCTGGCAACTTGGACCTTCGAGAAAAAAGTTGAGCAGTTGTTTACGAAAAAGTCTTATACGATCCGCGATGCATAACCGCGCAACGCTGATGACCTCCACGTTCGACTTTTTTGAGACGGTGCGACATGCAACCGTTATAGAAATTCCATAGGAGTCACAATTGAAAGAACGAGAAAGCTATAGGGTCCTTTTGAATGAAGACTGGGCACTGGAAGACTTGTACGAATTTCCCCATGCGTTATCCCAATGCTACTCGTTTGTCTACTGCCTAGACTCTGAGCTAGCACCCAAAGACCGTGATCGCATCAACTATGCCCTGAGAGAGTACCCCTGGCGTGGTGGCTATAGCTATGTGAACATTTACACTGTCTTTAGGCATCAGATACCCGTCTCTGATAGGCCGAAAATCAAGTCCATACAAAAGGCGTCGCCTGGTTGGCTCGATCTTTTCCTCAACGCAAATGTCGCCTATCAGCTCGCTGCAGCTATAAGCGTTCTGTCTGGCTCAGCAGTCAGTGCACTCGCCGCCTACAAAAAGGCTTATAGCCTCATTCTGTCAATCAAGGCCTCAAGAAGAAAAGCCGGGGTTGAGCAAATGGATGCAACTGCCGCAGAAATGAAGGCAATGAATGCCATGTGCACGGAACTTGCCAAACAACTTGGCTTTAGGAGCTTGAAAGAGCTCCACCAGCACACTGGTGACCCAGAAATATCCTTGAAGCTTCTTATGGCGCACTACCGCCGCATGTCTGTAATAGTCGAATATGAGAAGAAAGGAAAAGCTAAGCTTACCTTGCCAAACATTCCATCACTAAGTCTCAAATGAAATGCCGAGCCTAGAACGGTAGATGCAACGCCATGATTAACGTAATCAATCCAATTGCAATAGATCCTTCAGTTCATTTTCGCGAAGAATTGACAAAGGCAGACTGAGTGCCTTCGATATGGATTTGGCATGTTCGAGCTCGGCTTTTTGAAGTTCTGAAACCTCTTCGATAGAGATTGAAGATTCATCTCGAGCTTTGATACGTTTCACTATGACCCTTGGATCATTTTCTAAACAGACAAGCCCACTCAGCTTTAGCCCTTGAAAAACCGTGACAGGCAAAAGCTGGATGTTTGTTAAGCTATCTCGGAGAGCATAGTGGCCATCTAGAAGAATGCATTGCGTTGGTGAGGAAGACTTGAGTCTGTCAAATCCTTGCAGCAAAAGTTCTTGATTTCCATTGACATCTTCGACTAATTTTCCGTTTGTTGCGATTGCGTTTGAACGCTCTTGTCGAATCAGATCGCTAGCTCGTACATGTAGCCATGAAAGATCATTTGCGACCTGTGCGCAAGCTGTGCTTTTACCAACCCCATGGACTCCGCCGATAAAAAGAATTTTCATTATTGCTTATCTAAAAGTTTTTTAATCTTGTTTTTTTCGACAATAGACAAGTATCGAAATGATTGTGGCGGACGGAATGTTTTTCCGAAAATAGTCGATGGCAATATGCCATTCGAAAATGTGACGCGCTGACCTAGACGCAATCCAATACCTTGTTGTTTTCCCTCAAGGTAGTCGAATAGCACTTGTTTTGTAACGCCTCCACCTTCAAGTGACGCAGCTTTCCAAAGTGTGGCTCGGGATGCACGAAGAACGTCCGTAATTTCAATAACTGCTGCGATTCGTTGAATTGGCGATGTTGAGTAAACGACCAACGAGCTTATGCGACGTTCTGGCCAAACTCGTCGAAACTCAATGTTTTTCTCGCCGGATATGATTTTTTCTACATGTTGAGGGTGTATCGAAATCAAAGCGACTTCATCGTCAATCGGTATCGATAGCTTTGAATTTTTCATAGGTAATCTTGGTAATGCTTTGGGGCGGCCCCTTGAGGACGTTCATGGATCGAAGCTTTTGGAGTGGGAGAGGCGTATTTAGATGACGTACAAACCGAAAGAGGGTTACTTTGGTTGGTGTCTGAGCCATTTGAGAAATTTCCTCGAGTGAGTAAACGGTTCGCCGCTTAACTCTGGCAACTATTGAGTCGACATCGTCCATCGGCTCATAGCTTTCTACGACCCCAATGCTTGTCAAAGCCTGCTCATCTTCTGATCTGTAGAACAGCAACACATCACCAGCTGCAATTTTTTTCGTGTTGGCTTTGCAGAGGTAGGCCATCTTGATGGCATTGCCCGCATAGTTTTCATGTTGGAACAGTGTTGTTTGTCTGTTCGTTATGCCTTGAAAATCTGGGAACAAAATTTCATGGAACCGTGGTTTTATCGGTACGACATAAAAGCCGATATTCTCATCTTGTCTGAAGTGAGGGAAGTAGGCCTTTAAGTAGTCGAAAGCATCTTTTTCTGGCTTTGGTGGGTTGGACGGATGAACCTTTACATAAACTGCATCTCGATCGCTGCCATCTGGATGAAGTCCAAATTTTTCAAATCCGAATTCACTTAAGAGTTGAAACAAAAAGTAATGCTTCTCTTCATCGCCATGGATGAAGATGTTTTCAAGATTGTTGGCAGTTGCATATTTGAAGGCAGCCTTTAAAAATAGTTCACCGACTTTCTTTCCACGGCTAGTTTCGTCCACTTTAAAAGTAGATAGTTTCAACGCCGCACCTTTTAGAGTGTCTGTTTCAGTGATTTTTTCATTCTCTTGACGTGCGTAAATGCATATAGCACCAAGCTGGCCCAGTTGATGCCAATGAACCCAAGCCTTGCGTCCTTCCTCGGCTTTTTTTTGAAACCACTTATCAAATTCTGGATACCCTAATCTCAGCGAGTCGAAGAAAACACTAGAAAGCAGGGGAGTCAGCTGATAAAGAGGGACCTCCTCAATATTGGGGAGGGTAACTCCTACAGTGGTGTGTAACCGCAAGAGTAAATCTTCTGCGGTTTGAATGGTGTAGACGCGGTCCAACAGACCTCGAGCTTTTGCTTTGTCGTGAATGCCGCGATCTTCAGTTACTAATGCAGATGCAGCATGAAGCGAAAGAGCGTAAAGAATTTCATTGTCGACGGCATCATTTCTCTTGGTTTCATTGGTATTCCAAGGGCATGCAGCTCTATGTTCTAGCTCTGTGTATTGACGTAGGCGTTGTAATGTCTGACCTCGTCGTGCAGTATTTTTGTCCTCTGCTATGTCTTCTTTTGATGCAGGGTGGTAAACAAGAACATGTCCGTTCTCATTTGCCAGGCGAACAAAATTTGCTAGGCTTTCCTTGAGCGGAATACCAGAATCCTCAAGTGGGATCAGAATGTTCGTATCTAACAAAAACCGCATGAATTATTTAGGTAATAGATTCCGGAAATTTCGGTTTCATCTTATTTAAGGAAAGATGACTGTCATTTATGCCATCCGACTTATTCCCACAAAATCTAGGCCACGCCCCTTCTTTCAACGTGACGGCGGGTCCTTGGACGGTTTTTGAACCTATCGGACACCGTGCCCTACGTTGTAAGATGAATTCTATTGTTGAATGACTGATTTCAGGCGTCGAGTATAGAAACTAGAAGGACTGCAGCAACTGCAAAGCAGTTGTACTTATCGCTTGTGAACAGCTTTGCACTAAGTTTTTTGCGACGCTTCAAGCACAAAGAATATGATTTATATATATCGATATTTTTTATTGTTAACTTCGAAAAAGAAACCGGTCTAATCAAATGTTTTTCTCATCAATTTCGATAAGCTGACATCTGAAGCTGCGAAGGCTTAAAGCCCCATCAACTCGGCCGGCTCGTCGCTGGCCAGCACCTCTTGCGCCCACGCCTCAAGGCGTGAGGCATCTGCGCGAATCACCTCTTGCTTGACCGCCAAAATTTGCGTGGGATGCATGGAGAAGCTGCGCAGCCCCAAGCCCAACAACAAACGTGTCATGGCGGGGTCGCCCGCCATTTCACCGCACACACTCACGCCCTTGCCTTGCGCACGCGCTTCGGCAATGGTGTCGGCCAACAGGCGCAGCACCGCCGGATGCAGTGGGTCATACAAATGCGCCACCAGTTCGTCGGCACGGTCAATGGCCAAGGTGTACTGAATCAAGTCATTTGTGCCAATCGACAAATAGTCGAAATGGCGCAAAAACATTTTGACGCTGAGCGCAGCCGCAGGGACCTCAATCATGGCGCCCACTTTGACGGGGCCAAACACATCGCCACGTTCGTCTAACTGTTTGCGTGCTTTGTCTAGCAGCGCCAGTGTTTGCTTGATTTCTCGTGCATGCGCCAGCATGGGAATAAGCAAGTTGACTTGCCCATGTGCCGCCGCACGCAAGATGGCGCGCAGTTGGGTTAAGAACATGGCGGGGTCTGCCAAGCTCCATCGGATGGCACGCAGGCCCAAAGCAGGGTTAAGGTGGGTCTCATCTTTGACTGTGCGGTCCAATGGTTTGTCTGCACCAATGTCCACCGTGCGGATGGTGACGGGCAAGCCTTGCATGCCATCGACGGCACGTTTGTAGGCCAGGTATTGCTCTTGTTCATCAGGCAATGCGCCTGCGCGGCCCATGAACAAAAACTCGCTGCGGAACAAGCCCACACCCACGGCACCTACATCCAAAGCAGCAGGTGCGTCTTCAGGCATTTCGATGTTGGCCAGCAGGTCGATGCGCTGACCATCCAGAGTGATGGCTGGCGTGTGACGCAAGCGCAAGAGGCGCTCGCGCTCTAGGTCAGCTTGGCGCTGCTTGAAGCCATATTCAGCCAAGATGATGGGCGACGGGTCAACAATGACCACGCCTGCATCGCCATCGATGATGATCCAGTCGTCTTGTCGCACCAGCTGGCTGGCGGTGCGTGCGCCCACCACAGCGGGGATGTCCAAGCTGCGTGCCACGATGGCGGTGTGGGATGTTTTGCCGCCCACATCGGTCACAAAACCGGTGAACACACTTTGCTTGAACTGCAGCATGTCGGCGGGCGATAAGTCGTGCGCCACCAATACCAGTGGCACATCCATCTCATCGTCGAGCTGTAAGTCTTGTTGGCGTGGCGTATTGCTGCGTTTGGTGGATGGGTGCGGCATGACATGCGTCACGCCTTTCATGTGGCGCAACATGCGCTCGACCACTTGCTCGAGGTCGCCCTTGCGCTCGCGCAGGTATGCGTCGTCCATCTCATCGAACTGGCGAGCAACCACATCCAGCTGCGAGGTCAACGCCCACTCGGCGTTGTAGAGCCTGTCTTTGATCCAACCTTTGACACCGTCTGCCAGCATGGTGTCTTGCAGGAGCATCAGGTGCACCTCCAAAATCGCGGCTAGCTCTGGCGGTGAGTCTTTTGGCAAGCTGTCGTGCAGCTGCTGTAGCTCTGCCATCACCGCTTCCTGCGCTTGCGCTAGGCGCGCAAGCTCGGCATCAACTTGGGCTGCTTCGATGAAGTAATGCGCCACATCCACACGGCTTGACGCAACGAGCACCGCCCGTCCAATGGCAATGCCACGTGCAACCGCTAGGCCGTGAACTGAAAACGTCATGTGCGTTTACTCACCTTCACCAAATTTATCGGCCATCAAAGCGAGCAACGCATCCATGGCTTCTTGCTCTTGCGCACCGTCGGTTTCGAGCTCGACCTCGCTGCCGATGCCAGCGGCCAACATCATGACCCCCATGATGCTTTTGGCGTTCACACGCCGCTCACCTTTGCTGATCCACACCTCGCATGGAAAGCTGCCTGCGAGCTTGGTGAGCTTGGCTGATGCACGGGCGTGCAAACCTAATTTATTGCTGATGGTCGTGACGGTTTTGATCATGGTTTCGACGATTTTGATTTTGTGGAGCCGTGATGGCAACTTGCATCACGCCTTGTGTACCGCCGGTTAATGCACGGGCCACCAAGGCATCTAAGGGTTCGTGGCGATAGCACACACTTCTAAACAGCATGGGCAAATTGACGCCTGCAATGAGTTTCGCATTGCTGCCGTTCACCAACTTTTGAGCCACGTTGGCAGGTGTTGCGCCAAAAATATCGGTCAGCACCAACAAGCCTGTGTCTAAGGCTGCACCAGCCATATCTAGGGCTTGTGCCAGCGTGTCTTCAGGCTGTGCGTCGGCTTGCACATCAAGCGCCATGACGTCAGCCGAACACTCGGCATACACGTGCATGGCGCAGTCGCGCAAGGCTTGAGCCAGCGGGGCGTGGGCAATGATGAGAATACGGTTGCTCATAAGCGTTTGATTGTGTAGCGCTGATTATCAGCTGTCTGACTTGTGCTTTAAAAAGTAGCCGTAGGCGGCCAAGCAGCAAGCAAAGAAGACGGCCATGGCGCACTGAAATGCTTGCGGCTCTGCAATGCCTTGCGCTTTGAAGCCATCGATCATCAGGCCCATGCTCCATTGCACAACAAACACACCCAAGAATAAAACCAAATTAAAGGCTGACAGCCCTCGGCCAGCCACATTGGCTGGAAATGCCATACCCACCGCAGGCTGTGCCAACGCGACAAATGAACTGGTGATGCAAAACAATACCCAGTGCAGTGCGCCCGCACTTTCGCCCGACAACACAATGACGACTTGTACACACAAGCTCAGCGGCACACCGTACGTCATGAGTTTGTTGGCGCTGTAGCCGCGCTTGGTAAGACCCGGCGTGAATAAACCCCATAGCCAAAACGTGATCAACATGCACACGTTCAACCAAAACAAACCTGTCGCTGCTTCGAGTGGTGAATAGCCAGCCACCTTGACCATCCATGGTCCAGCCCATAAGGTTTGCATGGCGACCATGCCGCCGTAGTTGAAAAAGCCCATGGGCATCAAACAACGAAAATACGGGTGCTTCCAGACTTGTTTGTAGCTGGCCAAAATACCTGCACGTGGCTCTGCTTGAGTGGCGGGCTCGGATGTGCGCCATTTGGGTAATTGCTTGGCCATCAGCGCCATGGATAACAAGAGCAATAACGCCAAGCCCACGAACATCCAGCGCCATCCAATGACGGGTAACAGCCACTGCACTGGCAAGGTCGAAGCCAACATGCCAAATGCACCCGTCATCAACATCCACGAATTGGCACGCTGCTGCTGCTCTAAGGGCAACCAACGACGATAAGCCGTCAAGGGGGCCATCAGACAGGCACTGACGCCCACGCCAATTAACACGCGAGCAATCAGCAGCCCAGAAAAATCAGTGGCCCATGCAAACGCCAAACAACCCATCACGGCCACACCCAAGAAACTCAATACGACTTTCTTGGGGCCGTGCTGATCTAGCCAATGCCCCATGGGCAGCTGTGTGAGCGAGAAACCAAAGAAATAGCCACCAGCCAGCAAGCCCAAATCGCGAGCCTCTAATCCAAACTCTAGCGTCAATGTTGGCGACAAAGTGGCGGTAATGGCACGTAGCAGGGTCGATAAAAAGTATGCCGACGCAAAAGCTAAGAACGCCCAGATGGCAAGGCGACGGGGTAATAAATCTTGACTCATGGCTGCATTATCTAGCCACATCCATCTGCCGGAGCCACTTTGTTGGCACGTGACACGCCTTGTTGTCACTTGTTGGACTTGGCCTTTTTTAAATGCCAACGGGGCAAGATGCCATCACCTTGCCCCGTTGATACCCATCGATTGACTGGCGATAGTTAAAGCACGTATTTACTTGTTCTTGAAATCATCGTGACAGGCTTTGCATGTGCCTGCTGTTGCTGTGAAGGCAGCTTTAAAGACATCTTCTTTGCCAGTTTTGGTGGCAGCCACCAACTTGACAGACTCAGCTTGGAACTTGTCTGCGGCCTCTTTGAATTTGGCGTTTTGCTTCCACACTTCAGGCTTGGCTTTGGTTTCTGCAGTCTCTGTGCCTTCACCAAACGCGTGCCAAGGCAACTTGGCCATGTTGGCGACGATCTCGGCGTTGTCAGCTGCGATCTTGGCATCAAACGGGGCTTTGCCCTGCGCCATCGCACCCATGCGGCCGAAGTGTGCGGCTGTCACTGTGAAAGCCGCTTTGCGGTATTTGACGGCGTCTTCTGGCTTGGCAAATTGCGCAGCAGCTGAGAAGCTCATAGCGCTTGCACTGACGGCGATCAATGTCAGGATGAATTTTTTCATGGCGAAGTGTCCTTTAAGGTTGAAAATGCAGAGTATGCGATGAGCTGAGTTTACGAACTTTTGCTGCGCTTTGCTTTTCAACACTCATTCTGCCTATCCATGCCACACCACCCTACTCTGCACCGCATTCGTATTTGGGATTTGCCCACTCGGGTTTTTCATGTTTTGCTTGCACTTTCTGTGGCTGGCCTTGTGGTCACGGGCGAAGTAGGTGGCGATGCGATGCAACTGCATTTCAAGTTGGGCTACCTTGTGTTGACCTTGGTGCTGTTTCGGGTGGTATGGGGTTTGGTGGGTGGACACTGGTCGAGGTTTATCAACTTTGTGCCCACGCCCGCCCGACTGTTGCACTACATCCGTGCGTTGCGTCAAAAGCAAGCCATGCACAGCGTGGGACACAACCCCTTAGGTGCACTGTCTGTCATGGGCATGCTCAGCATCTTGCTCATCCAAGTTGTGAGCGGCTTCGTGAGCGACGATGAAATTGCCAACAGCGGCCCATGGACCAACCTTGTACCCGCCGACTGGGTGTCGATGGCCACCGAATACCACAGCGATATTGGCAAGGTGCTGCTCATTTTGCTGGTCACCTTGCACGTGGCCACTGTGCTGTACTACAAGCGAATCAAAGGGGACGACTTGATCACACCAATGGTGACAGGCGACAAAGTTTTTTCTGAACCCGTGCACGACTCGCGTGACACCCGCACCTCTCGCCTTTTTGCACTGAGCGTTGTGTGTGGTTGTGCGTATGTGGTGTACCGCTTGGTGAATTTGAGCTGAAAAGCAAAAAGCCGCGTTGAGCAAACAACGCGGCTAATTTGTGAAGGCCGGGTCAGACTTTTACGCCTTGGCTTGAGCCAACAAGGTGTCAGCGTCGCTGACTTCAAATTTGCCTGGACCTTCGATGTTCAGGCTCACCACTTTGCCATCTTTGACGAGCATGGAATAGCGGTTGCTACGCAAGCCCATGCCGCGCGCTGTCAGGTCTAGCGTGAGGCCTGTGGCTTTAGCGAAATCGGCACTGCCGTCACCCAACATGCGCACTTTGCCTTGGGTGTGTTGGTCGCGCGCCCAAGCGCCCATGACGAATGCATCGTTCACGCTCAGGCACCAAATTTCATCGACACCAGCGGCCTTGAACTGTTCAAACTTCTCCACATAGCCTGGCACGTGCTTGGCTGAGCATGTGGGTGTGAAAGCGCCTGGCAAGGCAAACAGCGCAATGGTTTTGCCTGCAGCGGCTTTGGCCACCTCTACGGCGTTCGGGCCAATGCTGCAGCCTTCACCTTCGACCTCTGAATATTCCATCAGGGTGGTGTGTGGCAGGGTGTCTCCAACTTTGATCATGGTGTCTCCAATTAATTGATGTTGCAAAAACAAAAACGACCCACATTGTGGGTCGTTTTCTTTAGCCTTGCAGAGCCGAAGCTCTTTGGTATTTAAACCGCAGGAGCTTTCTCAACCAAACGGGTCACGACCCAGTTTTTGGTTTTCGAAATTGGCTTGCTTTCAGTGATCTCGATCATGTCGCCCAGGTGGTATGCACCTGTTTCGTCATGCGCGTGATACTTGCTAGATTTAGCAACAATTTTGCCGTAGAGGGCGTGCTTCACACGACGCTCCACGAGCACTGTCACTGTCTTAGCGCGCTTGTCGCTAACCACCTTGCCAATCAAGGTGCGTTTGAGGGATTTCTTAGCGTCCGTCATGTTCACTTCCTTACTTGGCGGCTTGCTTTTCAGCAAGAATGGTTTTTGCACGTGCAATGCTGCGACGTGTAGAACGCAGTTGTGACGTGTTGTTGAGTTGTTGCGTACCTTTTTGCATGCGCAAGCCAAAGTGAGCTTTTTGCAACTCTTTGACTTCAGCTTCGAGGCCGGCAACGTCTTTTTGGCGCAGTTCAGCAGCTTTCATTTCTTATT
>JACCDR010307729.1_pt1 | contig 14230 bp, 22 predicted proteins | sample 7446431 | NCBI WGS metagenome assembly JACCDR01 (sample SAMN15323443, study PRJNA562643) | freshwater metagenome | isolation source: river surface water | place: USA:Blue River Watershed | collected 2017-08-17 | reverse complement strand
GTGGTGGCTTCTGGGAGCAAGACGGGGTACAGCCTGTCTTCGAGCCAAACCTTCAACCTCACGGGCAACATCACCGGCAACCTTTCGGGGTCGGTCGGGAGCGTGTCCGGTGCGGTCGGATCGGTCACCGGCAACGTGGGCGGCAACGTCACTGGGTCGGTGGGATCGATTGCCAGCGGCGGTATCGCCTCCACGAGCTTTGCGTCCGGGGCGATCACCGCTGACGCCATCGCGGCGGACGCCATCGGGTCGAGCGAACTGGCGGCCTCGGCGGTCACGGAGATCGCGGCTGGTGTGCTGACCACCGCTCTGACCGAGTCGTATGCCACCGACGGGGCGGCTCCGACGCTCACACAGGCAGTCATGCTCACCATGCAGGGCTTGACCGAGTTTGGCATCAGCGGAACCACGTTGACGGTCAAGAGGCTGGACGGCTCGACCACGGCGGCGACGTTCACGCTCAATGACGCCAACTCGCCGACCAGCCGCACGAGGGCCAGCTAATGGCTATCGGCCCGATTATCACCCACGGGTTCGGTTCCTTCGGGAACGTGAACCTGATCATCACGCACGGGTTCACGTCAGGCGAGGCGGCCCCGCAAGGGGACCGCTTCCCGGACCCGAGCCGGTCGCTCATCAAGGTGCTGGCCGACACCCCCGGCACCTACCTCTCCCGTATCCGCGTCCTCCCCGACACCCCGGAATCCTCAAGGATTAAACAACTATGAGCGATCTGGTGATCGAGAAGGGGACGGATCGGGACTGGGAGATCACGCTCTACGACTCCGACGAGGATGTCGTCACCGCGTTCACGTCGTCCGCCACGCTCGTGGGCAAGGTGTGGCCGGGTGATGACCGGGCGGCCACGTTCACCCCCACCGTGACGTGGATCAGTGCGGCGGCGGGGACGATCAATCTCAGCATCGGGGCCGCACAGACCACGTCCGTGACTCCAGGCGTGTATCACGTCCTTGTCACCGTTGCCGAGGGCGGCAAGACCTACACCGCTTGGCGGGGCACGCTCCAGATTCGGGGCGTCCCCGGCTCCGCAGCGGCAACCCGTGCCTACTGCACGCTGCAGGACATGCAGGCCCTTTGCGGGTGGATCGAAAAACTGCAAAACGAGTGCTCGGATCAGACCGGGTTTGCTGAGCAAATTTACGCCGCCACCCAGTGGATGGACGACCTCGCGTTCCGCCACTTCCGCGAGGACGACGAGTACGACACCACGCGGTTCCTGACCTACCCCTACGTCTTTGGTCGCACCGGAGCCCGCTCGGACGCTCTGGAAGGCTACCTGAACGACGATGGCCTGATCCTCACACAGCCCGTCAAGCGGTGCTGTGCGGCCTATGCGTTGGCCGAGGTGTTCCGGGGCCAGATGGGATCGCAGAACGACAACGGCTACGACAAGCACGCCCGGCGGTTTGGCCGGATGGCCACTGAACTCGCGGCCTGCCTGACGCTCGAAATCGACACCGACGGCGACGGCGAACCAGACCTGGCGATCAACCTCGGCACGGCGGACCAGTTGCGTGGCTGACGCCAACACCTTTCGGCTCGACAAGACCCCCGATCCCAAGCTGTGGGATCGGGCCGACGAGTCGCAGCGGAAGGGCTACTGGAAGCGGCTGGGTGAACTGGCGTTGATCCGCAAGCGGTGGGAACTGGACCGGGCCCTCGATGCCTCCACGGGCCAGAAGATGCCCGCCCGGATCAACCCCCGCGACGACGGGGCCGATGGTCCCGTGCTCACCCCGCACGGGTCCGCGTCCCGAACCCACAAATGGCTGCGGTTCACGGCGGGTAAGGCTCACGTGACCGTCTGGTGGTCCCACGGCTGGGGCAAGATCCTCGGCTACCACGCCGACGGACTGGTCATCGGCACCTACAAGCGTGACGTGATCGGCCTGACGCCCGCTGGCGAGAAAAAGGTTTACCGCGAGGCCGAGGACTGGCTCCGGCGAACACTCGGGCCCGCCAAGAAGACCACACCCAAGAAGGGGCCGGCGAGCAAGCCGCCCGTCGCTCAGCGGCAAGTCGGTCGGCGTGTCCCCGCCCGCCCGATGCCACCCCCGCCTGTCCCTGTGCCGCTCACTGTGCGGCGACGACAAGCCCAACCCTGATTTGAGGACTCCGCGTGGCTCTGCAAATCGCACAGGACCCGTGCACGCTCGCGTTTCGCAACTTTGTCAAGATCCTCCAGCGGAACGGGCGGCTGTCCGCACTGATCAAGAAGAACCGCTGGAACGTCCGCAGCGGTGGAACGTGCGAACTCAAGGCGTTTGGCGTGGGGGAATGTCCCTACATCATCCTCACGCCCGAGCCGGGGGCTTCGGGTTGGGGCGTCATGGGCAATTCGGCCGCACAGCATTTGTTCCCAATTGAAATCCGCATCGAGACCGGGGTGGAAGGCACCAACTCGGACGACTCGATGAACCTTTGGGGCCTGATCCGCGATGCGATGTTCCCGGCTGCGGGCACAGATGACGCAGCGGAGGCCCTTGCCCTGAGAACGGCCGGAAACATCAGCCGCATCGAGGTCGTGCGTCCGGCCTGGAGCGGCACGCCCGAGGGCGACGTGCAAATGATCAAGAGCAGTGGGCTTGTGCTCCTCCATGTCTACATTGGGACGCCCGTCTAATGAGTCTCGCCGACAAGATCCGGTCAGCCCCCGCTCGCATTCAGGCCAAGTTGGAGCGGGCGGCCAACTCCACGCTGGACCCGATCAACCGCGAGATCCACACCATCCTCGGCGTGCAGGGCTCCGACTCCGACCGCTCCAAGCCGGGCGAGCCGCCACGCAAACAGACGGGACGGCTGCAACGCACGACCTACGCAAAGTGGACGGTCAACCCCATCCGCATCTCCATCGTGTCCGAAGCCCCTTACGCCCAGATCCTCGACAAGCAACTCAACCGGCCGATCGTCCAGCCAATCCGCGAGCGGGTCCACTGGCTGGTGCGCAACCTCATCCGCGACGGCCTCCGATGAACCAGCAACCACGGGAGGTTGACGCATGGCGTTGAACGTCAAGCTGTCGATGACGGTCACCTACCGCAACAGCTACACCACGAACACGGCGGGCGAGGCAGTCGAGAAGTTCACTCCCAGCACATGGGAGTTGACGCTCGATCCCGGCACGGGCTCCGGGCAGGCCAGCAAGGGGTTCACTCGATCGGGCACGCTTACCGCGACATCCATCGACATTGACCTTTACTCGATCGCCAACACGTTTGAAACGCTGACCAACAGCAAGCTCAAGCTCATTCTGATCTTCAACGACGCCACCGGCGACGGCGAGTTCCTGACGGTGGGCGGAGCGTCAAGTAACCCGTGGTACGCCGCGTTTGGCGGTTCCACGCAGACGGTCAAGGTTGGCCCCGGCATGTTCCTCCCGCTGGGCTCGCCCAAGCTCCAGACCGCGTCCCCACTGACGATCGACAGCACCAACCGCAACCTCAAGCTCAATTCCGGCTCGGCCACGATCCCCTACCGCATCATCTTCGCGGGCGTCTAAGGAGCAACGACGATGGCAGCGATCACGTCCACGTACCACTCGGGCTATCAGGGCTCGATCGAAGTTGACAACGTCGCCCTGCCCGCACGGTCGTGGCAGGCCCGGCACAGCGTCACCACCGCCGACGTGACCAATCTCACGTCCAGCGGAGCCCAGGAGGTTGTCCGGGGCGTCGAGTCCATGAACGGCTCGGCGGTGTGCTCATGGAAGGCGACCAGCGGAGCCCCGGCGTTCGTGGTTGGCAGCATCTACGCGACCGAGTTGATCACCAACGGCACGCAGAAGTATTCCTTCAACGCTCTGATCACCGAGGTTGCCCCGTCGCTGGACGTGAAGGGTGACATCACCTACACGGTGAGCTTCATGAGCACCGGGGCGATCACTGTCGCGTCATGATCTTAACCCAGGTCTTGCCCCAGCCAGTCCCGATCCGGCTGGCTGGGGTCGATTACCTTGCACGGCAACTCAGGCTCAAGGACATTGCTGCAATTCAGGAATGGATTGCGTTGGCCAGTCCTTGCCCAGCCGCCCAGTACCGCCCTATCTGGGAAGCCCTTGACGGCGAGGACCGCCAGAAGGTGGCCGCCAGGGCATACCTTGCTGCGGAGCACTGGCCGCCAGAGGTGGCAACGCCCGATGGCGACGCGGTCCTGCTCTACCAGTTTGAAGACGGCCGACGCCACGGCGTTGAGCTGCTCTTACGGATCGTTCTGGACGCCAACCCCGGCATTGACAATGAGTTGATCGCGTCGCTTGCGACAAGCATCACCTTGTCCGAGTTCAGCGAACTAACGTCGATCGCGTACGGCGTCGACATCCTTGATGAACTGGCTGCCCTCATCGATCTGCCGCCAGACGAGCGAGGCCCACGCGAAGCAACGAACTGGGGGAAGATTGCGTGGGACATCATTGAGGCGACGGGGTACACGTTCGACCAGATTGGCGACCTGTACTTGAGCCAGATGAAGATCCTGCGGTCGGGCGGCGAGCACGCTCGCGGCCACATTCCGATGCGGCCGGGCATGGACATCGCGTCGGAGAGCAAGAGGCGTCGCAGGCTGTTCTACGGCGACGACGAAGGGGAATCGACGGATGGATGAGGAAATCTATCGCATCGTCCTGCAAGCCAGGGGCGAGGACGAGGCGAAGAAACTAGCCGATCAAGCCAAACGGCTTGAAGCGGACATCAAGTCGCTCCAGTCGTCGTTTGCCGCCGGCAACGTGCACTTTGCCACGTACCGCAAAGAACTGGCTGATCTGACCCAGGCCAAGGCACGGCTTGGCAAACAGATCCGCGACATTACTGATGAATTCGGGAAGGCGAACACCGGGTTCCGTCTCTCCGGTCAGGCGATGGGCCAATTGGCCTACATCGCCGACGACGTCCAGTACGGCTGGCAGGGAATCATCAACAACGTCCAGCCCTTGATTGGGTCGCTGGGCGTAGGTGCGGGGCTGGCTGGCACTCTGGCCATTGTCTCGATTGCGGGCGTCCAGCTCTACAACCACTTCGGCGACCTCATGGACATCATGGGGCTTGGCAAAACCAAGACCGAAGCGGAGCAGATGGAGGCACTGGCCGACGCGACGCATCGCACGGCAGAGGAGACCGCTCGGCTCAATCGCTACAAGACAGAGCAGTCTGTCATCCAGCAACAGGCACAAGGTCGGTCGGACGCCGAGTCGTCCATGACCACCGGCGTGAACAACGCCGTGGCCAACGCGGGGCGTGACGACCTTGTGCGTGCCCTTGTCCAGCTCAACCGTGGCCGGTACGAAAACGCCCCGGATATGTCCGACCTTGTCCGTCGGCGGGACCTTGCGGCGGGCATCGCCAGTGCTCCCGTCGGCTTCAATGAGTCGCCGCAAGAAATTGCATTCCGGGCCAAGCGGCGTGCCGAGGCGGCCAAACTGCAAGAGGAGATCGACACCAAGGTCAACGCGGCGGCGGCGGCCGATCTTGCCAAGGCTGCACTTGACCCCGGTCGTCTCCAGGGCTTGCTGAATCAGGTCATCAGCAATCCCGCCGTGTTCGGCCCCAACGCCATGAAGTTTGCTCAGGGACTCATGGCGGCCAGTCCCGAGTACACCGACGCTCAGATTGAGAACGAGAAGGCGGTCAAGCGGGCACAGGATCGCAAGGCCAATCAAGAGAAAGACCGCAAGCAAAAGGACGAAGAGGCCGAGTACGAGTGGCAGAAACTAACTGACTCCAATGCGTCATGGAAGGCGTACAAGGCCAAGCAAGATCAGCTTGCGGCACGCCAGCGGGCACAACAGCAGGATCAGGAGCAGTGGACCAACGCCCCGATGATGGGGGCTGGTGGTGGACTCCGTGACTTGATGGTCAACGCGATGCGTCTTGGGGGTAACCCCAATGCCATCGCGGGGCGGGCCTTCGGCAACATGATCGCCCAGCGGGGCGTCGGCGTTCAGGACGCCCGCCGCATGGTCGATGACGCCATGTTCGAAGCACGGATGGCCAGAAGCCAGGAATTGCTCGACCGTGCGTTGCCCAGTGACATCCGCAACAGCCAAGTGATTGCGGCGTCCTCGCTGGCCAGCCAGATTCAGTCATCCATCAGCAACAAGGACGACCCTCGCCGAATCCTGAACGAGACAATCAAGCAAAGCTACTTGCTGGGCATGATTCTCCAGGAAACCCGCCGCCGCCAAGGGCTGAACTTCCGTTAAGGACGGCGGATCTGCGAGACGCCGGGGTACGCCTCTTCTCCCTCGGCGTCGCCTTCCAGCACAAGTGCCCGGACGATCGGAACATCGGGCCGAACGTCCTCAGTGAGACGCAGTTTGGTTCCCGGGTAGACGTTGCCTTTCTTGGTGGGCAGATACCCCCGAGGCTGATCGTCCTTGAGCGGGACGATAAACACCACCTCTTCGCCAGCCCTCAGCGGGCTCGGGCCACGCATTGCCCACACGCCCGCACCGATCCCGGCCAGCACCACGACGATCAAACCAAGTCGCTTCATTTCGCCCTCCTATCCCATCCATTCGCCGCTGACCGCTTGATATTGCCAGGCTCCCCGGCCTGCCGCAAGCCGCTGAGGGTCCGTACACCATGCCGATGACGCTGGACGACATCTCCGTTGACTGGGATTGGCTCAACAATCCCGACGGCAACGGAGCGTACTCCTTTGATGTGACCGAGGAAGGTCGTACCGATGTCATCACGTTCAAGGTGGCGTTCACGGACCTCGAAACCTTCATCAATGAGGTGAAGGGGTATCAAGTCACCTACGGGTCGTCGTCCAGCGGCACGATTGAGCGTGGCGTGCCGATGCAGCACCCGTTCAACCCCAACCTCTACGCCGTGCGGATCAGCGGCGAAGGGCTGGGGATGGATAGCACTCCAAGCCGGACCAAGCCCAATCCAGACGCATTGGTGCGGGTCACGTTCGGCACCTTGACATGGGAGCCCGAGGACCCGTCCACGCCGTTCCTGGACATCGACATCCAGGGCTCGGGCAACTACATCACGCTCCCCGGCGTGCCGTTCACGTACGCCACGTCGGGCAAGCCAATCGAGCAGGACGTCGGCCGGATGGTGGGTGAATTGGCGATCAACGTCACCCGCTACGACATCCCCGACATTGACCGATTCATGAGCATCGCCAACCCGCTCAAGAGCAAGGTCAACAGCGCGGCCATGACCATCGGCCGGACCTCGTTCGATGCGGAGACGCTCCTGTTCGCGACTTACTCGGCCACCCGGCAAAACACTGGCCTTGGCCAGCGGAAGCACAAGGTCACGATTCAGTTGATTCAGCGTGACTTGTCTTGGAACAAGGTGCTGACGCCGTCGGGGACGTACGACAACCTCAGCCCCAAGCCGTACGATCAGACCGACCTGAACCCCCTGTTCACGGCGATCCTCTAAGCCCATGAACGCACCAAAACAGCCACGCTGGGGCTCCGGGGACGAATGGAAGTACCAGCAAGCCAACCAGCACTCCGAGGGCATTGAGCGGGCGGACAACCTCAAGGTGGACGCATCGTCTGGCCTTGAGATGAACATGACGCCCACCGGCAAGACGCTTCGGCTGAAGAGCACCCCGGAAATCTTCGTCAAGATCACCGCGTCCTACGGGTCCGGCAACTACGGCGGCACTCAGCAGTTTGAGGCGTCAGCGGGCACCTGGACGGACGGGTCGAGGACGTTCGGCTCAACCTATCCCCTCCGGGAACTTAACGGCTCGACCTCGGTCCCCACCGGCACCAGCCAGCGGCATCGGGCGTGGTTCGCCGGACATTCGTGGTGGTTTGCGTACTGCGTATGAATGCACCAAAACAGCCACGCTGGGGCTCGGGCGACGAGTTCACGTACAAGCAAGCCAACCAGCACAGCGAAGGCATCGAGCGGGCGGATAACCTGCACGTTGACGCCGACTCCGGGCTCAAGATCCTCGGCAGCACCACCGGCAAGACAATCCGCCGCCAGGGCAACCTCGAGCCGTTTATCGCTCTCCTCTCCGCAGCAACCTCGCCCTACTCGTGGACCAAGTACCGCGAGACGGCGGCGGGCACGCTCACGTCCACGGGCATCACCGGCACCACCAACGCCTACGAGGCCAACGGCCGGGCGAGTCTGGGCGGCAAGTACGTCCGCCTCTACCCCGACGGACAGGGGGCCTATCGCTTTGAAGTGATGAGTTGCTGCTCTTGCGGGGGCACCCTGACCGTCAACGTCAAGTGCGGCAGCGTCAACATCAGCGGTGCCACGGTCGAAATTTCGCAGGGGGCGACCACCCTCACGGGCACGACCAACGCCAGCGGCAACGCAACGTTCAGCCCGACCGCGTCCGGGACGTGGGACATTGAGGTCACGGCGACCAATTACGCGACCTATACGTCCACATTCACCTATTCCTGTTCCAATCAGACCGTCAACGTGGTCCTGACGGGCACGGCCAACGTCCTCAGCGGCAACGTGGACGGGTGCAACTCGGCCAACTTGGAAGGGGCGACGGTCACTCTGACCCAAGGGGCAACCACGCTCGGCACGGGCACCACGGACGCATCGGGCAACTACTCCATCACGTTCAACTGGTCAAGCGGACTGGTCACAATCACGGCAACGCGGAGCCGGTTTGCAACCTACACCGACACGTTCACTCCAACCGGGTGCAACGCCACGACAACCCGCAACTTTACGATGTCGCCTGCGACTGGCTCTGGGAGCGGCTATCGGTGCCTTGGTTGCGGCGGGGCGTTGCCCATCTCGGAAACGCTCACGAATACGCCACCATTCGGCGGGCCGTTCACAATGAACTTTGGCACAGCGACATGGCTTGGTTACAACTACATCAATGCCCGCGTTTACGACAATAACACTGGCTGTGCGTTTAACATCAAGACGACAGCCGATTTCGAGATGCGATGGGAACTGTCGGGAACCACGCCAACCGCTTGCGAATTGATCGCATCGTACAAGGGCTGTCCGGCCGCCGCACGTAACCCAGTGCAATACCCAGAGCCCGGCAGTTATGGATACGTTCCGTTCGGTGGTGCCGCCTTCGCGTCCAGCGTCACTTACGTGAACAGCCCGTTTAGCTATTCTTACACCATTTCCTACGTAGATGCCGACGGGACAACCGTGAGCGGCACCGGGACAATTACCGAATGAAGTGCGGGGCCTGTCCGCTCTCCGGTCGCCCTGAGACGTGCCGCGGAGAGTCCGTCGTGCGGTTCTGTGAGCTTGTCGGCGGCGGGCGATGCGATTACGCCGCCTGGCTCTACAGCGACGCCACGGGCACGCCAGCCCCGTTCTCGTGCGAGGACGACCAGCCCGTTGTCCCACCGACATCGCCGCCGCCACAGGTGCCGCATACAGTCACCGACACGGTGCCCCCTGTCATCACCTTCGCGGTGGCCAAGTGCGAGCATCGCACTCAGCAACCCAACTGTGGCTGTGCGGGCAAGTGGCGTTGCGAGCGTGACGAGCAAGACGTGACGTGGCCCCAGTGCATCGCGTGCAAGACGGCGGAGGCCGTGCCGACACCCTGACCGGAGGTGCCCATGCACCCCTTCGGCGAGCGGGTCGAGAAGCGTCGGGTCGAGCTTGGCCTGACGATCAGCGAAACGTGTCGTCGTGCCGGGCTCGGGCGTGCGACCTATTACAACGCCCTGGAGCGGGTGCCCTCGGCCGGCAACACCGTGGAGTTGCTCGCGTTCGCCCTTGAGGTCGAGCCCGAAGACCTACTGGGCGAAGTCAACCTGACACCCACCCCCTACTCGATCGCCTTGCGTCGGTGTGCGGACCTGCTCCGCCCCGACTGCGACGGACAGGCCAAGACCTTTGCGGACGCCGTGGAACTGCTCTGGCGGGCCCGATTCCAGGGCCCGGGAACACAGGGGGAACGCGATGAGCGAGCCGATTGACGCCACCGCCGCGACGGATGCCGAGTCCGACGACGACAACCTCAATCTGAGCGAGGCCGAAATCGAGCTTGTCGATCAAGGCGTGTTGCTCCAGAACCGCGAGATCAACGCCACGGTCTTCGGCGACATGTGCGACATGCTCAAGACCACCCCGGGCGACGACGGGTTGACCACCGGCATGAGGACGTGGCCGGAAGACGCACAGGATGCCTTCTGGCGGCTGTTTGCGGACATCACGGACGCCCTTGCTCGCACGGCCCGGGAGTTGAGCTGATGCCCACGCCGCTAAGGCTGACTGTCGCACAAGAGGACGAGGTTTACCGCCGCTGGATCGCGGGCGAGTCGCTCCGCAGCCTCGGCCGAGCATTCGACACTGACTTCCACACGGCAAAGCGGGCGATGCTCCGGGCACGGGCCAGAGTGTCAGACCACAACTTGCAAACTTCTGCCGAGGTTTCATTGCAACGGCAGCACGGGGCGTCAGAAAACCACCCCCAAACTTCTGACACGGTTTCGCCGCAAACGCAACAAACGAAACAGGCAGCGGCAAAGCAGGTTCTTGACCAAGCCGTTCTCGCCCAACTCCGCAAACAGCCTCGCACGGTGGCCGAAATCGCCGAGGCCACGGGCAACACGCAGGGCGTCGTACTGGACTGGCTGATCGACTCCCAGCGGCGTGGGGCGAACCTGCACGAGATCGGCGGCAAGTGGTCACTGGAGACCACGCAGCCCCTTGCGGTCGGCCCCGTGCTTGACTATGTTTCCCGGCCCGACAACACGTACGTCTTCGGGGCGATGGGAGACACCCACCTCGGCTCGAAGTACGAACGGCTGGACGTGCTCAATCGCCTTTACGATCGGTACGCCGAGGAAGGTGTGGACCGCGTCTTCCACACGGGCAACTGGATCGACGGCGAGGCACGGTTTAATAAATTTGACTTGCACATCCACGGGATGGGAGCACAGGTCGCTTATCTGGCCGAGCACTACCCCCAACGTCCCGGCCTGACCACGTACGCCGTGGCCGGCGACGATCACGAAGGCTGGTACTGCCAGCGTGAGGGCGTCGATATCGGGCGTCTTGCCGAGCATGCGTTCCGCGACCAGGGCCGCGACGACTGGATCAACCTCGGCTACATGGAGGCAATTTTGCACCTCACTAATGCGAATACCGGCAAGAAAGCGACTCTTGCGGTAGTCCATCCAGGTGGGGGCTCGGCATACGCCTTGAGTTATTCAATCCAGAAGATTGTTGAATGCGTGCCGCTGGACACTGAGATCCTGACGCGGCAGGGCTGGAAGCGTTACGACCAGATTGACGTCGGCGAAGAAGTCCTCGGCTATGACATTGCAGCCGACCGTTGCGAGTGGACGACGGTTGAGCGAATCAACGTGGGGCGTGGCGATGTCGTTCGCTACCACAATGATCAGTTTGACGTGCGATGCACGCCCAATCACAAATGGGCGATCGAATGGGAAAGCCGTGGCGGGCCGAATCCTGCCAGCAAAGTTCCCAGCCTGTACAGTCGGCGAGAACGACTCATGCAGCCGTTCGCGGAGACCAAGCATCGGTCTCGCGTGATTCAGGCCGCACCCTCGGTAGACGGTCCGGGCATGCCGCAAGTCCCGCATCAGTCCTGGCTGAGGCGTGACGACACGGTTGCCACCGTCATGGCGATGACCTCCGGCGAGCGTCGGGCGTTTATTGAAGGGATGCTGGTCGGCGAGGGCACAATCTGCAACACGCGAGGCTACCGCACCATTGTGTTCTCGCAGCGACCAGGCCCGGTCAACGATGGCTTCCGGCTGGCGTGCTTCCTTGAAGGCATTGCTACGTCAGACAAGCCAACACCCTCCGGTTCCTACAAGCCAACGGGCGAGCCGTTCCGCCGCGTCACGTTGCTCAACAAGCGGATGCGGAACGTCGCCAGCCTCAGGACAGAGCACCTTGGCGAGCAAGACGTCTGGTGCCCAACGACCGGCCTTGGCACATGGGTAATGCGTCAGGGCGACCTGATCACGATTACCGGAAACAGCTATGAGGGCGGAGAAAAGCCGTCTGTGGGCCTTTACGGGCACTATCACAAGCTCTGGTCGGGAAACATCCGCAACGTCTGGACGGTGCAGACAGGCACCTGCCAGGACCAGACGCCGTTCATGCGGAAAAAGCGACTTGAAGCCCACGTCGGCGGCACACTCATCAAGCTCAGGCAGGACCCGGAGACCGGGGCAATTACCGAGTGCACAGTGACGATTCTCCGGTACTTCAACCGCTCGTACTACAACGATCGATGGTCGCACAGCGGCAAGATCACCCTGCCCACCCGGAGCTAGCATGAGCATCGAGACCTACCCCTGCATCTACCGTCTTGCGTGCGACGGACTGGCGCTTTTGGTGCGGCCTGGCGAGAATGGTCACACGATCTTGCCCCGCATCGCCCCGGAGTCGGACGGGATGATGGTCGGTGACCATGCGTTCTGTGCGATCGACACCGAGACCAAAACCATGCGGTTTGTGCAGATCCGGCGACCGGAGACCTTTGCGTGAGCGACATCGACGAATGCTTGTCGATCCCGCCCGACCCGTTTGAGTCAACGTTCAAGCCCAGCCAGCCACCACCGCCCGCACCCAAGCCCACGCCGAGGCCAGACGCTCCCCAGCCCACAGACCCGCCGCCCGACCCGTACAAACGCGAACGCAAGCAGCCGTACGTCAACAACGTGCACGCCCGCTGCAAACGAGCCCGCAAGGCCAAACGATAGACCCCGGCCCGCCCTTCCCATCGCGGAGGGCGGGCGTTTTTTCGTCTCTATCGATTGGATAAAGACGCACGAGTGCCGAAAAGACAACAAATGCTTGACCGATCTTGATCCGTGCGATTTACTCAGTGCGTGCAACCACGACGGTTACACTCGCGGCCTTGACCCGCCTGGATGGTAGTGGACAGCCGTCCAGCACCACGATACAGTGGATTGCGTCGAGGCCCCGGTGGACAGCCCACCCTTGCTTGCTCGATGTCGAGGCAACACCATGAATCCCTCCCTCCCTCATGGTCCCGCGTGCAACTCGCCCCAGTTGCCGGCCACATGCCGGTTCTACGTCGGCGGCGTTGCCGTCAAGGTCACGTTTTGCCCCGAGGCGGACGTGACCCGCATCCACGAGACGCTCCCCATGCCGGGGCGTCTGGCGATCGTGGTCCCCAAGGAAGAACCCGGCCTGGGATGCTTCCAGATCGAGATGCGGCCGACTGAGGCCCTACTTGAGCGGCCCGAAGTCCCCAGCGACCGGGATACCAAGCAACCGGCCTAAAGCCCGGTCGTGGCCGAGTAGCTTGCTGATGCGTAGGATTTCTAACTCCCGCTCGCCCAGATCCACAGAGGTCTGTGCAGCGGGTTCTTCCATTTGGTCATTCGCCAAAAATTCGAGCGGCACGCCCAGCACACTGGCGATGCGGTGAGCCTCATCCAGTCGTGGCAATGAGCGGCCCGCACACCAGTTGCTTATGGTCCCGTGTGACACAGTGCGACCAATGGCGTCCCGCAGATCGGCCTGGGACAAGCCTTTCGTCATCATCGCGTGATTGAGTTTGGTCGCAAAGTCTGGCATGTGGGCCATCATCATCGGTCGGTTTCCCCGTAGCTACAGCCTCAAGCACACTGGCTCAAAATTCCACAATCCTGGTTGACTCACCAAATAGCTTTCGATACCATCAGGCTGTTGATGACGACAACAACCCAATGGAGGGCAACAGTGAGCAAACCGGACCGCATGACGGCGGGTCGCACACGCGACTTCAAGCAGATCGCGGTGAGCAAAGAGGACCACGCCCAGATCGCGATGCTCGCGATCCAGAACGATTCAACGATGTCTGAGGAAGCGGCAAAGGCCCTCAAGTTCTACTTTGCCCACCTCGCCCGGACCAAGCAGTTACGCAAGGTCTGACCGCAAACAGTCATCAATTCGCACCGACGCGAACATTATTGCACCAGGTTACCCAGATTACACCCGGCACGTTGCCGAGGGAGGACTCGCGTATGCGCATCGTTTGCGATCGCAAATTGCTGCTGGCGGCCATCGGGGCGGTGGGCTCCGTGGTCCCGCCCAAGTCACCGAAGGCGGTGCTCACGTTTGTCCGGCTGGCGGTCCAGCCGGGCGTGGGAGCAACCCTGTCAGGCACCGACATGGAGGTAGGCGTCACGCACGAAGTCGTCGGCGTGTCGTCGGGCGAGTCCGGCGTGGTGCTCTTGCCCACAGGCCGCATGCAGCAGACCCTTGCCGCGTCCACCGCCCCAGAAATCGCGATCGAGACCGAG
>JACCDR011311323.1_pt1 | contig 14233 bp, 12 predicted proteins | sample 7446431 | NCBI WGS metagenome assembly JACCDR01 (sample SAMN15323443, study PRJNA562643) | freshwater metagenome | isolation source: river surface water | place: USA:Blue River Watershed | collected 2017-08-17 | reverse complement strand
CTCACAGTCCGTCGACAACCCTTCGAGTCCGCGCCTCGCGTTCTTCGAACGCTGCGCCGTCCGACAACACGCTAAAAAACACCCAAAGGGTGTCTTATCTCGTGTTGCCAGACATGGACTCGAACCATGATACTCGCCTCCAAAGGGCGATGTCCTACCATTAGACGATCTGGCAATATACGTCTCTACCTACCCTAACTCCAGACTCCAAAGGGCGATGTCCATTTCACGACGAGCGAGGAGGGATGAGAGCACTAGCTCTCATATGCTCCGAGCGACGTCGTGACCGGCTCTGCCGTCCATGAGACGTGTCCGGCACTACCGTTCCGCGCCACCGATGATACCACAACGGGACCCCCTACCCTAAATGCGCATGGTCGTTCCAGGTAAACATGCGCCATCGTCCTTCGGTGTGCCTCCAGATAGTGATACCAGTATTGATCGTACGGAACGAATCGTTCACCACCTTCCAGTGGTTGGGATCGAACGTCTCGCCGAACACCATCCGGGTGACGAGCATGCGAAGAAACATTCCATGCGTCACCACGAGGACCTTCTGAGCAGCATGCTGCTCGAGGTGCCGGAGCGCGGTACATGCGCGCGCATGCATATCGAACACATTCTCCTCGTCGTACATGCGCACGTCCTCGAGGCCGTGCGCATCGACGAAACGCATGAAGTCGCGTGCTTCGGGGTCGGTCCGCTTCTTTCCGATAAGAGCCGTAGGGACACGAATCTCACGCAAGAACTCCTGCGTCTCGAGCGTGTGGCGCGTCCTCTTCGCGACGATGGAAGCTGTCTGCATCGCCCTCACTGCATCGCTCGAGATGAGCGCATCGAACTCAAGGCGCGACGCGCGGTCGGCCAACTTCTCTGCCTGCAGTTCGCCCGTAGGCGTCAGCGCATCGTCGAGCCCCTGCAAGATACCGTTCACGTTCGCGTACGTCTCGCCGTGACGGACGAGATAGAGCACCTTCCCTTCTAGTTCTGACATAGATCCACGAGGGCGAGTTCGAGGGGGAGCGTGCGAATTGCGGTGCGGTCCGTCATGAGCGCAGCGTCGATCACACGCACGAGTGCGGCGGAGTTAATAGGCGACTTCGCATCCTTCGCGATATGCATAATTGTCGCTACCTCCTCTTCCCCGAAGCGCGTCATAAGGCGCTTTGCATCTTCTGGAGCGTGGCGCATAAGCATCACGGCTCGCATGCGCTCGAGGAGCATGCGCATAAACACCTTCATATCCAGATTCTGTTCCTCTGCTGTCGCAAGTGCTGCGAGTCCCTTCTCCGCCTTCTTCTCGTGTATTGCCTCAAGAACAGCGATGAGGAGTGCCTTCTTTGGTGCGCCGATGATTGCGGCGACCTCATCCGCTCCGGCCTTCGTATCCTCGGACGCCATGATGACCTTCTCGGTGATGCCAAGCGCGTCGCGGAACGAACCATCAGCTGCTACAGCGATGAGATCGGCAGCGTCATCGGTGAGTGTGAACCCCTCTCCTTTCGCTGCGTTTTGAATTGCACCACGAAGCACTTCGAGAGTGGGCGCGCGGAACTGGAACACCTGGCAGCGCGAGAGGATGGTCTCGAGAAGCTTCTCGATCTCCGTGGTCGCGAGGATGAACACCACGTGCGCAGGAGGTTCCTCGAGAGTTTTGAGGAGCGCATTGAACGCCTCCTTCGTGAGCATGTGCACCTCATCGATGATGTACACCTTCCGCGGCGACTGGTACGGGAGCGTGTGCACCGCCTCGCGGAGCTCGCGGATGTCATCGATGCCGCGGTTGGATGCGGCATCGATCTCGTACGTGTCGATATCTGCGGCACCGACCTCACGCGCGAAGATGCGCGCGATGGAGGTCTTGCCCGTACCGCGCGGACCCGCGAAGAGGAGCGCATGCGGGATGGCGCCCTTCTTCAACGCGCCTTCGAGCGCGTGGATCACGTGGTCTTGGCCGCGCACGTCGCTAAAAGCACCGGGGCGGTATTTACGGTAGAGCGCGACATGCGCGGTCGGGGCGGCGGGTGTGCTGGGTGTTTTCTTTGGTGCCATACGGGGACAGTATACCGCACGCGTCCCCGCCCCTCGCAACGCCCGCCCTAGAGCGCGTACGGGAGCGATACCGCGAGCCGAAACTCGTCTCGAAGTCGTGCGACATCGCCAGAGAGATCGTCCGAATCGAGGAGGACGATGCCTATGGGACGCACGGAACCGCTCTCGATGAACCGCTCCTCGAAGATCGCTGCGATGGTGCGCCCTGCCGTATCGGTGTACCCGTGCTTACCGCCGATGAACCCTCCAGAGGTTATGACGGGGGCGTTGTTCTGCCACACATGTCCTTCACCCACGTACGACGAGAGCGTCGTGATGTCGAGGACGTGCCGGTGCGTAGCGTAGAGGTGGCGCAAGAGCGTCGTGAGGTCGCGTGCGGTCGAGACGTTCCCACGACCGAGCCCGGAAGGGTCGACGAGCGTGGTCGAACTCATACCGAGCTCCTTCACGCGCGCGTTCATGGACGCGATGAATGATGCGCGTCCATTCGCTTCCGCAATGGCCTCAGCCGCGTCGTTTGAGGATTCGAGAAGCAGCGGGAACACGAGCTCACGAACACGGTATCGCTCCCCCGCTGCGAGGCCGCCTGCACGACCTTCGGACGAGACCGCGCGCCACGAGATAGTCGTCGACGCGTCGACCGTAGTGGTCGAGAGCGCGGCATCCGCGGTGACGAGTTTAGTGATCGAAGCGATCTCGTGTACAGTGTCGATCCCCCGTTCGGCAAAGACGCGACCTTCGCTCGCATCGAATACCACATACGAGGAGGCCGTCACAGCGACGTTCGTGAATGCGTCCTCAGCGACCTGGTATTCCGGCGGCCCGACGACGATGCGCGTATGACCGAGCTCATCCCTATTCGCGAACCCTATCGCGAGCGCAAGCGCGATGAACAACACAAGAAGCAGTGCGGGCTTCGACATGATGCCTCCCATGATACCGCATCGGTCGCAGAGGAACGAAGAACGCCATGCATCTCTTGGGATGCATGGCGTTCGAATGTCACGTGCTCTATTTTTTGACTGACTTCTTCGGTGCCTTCTTCGCTTTCGCTTCCGTTACGGGAATGGCGATCTTCTTCTCTGGTCCGGATGCCTTGATCTTCTTCCAGTTGTTCTTCATCTCGGTGGCGAACTCCGCGAGTTCCTTCACACTCGCCTTTCGAGCTGCCTTATACCCCTTCATCACGTCGTCGACGAGCTTGTCATAGTCCTGCTCGGTGAGCTCCTTCGCGTTCTCGATCCCTTCGAGGACCTCGGCTTTCGCCTTGAGCATCCAACTTCCGACCTTCTTGCGGTTCTTCTGCGCGTCCTTCGCACCGTAGAGGAAGTACCCGCCGACCGCGGCGAGCATGGTCGCCGTGACGCCGACGCCGATACCGATCTTCTGACCGCTCGTCATCGCATTGTCAGCCGCCTTCTTCTTAGTCGCCATAGGTGTATCTGATTAGTGAGTATCCTGTCCTGCATCCTCGTCTGCGTCTGCCGATCTGTCGTTCGTCTCTCCGTCTGCGTGTTCCTGCTTCTTCGCGCGTCGCGACGTGCGGCGCTTGCCAAAGCCGGTCGCCTCCTGCGCTCGATCGACAACGGAACGGAAGAACCGACCCGACACGATGCCTTCGCGCACGTTCGCGACATCATCGGCGATCACCTCGCTTCCCTCGCGTACGCGCTCGACGATGTCGCGCACGGCACGCAGGATACGGATGACGTGATAGAGCGCGATCGCCACGAGGATCGTCACAGTAACCACAGCGATAGCTGTGACCATGAAGAATATGTTCGCCTGCAATACCTCGCTCATGCGTCTAGTATATACCGCACCGTCACGGACCCCCTGTGCATAAGAAAACGACCCGCGTACGGGTCTAGTTCTTCAAGAATCGCGTCAGAATAGCCTCGACCTGGTCCGGATTCTCGGTCTCCATGAGTTCGTTGCGGAGTTCGTGTGCCCCATCGAAGCCAGAGACGTACGCCTTGAAATGCTTCTTCATGACCGCGAACGACTTATGCGGCAGGAGTTCGGAGAAGAGGCGCGTATGCTCGATCATCACGCGGAAGCGCTCCTCGAATCCGATGTATTCGAATGGAGCGTCAGTATCGGTCGTCACGATAGTGTCGCGATTCACGCCATGAGTAGGAAGAGCGGTGAGTCGGTGCGGCAATCGGCGAGCAGGATGGAAGAACCACGGGTTCCCGAAGAGCGCACGCCCGATCATGACGCCGTCTGCCCCGCTCGCCTCTGCCTTAGCACGCGCGTCATCCATGCTGAGCGCGTCGCCGTTCCCTATGATGCGCGCCGAGGAACCGATCTCGTCGCGCATGGCGACAGCGCGAGCGACGCGCTCCCATCGCGCGGGAACCTGCGACATGTCCTTGCGCGTGCGCGCGTGCACCGTTACGGCGGCAGGGTTCGTCGCGAGTATCGTGGGTAGCCATTCTTCCAGGATGTCTTCGTTGTACCCGAGGCGCGTCTTCACGGAGACGGGTATGCCACCATCGCCATGTCCCGCACCACGCATCGCGGCACGAATCACCTCGACCGCGCGGGTCGGGTTCTTGATATGCGCTGCACCCGCTCCCTGCTTCTCGATGGAGCGATCTGGGCAGCCCATATTGATATCGACGCCATCGAAACCGAGTTCACGACAGAGTCGGGCGCCCTGCTCCATGTGCTCAGGATTCGAGGTGAAGAGTTGCGCGATGATTGGGCGCTCACCTTCGCTGTAGATCAAATCTGCGAGGAGTTTCTTCCGGCCTTCTTCCGGCGCGCGTGCGAGCCCGTCCGCCGACACGAACTCCGTCCACATCACATCAGGGCCGCCGATCGTGCCGTCTGCACGCTCGTGAGCGCTGTACGTCGCGATCATACGACGAAAGGCCGCGTCGGTGACGTCGGCCATCGGCGCGACGACAAAGAAGGGTTTTGCGAGTCTGTCCCAGAATATCTCCATAGGTGCGGGCTACTGTACCTCAGTAGTAGTTGAAGCGGTAGTGGTCGCCACAGGCTTCTCCTTTTGGACGAATACCTTATTGCCGAATCGAAGATCGATATATTCAAATGCGCCCGGCTTGAGGTTCGCGTACTGCTCGGACGAGAGAACAGACGCGAGGTTGTCGTAGGTCGTCGCAAGATCCTTCGATGTCGCGACGAGCAAGCGACCGCCTTGAGAGAGGTGAATGACCGCGTCGCCGTTCTCCTCGTATTCGATACGCGACACACGGAATCCGTGGCGCTCTTCGAGGATACGCGCGATATCGATGAGGAGCGTGCGCGTCACATCACCGAGAAGCGACGCGTCAGGTGCCGGCTCCGTGCCGAACACCACGAAACGCATGAGCGCCGAGCCGACGAGGTCGGGAGTCTTCTCGTACGCGATGCCGTCGCGATCGACGTAGTAGCACGGACTCGTCGAAGCGCTTCCGCACCACACCATCTCCGGTTCGTGCTCGACAATCGTGACGACGACATCAGTGCCGTCAGTCGATACTGTCGCGCTCGCTACTCGTGCGAGCGCCTCTATACTCTCGGCGATCCGCTCAGTCGGCACAGTCGGTGAGAAGCGATACGGCACGATACCGTAGTACGCTCCTGCGAGGAGCGCATCGGTGCGCGAACGCACATCACCTTCAGGGATAGTCTCAACGCCGCGGACGATGACCGTATCGACCGTGAACATAGAGAGCCGCGTACCAAAGAACGCAGCGACAGCAAGGCATGACAGCATGATGACCGATGTCGATCCGATCATCACGCGTCTCCAAAAGATCCTGCGTTGGCGGTGCTTGGTGTGGAACGGTTTTCTCTTACCGAGCGCCATTAGTGCACAAGATTACCGCGCGACCGGCGTGAGTACGGTTTGATTGCCGAAGTACGGACGAAGCGCCTCAGGGATGGTGATGGACCCATCCTCATTCTGGTAATTCTCGACAATCTGACAGAAGACGCGCGGCATCGCGAGCGCGGTGTTATTGAGCGAGTGGACGAAACGCATCGTGCCGTCCTCATCGCGATAGCGAATGTTCAAGCGGCGCGTCTGGAAATCATGGAAGTAGGAAGACGAGTGCGTCTCGCGGTAGCGGTTCTCGGATGGCATCCATGCCTCAATGTCGTACTTCTTCACCTGGCCCAAGCCGAGGTCACCGCCGCAGTTCACGACGACATGGTACGGGAGCTTGAGTTCCTGGAGAAGCGCTTCCGAGTTGCCTGTGATCTCTTCGTGCAAGCGTACGGACTCCTCGTGCGAGGCCTCGCAGAGGATCACCTGCTCGAACTTGTAGAACTCGTGAATGCGGAAAACGCCCTTTGTATCCTTGCCGTGGCTTCCTGCCTCGCGTCGGAAGCACGGGCTCCATGCGAAGAACTTCATCGGGAGCTGCTTCTTGTCGATGATCTCGTCCATGAAGTAGCCCATGGTCGCGACCTCAGCCGTGCCGGCGAGGAAATCACCGTCCTGCGTCTTGTAGAGATCCTCCTCCGACTGCGGTAGGTACCCGGTACCGAGGAACGCCTCACGGCGGACCATGCTCGGTACGACGATCGGCGTGAAGTCGGGCTTCGCGTGGAAGCGATCCTCCACGAAGCGCGTGAGCGCAGAGAGCAAGCGCGCACCGTTCCCCTTGAGGAAGTAGCCGCGGAACCCAGCGACCTTCGAACCGCGCTCGAAGTCGGCCATGTCGTGCATAAGCATCAACTCCACATGCGTGCGCGGCGTGAACGAGAACGTCGGGATCTCGCCCCACGTACGTACTTCTCTATTGCCTGAGTCGTCGTCACCATCCGGCACCGACACATCGGGGACGTTCGGCACCTGCACCATGAGCTTCTGCCACTCTCCCATGACGAGCTTCAACTCCTCCTCTTCCTTTGAGATCTCCTCCTTCAAGAGCTTCATCTCGGCGATGAGCTGGTTCCGCGCAGCATCATCCTTCGCATTCACGATCTCCTGCGAGTAGCGATTCTGCTCCGCCTTCTTCCCTTCGACGGATGTGAGCAGCGCGCGACGCTTCTCGTCGTGCGCGACGAGCGCGTCCAAATCGACGTTCACGTGCTTCTTCTTCGCCGCCATTTTGACGAGGTCGATGTTCTCCCGGATGAATTTAATGTCGAGCATGGTACCTGAAGTGGAAAATATGGTATGCGCGCTTGATTATACACGAAAAATGTGTCGCGTGAACGACGATCTTGGACAGAGTGCTAGAATCGAACCATGGATCATCCTGTGGTGGAACTCGCGCGCGAGTCATGGCCGGAACTCATCCACGAGATGAGCGATCCGCCGAAGCGGCTCTATGCGCGCGGCAACCTTCCCGCGCGCGGTACGCGCATCCTCGCCATCGTCGGCTCACGCGCAGCGACGAGTTACGGACGCGACGTGGTGCAGAAACTCGTAGGAGGACTCAAAGGATACCCGATCTCCATCGTCTCCGGGCTCGCGCTCGGTATCGACGCGATCGCGCATGAGGCCGCGCTCACGAACGGCATCCACACCGTGAGTATCCCCGGCTCCGGCATCGACGACTCGGTCATCTACCCCGCGCGTCATCACACTCTCGCGAAGCGTATCCTCACCTCTGGTGGGGCGCTTCTGTCCGAATTCGAACCGACCTTCCGCGCGACACCGTGGAGTTTTCCTGCGCGCAATCGCATCATGGCAGGCATGGCGCATGCGGTCCTCGTGGTCGAAGCGCGGCAGAAGTCCGGCACGCTCATCACCTCGCGTCTTGCGACCGAGTACAACCGCGACGTCCTCGCGGTGCCCGGCTCCATATTCTCGCCGGGGAGCGAAGGTCCCGCGATGCTTATCCGACTCGGTGCGACACCGATCACGAACGTGCGCGAACTCCTCGAGGCGCTCGGGTTCGAACCGATGGAATCCGTCGCACCGATGCCGACTCTCGTCGGTGACGAGAAACTAGTCTACGACGCGCTCGCCGAACCGCGCACACGCGACGAACTTGTGCGCATGCTCGAACTTCACCCGGCACAGGCGAGCGTCGTCATCTCCCTACTTGAGCTCAAGGGGCATATCGTCGATTCCGGCACAACGCTCCATCGCGCGTAACGCACCAACACTCTTCACATAGACAATTCATAGTGGTATGGTGTTTCGCAGTAAAAGTGCAAGGGAGGTTGAACATGCCGAAAGACGGTTCACCGTGGAATGACACGAACACCGCGCAGCTCAGGCAATTGTGGGCGGAGGGCATATCGGCATCAAACATCGCCAAGATGCTCGGAAATGGCATCACCAGCAACTCAGTGATCGGCAAGGTGCACCGCTTGGAACTCGGTCCGCACAAGCGGGTATCGCGCGCGAAAAAGCGCGACGACATGCCGAAGCGTCCGAGGGGCCGACCACCAGGTCTGCCCATGATCGTGAGCGTGAAGGTTGAGGCGGAGCCGAAACCCAAACCCGTGGTGATCCCCGAGCCGGCACCGCTTCCACGCGAGGATGGTGAACGCATCACGATCCTTCACATTTCAGACCGCACCTGCAAGTGGCCGATCGGCGATCCGTCGACACCGGACTTCTGCTTTTGCGGTCATGATCCTCGCATCGGGTCGCCATACTGCGAGTACCACGCGCGACTGGCGTACCAGACGCACGTCCGGAATGGGAGACCATTCCTCCTCTTTGCTCGCTGAGCAGCAAGACCACGGGACTCCCGTGGTCTTTTTCTGTGTTGTCATTTGACACATGCACCGGTTTCCATGTATTCATGGGTGCACGCATCGAACACATATATATGAGTACGCTCGTCATCGTGGAGTCGCCGTCGAAGGCGAAGACCATCAAGAAATACCTTGGTGCGGGCTTCGATGTGAAGGCATCGGTCGGCCACGTGCGCGACCTCCCGAAGACGAACGCGAAGGCAATCGACATCGAGGCGGGATTCGTACCGAACTACGAGGTTTCGAAGGATAAGACCGCCGTCATAGCGGAACTTAAGGTCGCGGCGAAGAAAGCGAAGAGCGTGCTTCTCGCGACCGACCCCGACCGCGAGGGCGAAGCCATCGCGTGGCACGTCGCCGAATTGATCAAGAAGGACAACAAGCACCTCTCGCGCATCGTCTTCCACGAAATTACAGAAGACGCAGTGAAGGAAGCAATCGAGCACCCACGTCCCATCGACCAGAACCTGCGCCGCGCACAGGAGGCGCGCCGCGTCCTCGACCGTCTCGTGGGATATGATCTCTCTGGCCTCATCTGGAAGAAGGTCCGCTACGGTCTCTCTGCGGGTCGCGTGCAGTCACCGGCGCTCCGCATCGTGATGGAACGCGAGCGCGAGATTCGCGCATTCATTCCTGAGACGTACTTCACCATCACCGCGGATACCACGCATGGCGCTGGTTTGCTCCCCCTCACCTGCAGCGAAGAGCCTCGCGTGAAGGATGAAGCAGAACGCATCCTCGCCGTCGGAAAGCGCGCCTCATGGACCGTCACTGAAGTGGCGGAGAGCGAGCAGAAGCGCAGTCCGCGCCCGCCGTTCACAACATCGACCTTGCAACAGGCCGCTTCGACTCGTCTCGGATTCTCCCCTTCCCGCACCATGCGTGCCGCACAGAAGCTCTACGAGCAGGGATTCATCACCTACATGCGTACCGATAGCGTAACGCTCTCGAACGTCGCGCTCGGCGAGATAGGTCGCACGATCGAACACGATTTCGGCAAGGAGCACCTCATGATCAGGAAGTGGAAGACGAGTTCCAAGTCCGCACAAGAAGCACACGAAGCGATTCGCCCCACGCACGTGACGACGAAGCACGCAGGAACGACGGACGACGAACGCCGCCTGTACGAACTCATCTGGCGCCGCACCATGGCGTCGCAGATGGCGGACGCGAAGCAAAAGAAGACGCGCATCGAAGTACTCCCGACCCCGAAGAGCGGTGATGGAGCCATCCCACTCTTCACCGCGAACGGCTCGAGAACCATCTACGACGGATGGCTTCTCGCCGACCCGCAGGCGAAAGGCGATGACACCGAGGTACCAAAGCTCTCGACCGGCGACCTACTTATCCTCACAGACATCCGTGCGGACGAGAAGCAGACACAGCCGCCGTCTCGCTACACGGAAGCGGGCCTCATCAAGGAGCTCGAGAAGCGCGGCATCGGTCGCCCTTCGACGTACGCATCGATCATGCGCACCATCGAGGAGCGCGGCTACGTCGAGAAGGACGGACGGACTTTGAAGCCGACCGACGTGGGCGACGTGGTCTCGACGTTCCTCGAGGAAAATTTCGCCGAGTATATCAGCGACACCTTCACGAGCGAGATGGAGGACGAACTCGACGGCATCGCGAACGGCACGCACGAGTACGAGAAGACGCTGCGCGAGTTCTACGTGCCGTTCAAGAAGCACGTCGATGCGAAGGAGAATATCGAAAAACTCACGACGCTCGGTGACGCACCGACGCAATTCCCGTGCCCTAAGTGCGGCAGTCACATGGTGGTGAAGCTCGGCAAGAGCGGCAAGTTCCTCTCCTGCGCGCGCTTCCCCGACTGCGATGGCTCGCGCCTCATAGACGGCAGCGAGATCAAGGCGAACGAGCCGATTGGCACGAACCCTGCGACTGGCCTTCCGATATTCGTCCTCACAGGCAAATACGGCCCATACGTGCAGGAAGGCGTCACTCCCGAGAAGCCGAAGGGTCGGAGGAAGAAGGGCGACCCGAAGCCCGAGGAAGTGAAGCCACGCCGCGCATCAATCCCGAAGGGCGTCTCACCGTCCGATGTCGACCTTGCGCTCGCGCTCCACTACCTCTCGCTTCCCCGCTCCGTCGGTGCGCATCCGACGACCGGCGACGACATCGTCGCGAACATCGGACGTTTCGGCCCGTATCTCGCGTACCAGGGCGAGTTCCGTTCGCTCAAGAAGGGCGACGATCCGTACACCATCACGCTCGATCGCGCGGTCGAGATCCTCGCGCAGCCGAAGCAAGGCCGCAAGGGCGAGAAGATCGTAAAGGAGGTCGGCCTCCATCCCCGCACGAAGAAGATGATACGCGTCTACGAATCGAAATCGGGACGGTACCTCAAGAAGGGTTTCAAACGCTTCATGCTTCCCGATAAAACCGACCTGGACACCTTCACGGTCGAAGAAGCTATCGACCTGATGAAATAGAAAAAGCCCGGAGCATGCTCCGGGCTTTGGCATCACGATCCCCAGCCGCCACGGCGTACCGGGCGTTGCGAGGGCAAGGATCCATGGATCGCTGGCGGCGGGGCAGACCTGCCGTCGGGGACGCTGCACAGGGCCGTCGGGCACTGCTTGGTGTCCTCATCCGTCAGACACGGATTCTCAGTCTGCAAAGAACAATACCTGCATATCGACGACGAACTCATTCACGACCTCCATGTGTGAGTGCTGCACAGAATAGCGAGTCACTGTTACGCAGTCAAACACTATCCATACTTTGCATATTACGCATGCAGGCCTACAATGTGACGATGGAACGCCTCGAGAACATCCTTTCCGCGTTGGCCTCGACCGACAAGGAGGACCGGGTACTCGTAACGCGAGCGTACGAATTCGCGAAGCGCGCGCACGAGGGTCATACGCGCTTCTCAGGCGAGCCGTACGTCTCGCACCTCGAGGCAGTGGCCGTCATGCTCGCTGAAATGGGTATGGGTGCGAAGACCGTCGCCGCAGGCCTTCTCCATGACACCGTCGAGGACACCAAGGTGACCGCGGAAGAGGTGCGCGAAGCCTTCGGCGACGAAGTGCTCTTCCTCGTAGAGGGCGTGACCAAACTCGGAAGCGTGCGTTACCACGGCACCGACCGCCACAACGAGAGTCTCCGCAAGCTCTTCGTCGCGACGAGCGAGGACATCCGCGTGGTGATCATCAAACTCGTCGATCGCCTCCACAATATGCAGACCCTGGAGCACGTACCTAAAGAGAAGCGCCTCCGCATCGCGCGCGAGACGCTCGAGATCTACGTACCCGTCGCGCACCGTCTCGGCATGGGGCGCATCCGCAAGGAGCTCGAGGATCTCGCGTTCCCCTACGTGTATCCCGAGGAATTCAAGAAGGTGAACGAGCTCGTGAAGCCGCGCTTGAAGCACGCCGAGGAGCAGCTCGATAAAGCGCAGAAGACGCTCCAGAAGAAACTCGCCGAAGAGAAGGTCGTGGCGGAGTTCAAGACGAACTCGCGCATCAAGGGCACATACAGCCTCTTTATGAAGCTCGCGCGCCGTGAATGGGATGCGGACATGATCCACGACCTCCTCGCGATCCGCATCATCGTGCCATCGGTCGAGGACTGCTATCGCGTGCTCGGCATCGTCCACGCGCTCTGGCGCCCGCTCCCTGGCCGTGTAAAGGACTACATCGCCTTCCCGAAGCCGAACGGGTACCAGTCGCTCCACACCACCGTGATCACGGGACAGAACGAAGTGATGGAGGTGCAGATCCGCACGGAAGCGATGCACCGCGAGAGCGAGTTCGGCGTCGCGTCGCACCTCGCGTACAAGATGCGCCAAGCGAACCCCGAACTCTCAGCGAACCAGAGCAAGATGTGGGTCACCTCCCTCATCCCATCGCTCTTCCGGCCATTCACGTGGCGCACGAAGAAGGTTCAGGCGCCGACGACTCCTAAGGAATACGGCAAAGACCAGGTTCCCCGGTGGATCCAAGAGATCGGTGAAGCGCATCAGGACGCGGGCGATACCGGAGACTTCATCAACAACCTCCGGCAGGACTTCTTCATGCACCGCATCTTCGTGTTCACTCCGCAGGGCGACGTCATCGACCTCCCCATCGGCGCAACACCCATCGACTTCGCCTACGCCATCCATTCGGACATCGGCGACCACACCTCGGGCGCACGCGTGAACAACAAGATGGTCTCGCTCGATACCGAGCTCCACAACGGCAGCATCGTGGAGATCATCACGAAGAAGTCATCGAAACCAACAGCGAAGTGGCTCGAGTTCGCGAAGACCTCCATGGCGCAACGCCGCATCCGTAGCGCCCTCGGCATGAAGAGCCTTGAGGGTACGGATTGATTCTCTCGGAACAAAAACCCCATGGCGACGCCATGGGGGTTTTCTGTTCGTGTCGCTATACGACGAAGTTCCTGATCGCGTAGAGGTCCGGGTCGTCGGACATATCCTTCTTCTCTACCTCGATCTGTTCGGTGTGCGTGCGGTCATCGACCGGCATATCGACGCTCTCGGTCTCGGGCACGTCGGCGATGGTCTCTGCGACGAGCGCACCGACGCTGCTCTCGGATGCATCGGCCACTACTGGCTCGAGTGCAGAAGCGGGGATCTCTGCGGCGCTCTGCGCAAGGAGCGAAGGTTCCTTCGGGATGTCCGGCATCGCGAACTGCGCGTCAGGGACATGCTGCTTCCCTTCCGCGATGACGTCGAGGATCTTGCGGAGATCCTCCTGTGAGAAGTAGTCGATCGTGAGCTTGCCGCCGAAGTCGGTGCGCGAGATTTGCACGCGCGTACCGAGCGTGCTCGTGAACTGCTTCTCGATCTCGATCAGTTCAGGGTCGATGTTCGCCCACTCTTTCTTGCGAACACGGTCGGCTGCGATCTTGCGAGAGATGCGCTCTACTTCGCGAACCGAAAGCTTCTTCAGGACGATCTCACGGAAGAGCGTCTTCTGCTCGTCTGGTCGGGACGAGAGCATGAGGAGCGCGCGGCCGTGCCCTTCGGTGATCTCTCCGCGCTTCATGGACGCGATGATGTCCTCAGGTAATTGAAGGAGGCGGAGCGTGTTTGATACGTACTCGCGCGAGCGACCGACCTTCTTCGCGACCTGCGAGTGCGAGAGCTGGAACTGCTCTGCGAGCTGCCTGAACGCGAGTGCGCGATCGACGGGATTCAAGTCCTCGCGCTGGAGGTTCTCGATGATGGCGAGTTCGAGCTTCATGCGATCGCTCTCCTCGCTCGAACGGATGATGACCGGCACCTGAGCGAGCCCTGCGAGCTTCGATGCACGGAGACGGCGCTCACCGGCGATGAGCTCGTACTCGACCATGAGGCCACCGTCGTCCTTCGCAACCTCTTTGCGGGTAACAGTGAGCGGCTGCATGACACCATACATGCGGATGGAATCGGCGAGCTCGCGCAGGCGCGATTCGTCGAAATCGCGACGTGGTTGGAACGGGTTCGGGCTGATCTTATCGACCTCTACCCAGAAGATTGAATTGCTCTCGAATG
>JACCDR010220417.1_pt1 | contig 14236 bp, 15 predicted proteins | sample 7446431 | NCBI WGS metagenome assembly JACCDR01 (sample SAMN15323443, study PRJNA562643) | freshwater metagenome | isolation source: river surface water | place: USA:Blue River Watershed | collected 2017-08-17 | reverse complement strand
CCTCTCGATAAAGACAAGATCTATTATGAATCGCTCAAGAAGAGATCTGTAGAGCTAAACCTTTCGGTTGAATGGAAGAAGGGTATTTCTAATACTGAAACTCCCCGTGCGTACAGTGAGCATGAAATATTTGTGAATCTTTCATCTTCAGGTATGTATGACAAAACTATTTTTGAAGCGATGGCCTGCGAGACTCTTGTTTTGGCAACAAATAGGAACCTCGAAGGATTGATTGATTCTAAATTTATTGGAAAAGAAGATGATGTTGGGGATATTGCGGCCAAGCTAGAATCTCTTTTGGACCTTTCAGAGGAGAAGAAGATAAAAGAGGGTGTTAGTTTGCGTAAGGTTGCTGTGGAGCATCATTCACTTAATATTCTTGGCCAAAAGCTCGCAAAAGAGATATCGTAAATATATGGATGTAAAACAATTTGAAAATAATAGGTGGACAAGAGAGGATCAGAAAATAGAATTTCGTCATAAGGCGGCGCTTTCGTTTGTGGATTATGGAAATGTTCTTGACCTAGGGTCAGGTGATGGGCTTATGCTTTCTCTTTTGAAGGATAAGGGTATCGAAGGGCGAGGGCTTGATATATCTGATGAGGGAGTATCTAAGGCAAATTCTCGAGGACTTGTCACGGAAGTGTTTGATTTCAGTAAGAAGCAGCTTCCGTTTGCGGATGGAAGCTTTGATACGGTTCTTATGCTCGATATCCTCGAGCATCTCTATGACCCTCTCGTGGTGCTGCGTGAGGCTGCTCGAGTTTCGAAGGGCGGCGTTATAGTCGGTGTTCCTAATTTCAGCTCGCTTCCCGCGAGGCTCCAAGTTCTATTCGGAAGCGTGCCGGAAAATAATCAACCAAAGAAAGGGCATGTGTATTGGTTTAACAGAAAGATTTTGCTGACGATGGCAGAGAAAGCTGGTCTCAAACTTGATATCCTTCGCTATAACGTCTTTTGGGATAAAGTTCCAGTGCTTAGTCTTGTGATCCGTGCGCTCGCTTCTATTTTCCCAGGCGTTTTCGCCCTTTCATTCGTCGTAAAGCTTAAGAAGATATAGTATGAAGATACTCTCCCTCGGACTCTATCCTTTGAAGAAATTTCCGCGCGACCGCGTGTTTATCGACTTTGCCAAGGAGAAAGGTGTTGAGGTGTCCGAAGTCATCTGTGACGGGAATTGGATATCAAAAGCTAAGACTGCTCGCAAGGCGCTAAAGGATAATGAGTACGACCTAGTCTACGTGGCGTATTCAAGCGGTATACTTGTGCCGTTTGCGAGGTTTTGGGGAAAGAGGCCTGTTGTCTTTAACGCACTTTGCTCAATGTATGAGGGGATAATTCTTGATCGCGAGCAGTTTTCAAAGTTATCTCTTCGTGCGGTATTTATCTGGTGTATAGATTTCCTTTCGTTTAATCTCGCACAGCTTTCCTTTATCGAGTCTCACGAGCAAAAAAAATATATCCAGAACTTCTTCAAGGTCGATCAGAAAAAACTCTCCGTGCTTTATACAATCGCCGATGAAAGAACATTTCATCCTGAGAGTGTAGCCAAGAAAGCCAGATTTACAGCTCTTTTTCGAGGAGCTTTCTTGCCATTTATCGGTGTAGAGTATGCAGTCGCTGCCGCAAAAGAGGCGAAGAAAAGAGGGGAGGCGATCGATTTCCTTATCCTTGGGAGAGGTCCGCTCGGTCCTTCGATAAAAAGGGAGATCGAAGATAATGGGCTTAATAATGTGGTCGTCGACGAGGCGTTCTTCGCCGAAGATGATCTTCGTAGGCTTATGCTCTCGTGTCATGTCTCGCTCGGGCAGCTCTCTGACCATGAAAGGACATGGAGGACTATACCTCATAAAATATTCGAGACCATCGCGCTAGGTATGCCTCTTCTTACTGCGCGGACAAAGTCTCAGGAGGAGTTTCTCTGCGACGGATCGGACTGTCTCTTTTTCAAAGGGGCCGACGTCTCGCAACTGGTTGATAAGCTCGTCTTATTGCGAGAAGATATTGAGTTGCGCAACAAAATTGCGCGCGGTGGATATACACTCTATAAGGAGCGCTTTACCCGCGAGACGATCGGTGCTGGCTTTATGAAAGAGATCCAAACACTAGTAAAACGATAATGAAGATATTCTTGATATTCCATGGCAGATTCCCGAGCGAGAAGGCAGCATCACTTTTTGCGGCAAAGAGCGCTGAGTCTTTCGCATCGCTAGGATACGAGGTAGAAGTCCTCGTCCCGAGGAGAAAAGGCGTTGATGCAAGGGAGGCATATGATTATTTCGGAGTGCGCCGCAATTTCGGGATAAGAGAGCTTCCTACTCTCGACTTCTTTGGAGGTAAGCTCAATCGAATCGCGTTCTGGGCCAGCTTCGTTGCTTTTTCTTTTGCTTGCTTCTGGTATGTAAAGAAACATTCCCAGAAAGGTGATCTTATATACTCGAATGAATCATTACCACTGTATCTTGCTTCGTTTGCGAATAAAAACGTGTTCTACGAGATGCATGATTTCCCGGAGTCGAAGCTTTTCCTCTTTAAGATGATGCTTAAGAGAATGAAGTGGATTCTCATTCATAATCGCTGGAAGATACAGAAAGCGATTGAGAAGTTTGACTTGTCTGAAGATGATATCTTGTATGAGGCAAATGCGGTTGATATCGCCGCGTTCGATATTAAAGAAGGTTTTCGTGAGGCGCGAAATTTGCTTAAGCTTCCTCTTGATAAAAAGATAATTGTCTACACAGGACATCTATATGGCTGGAAGGGGGTTGATACGCTTGCGCTCGCTGCCAAAGGTCTTCCTGAGGATTACCTCGTTGCGTTTGTCGGAGGTACCAAGCAGGACATCGAGATCTTCAGGAGAAAATATGGAGACTCGAAGAGGATTCTCATCGCAGGACATCGAAAGCACAATGAGATCCCTCTTTGGCAAAGAGCGGCTGATGCTCTTGCATTGCCTAATACCGCTAAAGAAGCGATCTCTGCGTATTACACGTCGCCCATGAAACTTTTTGAGTACATGGCTTCGAAGCGTCCGATTATTGCATCAAATATCCCGTCGATCCGCGAGATTGTTGGTCCCTCGAGCTCCATACTCGTAAATCCGGACGATCCGGAATCTTTGCGGAAGGGTATAATTGAAGCTACGACTCCAGATCTCAAGATAGAAGTTATGGTTGATACAGCTTTCACCGATGTTAAACAGCATACGTGGTTAAAGAGAGGGCAGAGAATACTCGATTTTGTTAGAAAGTCTTAAGTTGTCTTTTGACCAGTTCGCCACTATTATTACTCTCAATGATTGAATTTCTCATCCGGCAGTTTAAAGAGCCGAAGCTTATTTTGAAGTATATAGTCTCGGGTTCCATTGCTGCCGGTGCGCAGCTCGGTATTCTTGTACTCCTTGTTGAGGTGTATAAGTTCGAAGAACTTGTCGCTGTGCCTATAGCTTTCACACTTTCTGCTTTTGTTGCTTTTGGTTTTCAGAAGTTTTGGACGTTTCGCGATTCGTCTTTCTCACATTCACACTTTCAGATGGGACTCTACCTCATTCTTGCAGGAATAGCTCTTTCGCTCAATATATTTTTCATGTTTCTTTTTGTAAAGGTCTTTCATTTCTGGTACATATTTGGGCAAATCCTTACTATAGGCATAGTTACAACCATAACGTTCTTGTGCAACAAAAATATTGTCTTTAATAGAGGATTTATCATTCCTCATGTGCCAGACAAAGATTGAAAATAGTATGAAGCTCAGCATCATTATTCCCGTCTATAACGAAAAGAATACAATCGCGCAGTCGGTGGCGGGCGTGCTTTCACTAACACTGCCTCATAGTTTTGAGAAGGAGGTTATAGTTGTAAATGATGGCTCAACGGATGGAACAAAAGAAATTGTTCGGTCTATCAAGGGAATAAAGGTCATTAATCATGATGTTAATAAGGGAAAGGGATCTGCGGTGCGTACAGGTATAGCTGCTTCGACAGGTGACTATATCGTCACTCACGACGGTGATCTCGAGAATGACCCTAATGATATTTCTAGGCTTCTTGATGAGGCGGTGAAAAAAAATTATACAGCAATCTACGGCTCACGAAGACTTTCGGGCGGCGGACTTGAAGGAGGTAGGATGTCTTTCTATCTCGGAGGTGCAGGGCTCTCTGTTCTTGCCAATATTCTTTATGGTCAGAGGATTACCGACGAACCAACATGCTATAAGATGTTTAAAGGAGACTTTTTGCGCTCGCTACCTCTCAAATCCAAAAGATTTGAATACTGTCCGGAGGTAACTGCACTTACGGGTCTTAAGGGTGTGAAGATAGCCGAGATACCAATTTCATATCGGCCTAGGAAGATTGCAGAAGGAAAGAAGATTCGATGGCGTGATGGATTTGAAGCGGCAAAAGTCCTTGTCTTCTATCGATTCAATAATCCTTTTAAATAATGAAAAACTTTTTCTTTCGTCACAGGTCTCTTATCGTAATCTTTGCGATTGCTCTTGTTGCACGAATAATCCTTTTACTCGTCAATCTACATGCTGCTGGAGGCGATTTTGAGCTCGCTATTCATGGAGACGACGGCTACTATGAGGTGAGCAAGAATCTTGTTGAAGGTAAAGGATTCTCGATGGACGGTGTCATTGAAAGCCCAATCCATGTGCCAATATATCCGTATTTTCTTGCGGCACTCCTCTATATCTCGAAGAGCTATGTTTTTACAATAGGAGTACAGATTTTTTTGGGAGCCTTCATACCGGTTTTCGCTACGATTCTCGTTCGTAAGATATTTGGCAAAGGAAAGATTGCTCTCATCACAGGTTTGATACTCGCGGTCGAGCCGTATTTTCTTTTGTTTTCGACAATCTTTTACACCGAAACGCTCTTTATATTCTTTTTCCTTCTTTTTATACTCGCATTCCTGAAATATCTGGAGAAAGGGGAGATGAAGATCCTACTCCTTGCTACATCTCTTCTTGCTATTTCATCGCTTATAAAGACGACTGTGCAGTTTTTACCCGTATTCATCGTACCCTTTATGTTCTGGGCTTTGCGGAGCACTTTACCTTGGAAGAAGGTTCTTCTTCATTCAGCCGTACTCGTTGCAGGGTTTATGCTCATCCTTTCTCCTTGGCTCTATCGCAGCTATCGTGTGTTTGGAACGCCTGGAATGACCGTGATGCCAACATATAATCTCTATACATGCTTCGTGCCATCTGTTCTGGCGATTGCCAATAAAACAAGTTTTGCTGAGGAGCAGAAGAAGTTTATTGCTGATCGAAATATAAGTATGGCCGACCTGACGCCGAATAACGCTCATGTATATGCAGAAGAGGCGATGGGTATTATAAAAGAACATCCTGCGGCTATTATCAAAGTCGCTCTCATAAACGTATTCACATTCTTTACTCACGACGGTGTGCTTACGTTCCTTGGACATGCTGGGATCCATCCAGATTTCACCTTGGGTAAACCCGCACTTTTTCTCTTTTTCTCGTCGCCGGTCGAATTTCTAAAGACGATTGTGCATTTTGCATCGTCCCCGTTTCTACTTCTTATAGTCATGAGACTCTTTTGGATAGCAGTCACTATCTTCTTCCTTAAAGGAATTTATTTCTTTATCCGAAAGAGAGGGTTCGAAAAAAGTTTAATATTCCTACTTGTCCTTGTTTTATATTTTGCAGCGACAACTCCGTCGAATGGTCTTACGGTTAATGCTCGATTCAGGATGCCTATTGATCCAATAATCCTCATGCTCGCAGGATATGGTGCCGTCAATTCTTATAGATTTTGGAAAGGAAAGTGGCAGAATAGAAAAGGTTCTAGTGGTGGACCATCGTCGAATATTTGTTAAAGAAAAATGTTTTCTTGCCCTTGTAGTATTGCCAATCAATAGGTTCGTTCTTCATGATTATATGAGGGATGTTGCCGAAATAAGCAGAGAATGCACCGAAACTCGAATCTGAGCCGATGATCGCTTGGGTCTTTGAAAGGAGGAAAAGGTCTTCAACTGCAGTGAATTTAGATATGTGAAAATTGAGTCCGGAGAAGGCTCTTTCATCTACTTTTCCGTCAGAGCAAATCACAAAAAAAGTCTTGTCTTTGATGAGACCTGCGCAGCGAATGTATTCTTCGATGATTTCACGTGCTCGAGAGTCTGTTATGAGATAGGTGCCACCTTTGAATGTCTTGTAGTCTCCTTTGCGAAGATGTACCCCCACGATATGTGCAAAATTAGATTTCTCACACATGAAATTTACCACTTTGTCCTCGATCCACTCGCGGGGGCGGAACGCTTCAATAATTTCATTACGATATTCCTCTAGACCTTTAGGGTTGCGGAATAGCCAGCCAGTGAAGTGTAATTCTTTGCATGGATTGAAACATGGCAGGAGCACTTCTGTTGGCGGAAGGTAAGTTGGTACATTCTTTGAATTCTGTGAGGTAAAAACACACCTCTCGTACATAGCTTCTTTTCGTTTTGAGAAAATAAGATAGATAAACCGACCGATACGATTTAACGGATGTGTCCTTCGACGTGGAACCGTATAAAACGAGGAGAGAATCTTGGTCCAAAATGATTCTTTTGGAAGGAATTTGAAAAAGGAGTGGTACTCAAAAAAGGAAGGGTTTTTTACAGGAATGTCGGCATATATACCGTAAGCGTAGATGGACGCATAATTCCAGAGCTGGTTAGCGAGCTCTCCACCTCCGTGTCGCAGTATTAGGGCCTTCCGTGGCATTGATAAATCCTAGCACTGATATGGCTAATATAAAAGGTTTAAACGGACTTAATATGTGATATAGTGGTCGACATGAGCGAGAAATGGATACGAGATACAGGTCTTGTTGGCGCATTGGTTCTTATGTTTTTGGGTCTTAGATATGGTGGAGGATTTTTTATTGCTACTTTTGTTGTAATGCTTTTAACGCTTTTGGCGCCGAAAGCTCTCTATCCTGTTGCATATCTCTGGCTTACACTTACAAAAGTGCTTGCTGCAATTGTGCCTAAGATTTTTTTCGGACTCGTTTTTTTTGTTGTCATCGTTCCTGTTGGATTTGTCCGCAAGATGATGGGTAAAGACAAGATGATTCGGGAGGGAGACGATAAGAGTGTATTTTTTGTTCGAGATCATGCTTATACGAAGGCAGATCTCGAGACGCCGTTTTAATTTTTAACTATCATGGATTTTCTTAAAGACATTTGGGGTTTTCTTAAGACTCGAAAGAAGTTCTGGCTCCTTCCGGCAATCGTAGTTCTCATAAGTGTTGGTGCCGTACTCGTCTTTGGAGGCTCGACAGCCATTGCTCCGTTTATTTACACTATTTTCTAATTCTATGAAGGGGCCGCGACCAAAGCAGACCGTTATACTTGGCATTTCGGCCTACTATCACGACAGCGCAGCTGCTCTGGTTATCGATGGGGAAATCGTTGCCGCAGCTCATGAGGAGAGATTCTCGCGCAAGAAACATGATGACCGTTTTCCAGAGAACTCAATCAAGTATGTGTTGGGCGAGTACGGGCTCACGGTTGAAGATCTTGATGCTGTAGCTTTTTATGATAAGCCTATTCTTAAATTCGAGAGGCTCCTCGAGACATATCATGTATTTGTGCCATCTGGGATGACGAGTTTCATTGTCTCGATGCCTGCGTGGATCAAAGACAAGCTCTTTATGCGATCGATGATTTGGAAGGGTCTTAAAGATGTGAACGGAAAGAAGATCAAAAAGAGACCAAAGCTCCTTTTTCCAGAACACCATCTCTCGCACGCGGCGAGCGCATTCTACCCATCTCCGTTCGAGAAGGCGGCAATCCTTACGATCGACGGTGTAGGAGAGTGGGCAACGACGACTATTTCAAAAGGAACGGGAAAGGACATTGAGATTCTTCGTGAGATGCGTTTTCCGCACTCCCTCGGACTTTTGTATTCAGCATTTACATATTATTGTGGCTTTAAAGTTAATTCGGGTGAATACAAGCTCATGGGACTTGCACCCTACGGTAAAAAGGGAAGCGAGCGAGTGAAAGTGTTTAAGGAGAAGATATATTCGGATCTTATCTGTATGCGAGACGACGGATCGTTTTCTCTTAATATGGACTACTTCACGTTCGCGACGGGATTACGCATGTGTGACGACGAGAAGTGGGAGGTGCTTTTCGGCATTCCGCCGCGCCCAGCCGAGAGCAATCTCACGGAAGAGCATTCCGATATGGCTCTTGCTATACAAGAGGTTACCGAAGAAATATGTCTCAGACTTGCAAAAACGACTAAAGATCTCACTGAAGCAGACTATCTGGTTATGGCAGGAGGGGTTGCCCTTAACTGTGTCGCTAACGAAAAAATTCGTTCATCAAAGATATTTAAAGATGTGTGGATTCAGCCGGCGGCGGGAGATGCGGGAGGGGCGCTTGGTGAGGCGTTGGCCGGACATCATATCTGGGCAGGGGGAGAAAGGAGAATCGATCGCGAGAAAGAAGATGCGATGAAGGGGTCATATCTCGGTCCGGAATATTCTGATGTCGAGATTGAGAGAGCCTTCCGAAAATACGGAGCAACCTTTAAGAAGTTTGAAAGTATAGAAGCTCTCGCAAAGCATGCGGCCCTACGGCTCTCAGACGGTGCTGTCGTCGGCTGGATGCAGGGAAGAATGGAGTGGGGTCCTCGAGCCCTCGGTAATCGAAGTATCCTCGGTGATCCGCGCATAGCCGACATGCAGAAGAAGCTCAACCTCAAGATCAAGTATCGCGAAGGTTTCAGACCGTTCGCGCCGTCGGTTCTCATAGAAGATGTTGATCAATATTTCGAGACCAAGCAATCTTCGCCCTACATGCTCTTCACCGCGCCGATTGCTAAGGCTCGTAGGAAGCCTCTCGCTTCGCTCGATCTTCCTTTATTTGATCGTCTTTATACGCCGCGCTCCGATATTCCGTCCGTGACGCACCTCGACTACTCGGCGCGAATCCAGACCGTAAGCAAAGAGACAAATCCCCGATACCACGCTCTCATCGAAGCCTTCAAAGAAAAGACCGGTTACGGAGTCATCATCAACACGAGTTTCAACGTTCGCAACGAGCCGATTGTTTGTACGCCTGAAGACGCGTTCCGTTGCTTTATGAATACCGAGATGGACTGCCTTGTCGTGGGAGATTATTTCCTTGAGAAGGAAGAGCAGTATACATATCCTGAAGGAACTTTCGATCTCAAAGGCCATGAAATGGATTAAGCAGAATTTTAAAAATATATTTCTTTCGCTTCTTAGCATCCTCGTGACGCTTATTGTTCTTGATGCGCTCCTTCATCTCACGACGTTTAAGTCGCTTATAAAGCGTGACGTCTATCCTCGATATTATTTTCAAGCCGATGACGAGCTCGGTTTTGTCATTGCTCCGAATCAAGAGCAGAAGGAACATGTTTTCTTCGATTCCAAGATGGAAGTTATGTCGAATTCGCTCGGCTGTTTTGATCGAGAGTACGAGGGCGATGAACCTTTTGTATATCTCACTGGCGATAGCTTCGCGTGGGGTTTTGCTCCGCTCGACAAGAAGTGGGGAAAGCAGGCTGAAAGTATTTTGGGTACAAGGTTCCTTACCTGCGGTACCGGAGGATACGGCACGACTCAGGAGCTTTTAAAGGCGAAGAGAGACCTTAAGGACCTTCCTGCGCCGTCTACGATTGTCGTGGGCTACTTGGGAGGCAACGATGTGGAGGATGACGCTAATTTCCCGAATAATAGCGTCTATGAAGGGTATTGGGTGACCAATCTCGAGAAGACCGGGCTTTCCAAAGAGGAGGCCGAGGCTAAGTACGAGAATTTTTTGTCATACTGCACGGCCGAGCCGTCGAATAAACTTGTTCAAGGATTCCGGTGCTGGCTCAACAACCATTCGATCATCTATAACGTCCTTAAGAATAATGCACGACCTCTCGTTGTCGCCTTGTTACCGGATTCACTGCTTAAAAAAGCGGGCATTATAGTCGAGCCTGTTCCTGTACTTAGGATGCCGGAGGATCCTTCTATATATGAAAGGCACGTCGATGCTGTCCGCGGGTTTAAAGCGCTTGCGGAAGAAAAAGGATCGAAGCTGCTCTTCGTCCTTATACCTTCGAAAGATGATGTCCGAAACTCTAAGGTGCATGGGGACTGGGTGATGGGAATGAATAATGAGAGGCTCAAGCCTTATCTCGATAAAGAGGGGGTAGCATATCTTGATTTGCTGCCCGAATTCAGCGCGCGAGAAAAGCTTCCAGAGACTTCTTTCTATTGGACCGTCGACGGCCATTGGAATGTGAACGGCGATCGTCTCGCAGGGCTTCTCGTCTCTAAATACATGATCGAGGCAGGTCATGCGTCGAGCACGACCTCGGTCGCTTATATCGAAGCACTTATAGAGAGAGAATTTCCTAAAGCTCGCTAGTTTTTCTTGAAATAATAGAGCCCTGTTCCAAAGCCTTTTTTTGGATTATATGAATCCTCCAGATTCCTTCCGTAGATGTATTTCTCTTCGACGAGTTTAAGACCGGGGAAGAGCGATATAACATGGTCGCGCGTGAACGCTCGGTGTGCGTTGAAATAGACTTTACTCTCCTTATCGATTGGAACGGAGATATAGAGTGAACCACCTTTCGAGAGGACTCGAGAGAGTTCTTTGGCGGCTTTCTCTGTACCAAACGCGTCGAGAGGGTCGCCATAGCGTCCGAGGCCGATGTGCTCGATCACGCAGATAGAAGAGAGCGACGAGATCTCTCCGTCTTTAAATGGGAGTGCGGTGATGTCGCCTTTGATAAATGAAAGGCCGGGAAGATTTATCGAAAGTGAGCGTAGGTCGACCATGACCGTAGGCGTGAATTGCGAGATGATGCCCACCATAAGCGACTGCGATGCGATGTCATGGTGTTTTGTAGGCTTAGCTTCGAATACTTTCTTGGCACACCAGCACCCCTGGATAAAGTAAATCGGATCGATCTCGTGGCTCGAGGTTTTATCGTCTATGCGAGGGAAGAGGTCAGCTGTATCGAGCTTGAATGCCGGATTAGAAGCGAGCTTTTTGTAGTTTCGATAATCAGAAAGATACCACGAGAGGCTCTTCGCTCGGGCAATAAAACCCGGCTTGAGCCTGAAAGCTCGCAATATCACGACTGCGTATTTTGCTGGAGCAAATGCTTTGAGTTTATCTTTCATAGATGAGTTTGAAGAATGGTTTGCGAGTAGGGAACATGATCTTGAACAAGATGTGCCAGAACGGCATAAGTATGCGGAATTTGTTCGAGAGAATAGATATGATCCTTACCTTGTAGGCGGCGATGCTTCGTTTCGGCATGATTGCAGCCTGTTCGCTTCGATATTTTGTGTTCTGTGAGCTGATTTGTCCAGGGCGGATTCGGAAATGAGTCGTATGAGCCTGCATTGATTCAAGCGGCGCGTGCTTGGCGAATTCGATGCCGAGCCAATAGTCTCCGGCGGATCGGAGATGTTCGGGGATCGGGGCTACTTTACGCCAGAGCGACGCTCTCCAAAAGGTAGATTCTTGTTCGACAAAATATGTTTCGCGACCATAGATGCCTTTAGAGAGCCAGTCTTGATAATAAGTCTTAAAGATACCTTTCTTTATTTCCTTATCGTTATCGTCCATGAAGCTGCAGATGCCTTTAAGCCACATGCAATTAGGATTGTTTGCGAACCATTTCACTACTTCATCGAGCGCGGTATCAGGAGTGTAATTATCGTCGCCCCCAAGCCATGCGAATATCTCTCCGGTCGCTTTTGAAAATCCGTTATTAATCGCCGCATACATGCCGCGATTCTCTTGGTAGATATATTTGAGTTCGAGCGAGCGGCACTTGGACTTAATCTCGCCTTGTTCGATCTTCTTTTGATATTCCTTGATGATCGCCTCGGTGCCATCTTTTGATCCATCATTTACGACCGTGTATTCAAGGTCGAAATCGCCACGCTGCCTCAAAACGCTCTCGATAGTTCGAGCGATATATTTCTCCATGTTATAGGCTGGTGTGACGATGGATAGCTTCATGTTAGTTAGTTGTGTATGGGGTAAGGTCTTCGGTATATCTTTCGTTTTGTTTGTTCTGGCGCCAGAGATATATTGGTACGAAGAAGACATGGCTGTTTTTAAATGTTTCTGCGACTTGGAAGTTCCAGTCACGGTCGGCACCGCGGCCCATAAATGATGGCCAGACGCGGTCCGCAAGTTTTCGGAATTTCACCTTGTCTATGACTTCTCGCTTGAAGAGCGGGGAGTTGCCGGTACCAGGGTATGAAGCGAGCGAGCCGAAGAATAATTTATTGATGACTCTTGCTCGCTTCAATTCAAAATCGATCTTTGAATGGAGGTTGCCGAATAGTTTGTGGAAGATTCCTTTAGTCTTTTGCGAGAGAGCGTAGAGTTCCTCTGGACCTACCATACCCGGATGGTCTTTGAGGAATTTTTCCGCATCGAAAGATTTGCCGAGATATTTCTCGTCATACATTTGCCAGTCGAGAGTTACGTGAGCAGAGTCGTGTTTTACGAGAAGAGAGTATTGAAATGCGATGCGGTTTTTAAATGAAGCATCGTCTGCATCTTGAAAGGTAACGAGCTCTCCTTTAACTTTTTCGAAAGCGAAATTACGCGCCATGTAGCCCGCGTTTATATTGCGTCCGCGCTTATTCACTCGGTGAGGGTCGTCGATTGTGAGTGCGTGATAAGAGACGCGAGGATCTTTCTTTGCAAACGAATCTACGACAGCTTTGGTTGAGTCTTTACTATTATCGTCAGCCACGATCACTTCGAGGTTCTTCCAAGTCTGGTTAAGAATCGATTCGATTGCTGTACCTATGGTGTCTGCCGAGTTGTGGGCGGGAATTATAACCGAAATAAGGGGTTCTCTCATAGCTTTACGACGTTATCGAGAAAGTTGGCATAATTGCGGGTGAACGCTTCACGAGAATGATTCTCGTGAGCAAACTTCCAGGTGTGACGGGCCATTTCTTTTATCTTCTCAGGAGGAAGAGCTGCGAAATCCCTTACGGCTTTCTGTATTTTCTCGACGGTGGGGTTCTCGATTACAATGCCGCCCGCGCGCTCATCAATTCCTGAATTCGGGGTGACTATAGGGACGAGGGCTGCCTGCATCGCTTGAACAACGGATGCGCCAGCGCCTTCGGAGGCCGACATGAATACGGTCGCGGCGCTTTCATTGAAATATTCAAAAAGGTTTCGGCCTTCGACGAGCACCTGTCCGTCAGGATTTTCCTTCGGACGTGGGAGTCTTTTTATGTTCGGGAGGGAGAGTTCTTTTGCGAATGCGTCGGAGAATTCTTTTTCGTATGCCGAAGGTCCGATGATGGTGAGGGTGTACTCAGGCATCGCAGCGAATGCCTCGATGATGAGATCGAGGCCTTTGAGGATCGCCCCGCCTCCGCCAAACCACAAGAAACTCGTTCGAGTCTTTGCAAAGTTCTTGTTCTCAGGGAAATCATAGATATCTCGAGTGCCCACATGGATCTGGGTAATCGGTTTTCCGAACTGGCTAAAGGTTGCATGAACGGTCTTGTTACCGTAGCCTTCGATGAAATCTGCGAACTTGGCGTTCTGCGAAGGTTTCTCGGGGCGCTTCATACTCATCTTTATGCCTCGTCGAGCCTCGAGTGCTTTGATGCGAGCTTCCTCAGCCTTTGTCTGGAATTCCGGATACGAGGAGACGATGTGGGCGATCTTTTTACAATCAGGACCTAAAAAGGGAGTAAACCTTTCGAGATTTTGCTGAAGATCTATGCAGGCGACATATTTTTTCTTTGGGAGGAACTTCGAATTATTCCATTCAATCGCGTCGACATCATATCCGCGTTCAAGGAGTAGTCGTGCAATCTCTTCGCAAGCCCAGTAGTTTGGATGTGGGTCAGTAAAGCGCTCGTGAGGAGCAAGAGTGAACGGTCCGGTCATAAACGAAAGAAGGATCACACCTTTCTTTTTCTTATCCGTGCGCAGGTGGACGACTCCGAAAAGTTTCTTCCAGATTTTTCTATAGTAAGCCCTTATGTAGCCCCAGAGTTTCATCGGTATTATTTATCTTCTATAAGCGAAAGTGTAGCATATTTGGTTACTTTTTCTGCGATAAATTTATTATAGACAGTAAGGCTTCTTGTGCTATCATTCAAAAATCAGATTAATCTTATAATATGGCCACTTTAAAGGGTAAAAAGGTGCTTGTGACCGGAGCGGACGGCTTTATCGGATCAAATAT
>JACCDR010024946.1_pt1 | contig 14236 bp, 8 predicted proteins | sample 7446431 | NCBI WGS metagenome assembly JACCDR01 (sample SAMN15323443, study PRJNA562643) | freshwater metagenome | isolation source: river surface water | place: USA:Blue River Watershed | collected 2017-08-17 | reverse complement strand
TTTCAAGGGCAGTGTATAGGAGCTTCTGACGCTCTAACTTCAGGTTGGCTTGCTCGATCGCTACACCGTACTGATTTGCTGCGAGTGTCAGGCGATCGCGGATAGCTGCTGTTAAGTTATTGATTGCCTCCAACTCAGTGTCGGTTAGGGATCTAGTTAGTTCAGCAATTCTAATTAAATTATCGCGTTCAGCTTGCTGACTGAATCCCTTACCACTCTTCTTGAGTTCAGCGATTTTGGCTTGTTTCTGTTGTTCCAGATTTAGCTCGAATTGGATGGAGCGTTTTTTCTCACCTGTTTCGAGTAAACGGATTTCAGAATCAAGCTTAATACCACTCTTGCGAAGTTTGTTGAGTTCGGTTAGTCGTTGAGTTTCACCAAGTTTCTCTTTGTTTAGAGCTTCCTTGATCTGTGCGTCAAGCTGACGGGCTGCATTATTAGCCCTAGCTTCAAGTAATTTAGACTCTGCTTCTAATCGCTCCTTGTTGGCATCTTCTTCTAGTTTCTTCCTTTGAGCTAGAAGATTTTTGTAGCGATCGCTTTCCTTCTTATCCTGATTAGCAATGTCGCCATCAGCACGTTTTGCTGCTTCAGGATCAGGTTTGATGATTGATTCTAACTGAGATCTGTTTTCCCTTAATTCCCGAAGTTTGGCTTCCCTCTGTGCGATCGCTTCATCCTGCTTCTTGAACTCAGCTTTATACTGCGAATCATTAAAGAAAGGAGAATCCTTAACAGTGTTAAAGTTGGACTGAAGCTTATTGCGCTCTTCCTGTAGCCCTTTTAACTCAGCTTCTACGGTGTTAATTTGTCCTACGGTATCGTCTAGTTGTTTCTTAGACTCTGTGCTTAATTTTAAAGAAGAATCGAGCTTGCCTTTCTGCTCGTCAATACGCCTTAGCTCTTGATTTAGTCCAGTCAAAGATAATTTAACATCATCAATTTTTTTTGTTGCTTCAGCGCCGCCAAGTTCGCCTTTGGATAGCTGGCTCTCTAATGCCTTGAGTTGATCATTGCCTTCTTTGATCTGATTCCTTAATTCACTAGATTTTTTGTCCAACGTTGGAGAAAGTTCTTCTCTGAATTGTTGCACCTTGCTAACATCGCCACTAGCAGCCGCTTTTTGAGCTTCAGCTAACCTGCGATCGCGTTCAATATTCTGCTGTTCTTCTTTAGCATTTTTCTCTAAGATATCCTTTTTAGCTTTGGAAGTTTTGTCAACAGCATCCAATTGTTCCTGTAGTTTTTTCTCCTCTAACTGTCCTGTCAAGGCGATCGCCTCAGATTCAGACACCTTACCCTGTGCTTGCAATGCCTTGATTTGAGATATCTGTGCATCATAAATCCCAACACGGCGCTGTGCTTCTTTCTGGTATGCCTCAGTGATGGCTTGTTGTGCTTTGATCTGTAAGTCGCGATCGGCGGCAACATTGGTTGCAATCCGTGCAAACTGATTTGCGGCTTCATCGGCGCGAAGTATACCCGCATCTTGAAGTTCTTTAGCTACTTCCAATAGTTCGCCTAACTTAGCTTTAAATATTGCAGGATCGCCCGCAGATTTGTTGAGGGCATCAAGGGCGGCTTTGTATTTTGCCGAGGCTTGCTCGATCGCATTGCCAATACGGGGGAGATCAACGGCTTCGATGGCGACCTTTGCTCCCTCAAGTTGTTTGCGAACTTCCTTTAGGTTGGCAATTAATGGGACTTGCAGTCCATCGACATCCTGAGTTGCTTCAGCTTGCTTGATCAAAGCATTAACAGCTTCTAGCCTTGCACCCTTCTCCTCCTGCTTGGCTTTGATAAGTTCTTCAACTCTATCTACTTCATTCTTGTCTCCAGTAGATGTTGCTGTTGCTTTCTGTTGCTCCAGCCTAATTAAATCGGTTTCAATCAGTTTTTGGGCTTCTAGTCCACTTGTTCTTAGTTGCAAAGCTCTTTGCTGAATTTCAGCAAAGTTAGCTCGGCTAGTGGACTGAATGGTTTGCACTTCTTTATCTTCCAGATTCCCAGCGCGATCGCCTAAGCCCAATTTATCCGACAAGCCAAAAGAGACTGTCGAAAGAGTATTTCTTAATGCGTCTCCTGTTACTCCACCAAATTCGGTAACTCGTGTACCAAAGTTGTCGCGATTTTTCTTAACCTGTTCGCGCAGCTTATTTTCAGTGTCTCTTGAGGTGTCTTGGAGCCTCTGAAGTTCTTTTAGTCTAGCGATTTGAAGATCGTATGCTTTAACGGTGGGGTCGTCTTTAATTTTTGATTCATCCTTAAATGAAGCAATGTAAGCCTTTCTGTCCTTTGTCAACTTGGCAATAGATTCTCCTGTATTTTTTGAGTTGTTACTTTCAAATATTCTGATCCTATTGTCAATATCCTTGAGTGCGTCAGCCAAGTCCTTGGAACTTTTAGTTGCTAACTGGTTTTGGCGATCAATCTCTCCCACCGCAGCAGTAAATACCGCCACAGCACCACCAATTAATAGGCTTGGTCCAAGCTCTGACGCTAAGGATACGAATGCTCTACCAATTGTTTTAAATGAAGCTGTAAACCCTTGGGTAAATTTGGTTAGAGCATTACCCGCTTGCAAATCAAGCATTTTGAAGAAGTTCGAGATGCTTGCACCCAGCCCTTTTAACCCTGAGCCACTGGCAATGCTATTAAAAGCATCTGAAGCGAGTTTTGGCAGATTCTGTATATTGGTTTTGAAATCGCCAAAAAACTGTTTAAATTTAGACTCAAGGAAGATACCAGCAATCGTGGCGTTAGCTGGTATATCAGTAAGGAATTTACCAGCGTCTTTAGGGAAAGTAGCTAGTTTTTTCTTAAAGTTCTCAAAAGCTTCGCCAGCTTGCAGAAACTTGAATTGGATCTCATTGCTAAGGTTCTGTGGGGATAGGAATTTAGATGCCTTTCCAAAGGCTTCCTGTACTTGTAGAGCTTTAAACTGGATTTCGTTGCTGACATTTTGCAATCCAGATTTAATACCTTTGGTTATATTGCCAAATACTTCCTGTAACTGTAAAAACGCGAATTGACCTTGGAATTTCACTTCTTGGAAGAATCCTTTGGCTGCTGACAATCCGTTTTTAAAAGCAGTAGCAAATTGCGTTGACAAAGGAATTGCTACATCAATTTTGTTTAGCTCTGCCTTTAACTCTCTAGCCTGAGACAATGCCGCAGCACTTTCACCAACAGCCTTTAGGCGCTCGTTGGCTGCTAATGATGTATCACGCGATTTCCGTCTCGCTTCTCTCGCGATCGCAACTTGATCTGAGATCTCTGCTTTTTTATCAGCAATTATCGGAGCAGCATCTTTTTCGCTAAGCAGAACCCTCGCATTAGGATCTGTGGAGCCTTTTAGGATTGCAGAAATACTCTTGCGAACCTTGTCTAATCTGGTAACTGAAGCGATGATATTGTCGCCCAATGTCGATACCCCGACATTGATCCCCTTAAAGGCTGTCGAAATAGCATTGCCAAATAGTTTTACAGCAGCGATCGCCAGTAAGACCCCACCGATAATATTGCCGAATAAATTACCACCTCTACCATCGTCATCTTTTTGGAATTGAAAGAGGAATGCAAATACTTCTCGAAGTGCATTAAAAACAGGCGTAAGCTTCTCTGTGACAGTATCGGCAAAACTTCTAATCGCGCCAGTCACGGATTCTAAGACCTTCTGCAAGCCTTTGTTTTTAATAATGAACTGATCAAGGAATACAAAACCAGCAAAACCACCCGCGCCCAACAATGCTGTCTGAATGACAAAGTTTCTAAGCGCTCCCCCTGCGGCTTTCATTGACTGCGAGAATAGCTCGTTTACCTTGTCTGATTGACTGGTAAAAAATACAAAATCTTCAAACTTATCGGCGGCTGTTCCGATTAAAGGAGCCAAGCTTTTGAATGTTCCATTCAGGCTTGTTATCCCTTGCAATCCTCTTAGCGCCGTAGGGATGGCTGTGCCAATATTTTTTAATACGGGAATCAATTCAGGGAATACCTGTGTGAAGCCCACGACCTTGATCGCCACACTAGAAAACAGTGGTATTAATCCAGTTAGTGCGGGCGCAAATGGTGCTAATCCGCCTAGTAATTTACCTAATTCCTTACTAGCCGCCCCCGCAGCCCCTGGAATCTTTAATAAGTTCTCTCCATAGATCAAGAATCCTGCCGAACCACGACCAACAATGTCTGTAAGTGTCGCAAACTTGTTGATTAGACCGTTGTTTCTTTGTTCAATAAAGAATAAAACCTCCCCAATGTTAGGCAATGTTACTGCAAGAATATTAAATGCTTTGTCTAAAAATCCAACCGCAAACGCAAGGGTTTTCGCGCCCACTGACAATGCCAAGAATATGCCGCCCAGCGCACCTGCTGCTGGGGCTAAAGCTGCAAACACTTCGAGCGCTGGTTTTAAGAATGCGACAGCCAACTCTATGGATTTACCCAATGCTTCTGTAAAGTTTGCTAGAGACTTAAATAAATATGTAGGGACACTAGCGAATATTGCAAAGAATGGTTGAGCTAGTGTTTTAAGGCTATTAACGATATTGCCTACAGCTTTGGCGAATATGTTTACTAAATTCTCTAAGCCATCACCGATCGCGTCTTTGTTCTGATTTAAAAACTGATAAACCCCATCAAGTTCTTTGACAATAGGTGCTAAGAATTTTGAGCCAGCACTACGCCCAATTTCATCAAACAATTCTTGAATATTGCTAGTAATCCCTGAGATCGTCTGGCTAGCAAGTTTGTTGCCAGATCTAAATGCCTCTAATCTTTTTAATAATTCATCAACGAAAGTGTCTTGTGCTTTCCACTTGGCTACCATTTCATTGTTGATATTCAAGTTCTTCGCCAAAACTGAGTTTATGTCAATCGTCCCTTGGATGATTGAAGAAATTTCTTGGCGGCTTTGAAAAAGTGGTACACCTAAAGTTCCTAGCGCGGCGGCAGTTGACGTAACAATGTCTGCGGACTGAGTTAGGTTTGCACCAATACTGCTAGCTTGCCCTGCAACAATTTGGAATAAATCGACAAGATCTTTGCTCGTTACCCCGACCAACTCCAATGAATCTTTCCGTATCTTCGCGATCGCGTCATCAACAGCAGGACCTAATGCTTTAATCGCCTGAGTAGGATCTGCAATTTTGTTCCCATTTAAAAGAATGTTATTGGTTGCAGCAAGGCTGGCTTGAGTTGATAGCAGTTGTTCTTGCAGTCGAATGTTTTGCCCAATCAATAAATCGAATGGTCCATTCTCAACTAATCCTTTTAACGCTTGAAAACCCAAACCAAGAAAAGCTAATTTCTGAGATAATTCAAAGATTGCATTAGTTGAAGCACCAACACCTTTCTCGATTAGCTCAAATACCCCTAACGGCTCGGCTGCCCCTGCGATAGGTTCAAGAGCGTCGGCGAACCCACCAAAGGCTCCTGCAAGTTTCTTGGGATTGTTCTCAAGTTTTTTGAGGGATTCTGCCAAAACCTCATCAATTTTGTTGGCAGCAGCGCCTAATTCTTCTTTGAGTGCAATATTGAATCCATCGGCAAGGTCAACCGCTAGTTTAGATCCCGCTTTTTTGATCTCAGTACCATTAATCCCCGCACCAATATCAGAAAATACCGACCCAACATCACTTAACACCCTAGTTAAAGATTGTTGTTGAGCTACAATTTCATCGATCGCCTCGCCAATCTGCGAGAAAAACGTCTGACCTAATGGTGATTCGATTGTGGCTCTAATTTGTTCAAAACCTGAATACAATCCCCCAAAAACAGATAAAACCTTACCAACTCCGTCAAAAACTGAGCCAAACAAGTTCTTAACAACGCCTGTAGCTACCTCCCCAACACTAAACAATCCTTTCCCAAGATCGCCAACCCTTTCGGCGGCAAACCCAGCTTGTACCCCAACTCCTTGTACCGCTTCGCCAACCTTCCCCAATGTGGCGGAGGCGTTGTCTCTTGCAGAAATTAAAATTTCAAAGGCATTAGCTGACATGGGTAATTACTGTACGATCGCGGGTTAGCGATATGTTCGCGCCTAGCAATACCCATGCCTTTGATTTTGTCTTAATTGGCGATTTAACCCTGAAACCCGAAGCCACTCATGAATGACTTCGGGTTTCAGGGACTATCTCTCGTATTTACTTTTATATTCTTCGACTTTTTCACAAGCTTTCTTGTCTCTCTCGGCTTCTTCTTTAGACTTTCTTAAATCCTCTTTGTACTTTTCGTTATTTGGGTTTTCTCTTACACGATCTTCATCCATCCTCACATAAAGTAAAGATGACTGATACCCAATGCAACCTATCTCAGCTATCTTAGCCTCCGATCGCGCAGCCTTTTTCTCCTCCTCATACTTAACATTGTTGAGATAGGCGATCGCCCCTACGGACACCAAAGCGATCGCACCAATAGCCACAAACTTATTTATTCGCATTGCCTTTAGGTTTTTTAGAAACTAAGGCAATTGTAGCAACCAAATAAGTTTTATACATCTGCTGTTCGACAATGGTTTTGCTTGCTCCATTTAAAGGTGCGATTGTTTTGTTGACGATCGCTGCAAATTCATCGGGAGATCGCAATGCCGTCATCTCCATCGAGTCACCTCTATTGGCTTTCTCGATATCCTGTTTACGTCTTGCAACAGAGTCGGCAAACACAGCTTTAACTAAGGTTGGATCGTAATTATTTTTAACCAATAAGTCCTGTACTTCGCTGGCAGTAAAACCTTTATCAAGATTTTTACCACCAAATGTCGAAGCGGCAAATTTCCCTACCGTCTTAGTTAGCCAAGACAATTGTTCGCCTTGGCTAGTCCTTGCTTCACCTTGGGTAATTAAACGGGCGATCGCCTCACAATTGGTTTCAACACCATCAAATTTAATCGGCACTCCCACCATGCTCTCGGCAAGTTTTAGGGCTTGCTCTCTGGATGGCGGCTTTACCTTGCCTGAGCTATCTTCAACCTTGACATAGCGAGTCCCATCCGATTCCGATGGACGACCGATATTACCCTTTAACAGTGTCGAACCGCCAAACTTTTCTTCAGCATAGGTTTCGATGATTTTGCCATTGCCAGCATAGACACCGTAATGTTCGATATAGAGTCCATTAAGCAATGACTTTCGTTTGATCAAATCACCTGGCTTAAATTCCTTCTCGTACATATCCAAAACTTCTTTGGGTACGGGTTCGCCAGCCTTCAAAAATACGTCATCAGGCTCGATTTTAACCGCGACTTTTTTAACGTCATCGGCTACTGTTTTTCCTGCTAGTGCGATCGCTGCTACTGATGCGATCGGCAAACCAAATTTTAAGAGGTTGCCAGTAGCATTGTTTTTGGTATTAGACTTTGAGGATGCTGTAGAAGATTGCACCTCTTTTTGGCAAGCAGCGCCCCTCTGAACATAGCCAGCTTTGCATTTTAGCTTTTTATAGGCATCCGATCTTGCCAACAAATAAATAGCACTATCGGTATTGATCGCCTTTGCGACTTCATCTCCAATCCGTGCCTTAGATCTCTCTTTAGCTATTTTTTCTTTCTCTTTCGCCGTTATATCATCAACAAGCCCTTTATTGTCAGCTATAAACTGAGCGATAGTTTTCTTCGCTTGTTTTGCAAGTGGTTCAATTTCAACTCTAACGCGATCGGCTAGAACTTTTAGATCAGCAGCTTTTTTCTGCTCTCTTGCTATCCTTTGACGCTCTTGTTCTGTTCTCTCTGATTCGGATTTGGCTAAATTCTCTTGCTCCTTGATTGCAGCGTCTCTAGCCTTAATCGACTCTGGATTAATTTTGCGGCGATCTTCTTGGACGGTGCGTAAATGCTTAAAAGCAATATTCATTGCATCCGAGCTTTCGACATAGCTAGACTGACCAGAAGATCCAACCCCTGAAACCTTTCTAGTTTCATTCCCACCTTTCGTAAATGGGGTCAAATTCCATAGATCATCACTGCCCATGATGTTCGCTTCTGGAACATCAGGCTTTGCTAAACCAAAATAAGGTGTACCAAGTGTTACCAATCTGACGCGATCGGCAATGTCAGTACCGCGAATACCATTGGAATCAGGAGACTTAGGCATTTTACGCAAAATCTCGATCGCATCTCTAGCAACAGTGCCACCATCTTCCCCCGCCAAAACATTTAGTGCAGGAGAAGATAGTAATCCATCACGGTCTAGGCTGTATTTTGAGCCATGCACATATAGCTGCGAAGCAAGCGCGATCGCCTCATCCCCTTTGCCATTGTCAATCGCATTACCGATCGCCGCCTTATAACCAGTAGTAAAGTTTTCAGCAAAAGCCCTTATGGGATCGGTAGCACTGGGTACACCCTCCTTAGATCTCTTGAATGGGATTAACTTTGTATCATTCTCTAGCCACGCTTTATCATCATCACTAATGTTTTTAGAGTTTTTTAATGCGTTAGCCAAAGCATTGCTGCCCTTCCCATAGCTCCCCACCACAAACGTCACACTAGGCTCTTTAACGTCTGGCGTAGACTCCCTGATATCAGAAGCATTTGCGGTCGCCATAACCTTAGCTTCATTGAGGTTGTCAGCACGGCGCTTTTCCATTGTTTTAGCAATTAGAGCGCTGGTACTTAGAATCGTTGCTAACGCATAAATTCGAGCTTCGGCAGGGTTCTTTTCATTCTTTTTGGCGATCGCATTGATTAAGTTGTACTGACGACCCAATTTAGGATCGACTGTAGATAAAGCTCGACCAATTTCAGTCGTCTTAACTTTTTTTAAGGTTGCTTCGTCTTTTTGCCGTTGCAAACCTTTTCTAATATTTTCGCGGTAATCAGGATTAGCGTCATAGACCCTGATTGCATCTCTTAATTGATCTTGCGTCATGTAAGAATACCTCATGACACCTTTCTCTCTTGCCACCTCTTTTAACTGACGAATATTGAGATCTCTATATGGATCTTCATTCGCTGGTTCGGCGGTCACTTTGGGAGGAGCGCTTTTGATGACGGCTTCATTGATAGCGATCGCCTCATCCTTTGCTACAGGAATATCACGGCAAATACTGCCCTTAGGGATGCACTCACCTTTGCATGGAGTCCCTTTTTTGCAATTCTTGGGCTTGCGGATTGCATCTTCACGCAACTGAATATTATTTGCAAAGCTGACAATGTACCAATCAACAGCTTTGCCCATTGAATCGGTTCTACGATTAGTAACATCTCGATATTCAACAGTGTCACCGATGGTCATCAGAATGACACTGCGCTCTAGGTTGTCATCCTGAAACCAAACCTTAATTAGCCCGTTGGACTCAACCACGATATTTAATATCTGGTCAATCAACCCATAATTACGCGCAATGATCCGCCTCGCAATTCTAGCGATTTGTTGCTTTCCTGCGATCGCGGGATTGGCTGTAGTTATGGGTGATGGACTAAACATTATTGATACCAAAAACGGCTAGAAACATTGGGAAAATCTTGTTGGATTTGAGCGTAAGCAGAGTCAATCCTAGCAATCCTAGTAACCAAAAACGAATCAATCCTAGACAACAGAGAGTCTTTCTTAGCAAATTTCTTTGCCTGAGAATAAGCCCCATTAATTTTTGCCATCTGATCTGCATTACCACCCTTATCAGGATGGTACTTATTAGCTAAGTCTTTGTATTTCTCCTTAATCTCACCAGCAGAAGCGTTGCCATCAACCCCTAAGACCTCATAGGGGTTGTCACTCTTGAAATTCGGCTCTTTAGCCTTCTTTTCTTTTTTAGGCTCTGGGGTAGTTTTCTGAGAATCCTTTCCCGATGGCAAAGATTTTTTCCCATTCCCTGATGGCAATGCTTTCCCACTACTAGAGGCAGGTTGGTTTTGCGCCCCCCCTTTCTGGGCTTTCCCAGATCTAGATAGCAATGCAGCGCCAATCCCGATCGCGGCTGCCGCGCCAATACCAGCAGCCACCTTGCCACCACCCTCCGACTTACACTTCTGTGCTTGAGGGATACAACGCTCACCGCATGGCTTATTGCCAGGCTTGCATTTTGGTGCGTCCTCTCTTTTTTGCTTAATAAAAGCATTTAATCTGGCTTCCAAGTGATTCATGGCGATCTTGTGTTTGAGGTGTTCTTTTAGCCACAATTAAGTGTAGGCTGGGCGTTTTGTTTCAACAGTTCTAAACGCTGGTGTTCCAGATGGGGGGAGGGATGGGTTGCGTCCGCCAGATGGCAAAGCCTTGCTACTACTGCCACCCTTTAGTCTTTTCTTGTCTTCACTACCCTTTAGCGCTTTTCTGCTCCCGCCAGTACCGCCAGCCGCAGGAAGCGCTAATTGACCAGAAGAAGATCCAGATAGAGCTTTTTGCCCTTCTTCTCCTGACTTACGGCGGGACAATAATGCAGCCCCAATACCGATCGCAGCAGCAGCACCAACACCCGCAGCTATCTTGCCGCCACCACCTTCTGACTTGCATTTCTGCGCTTGTGGAATACAGCGCTCTCCGCATGGTTTGTTGCCAGGCTTACATTTTGGCGCATCCTCTCTTATTTGTAGTAAAGCCTCTGCATCCATACGGGCTTGTAGTTTAGCGATCGCGTATCCAGCACTATAGTTAGACATAATTAAATCCTCTCGATATTGATAATTAGAAATTGCTATTCAACAAAAATATGATTTGGTAGCAAATAAGCGATTATTTGTTTAGATCGTTCAACTTTTGTTGGATAGCCCGTCTTTCGGCGGCAGTGGGTGGCTTGAGTTTTGGAGTCTTAGCTTTTTTGGGTTTAGACCCTTTGGCTTTGGATTCTTTTTTCATGGGGTTTCCTTCTGGCAATGCTTCATTAACTTCAGTGGCTTTTACATCAACAGCTTTAGGCTGTTTTTTACCAAACACCTCAACAGAGGCTTTGGCAAATGTTGCAAGGTTCTGTGCCACCATCCGAGATATTTCTCCTCCACTATAGGCAGCTTTATTTAAGTCGATTTCTCTGTCGGCGAATGCACCACCAGCTTTGCGATCGCGTTCAACACCTTCCGCAGTCATCTTTTTAAATGCATCAATACCTCTGTTTAACAAGCCTTCTTTTTTCTTGTTATCTGGGGATATTTCTAGGTTTTCTAGTAATCTCTTTGTTTTCTTGCCAGCGCCGTACTTAGGAGAGATTGGCGCTGGCTCAGGTGTAACCAACACTCTATCAGTGCTAGATGGAGGAGGCGTAACAAGAGGTTTCGCTCTTTGAGTGGACTGACCTTCAGCGATCAATCCCTTAACCTCGGACATCTTTACCGCATTGCTAACCTCTCTAGACTCAACATCAACAATATCGCTACCTCTTAATAGTTTTGGCGATGTACCAGCAATACCATTGCTAACTTCCCTTGCGTTGGCATCGATCACATTATTAGCTGTAATCGCTTTTCTCTTGCCCCGAATGTTGGATTCTGTCGAGCTAGAGCTAATTAAGGGCTGACTAGGGGCAGTACTGTTACTACCTATCAGCATTTTTCTTGGTTCGTTAGAGTTTGTTGACTCATCCGTCTCTTCGCCGACCTTCTTGGATCGTCTCATCGCTAAGATCCCAGCAGTCAAAGCACCAACACCGATCGCCCCACCAATACCCGCAGCGATCGCCTTTTTGCTCGCGGCTGACTTCGGGTTAGCGGGATTACCCTCACGCATATATGAATATGCTTTGCGGTTGCCCGTAGCAGGAACTTCTACCTTTACTTTGGCATCCTGTCTTCTGATTATTGCGATCGCATTAGTTAAACTCATGTCGGACGAATCTCCTCTTGATGGTGTCGTATCGCTTAATTTGTTTTTCTTATATTCTTGACCTTGTAAAGATAATGCGATCGCATTCTGAGCTAATGCTGTTTTTCTTGATTTTAGCGATTCAATTTTAAAGTCACTAGACATTGGCTCATCTCCTTCTATTGCATTTGCACTATCAAACCATCCATCTTTTTCTCTATTTCGTACCTCAATCCCTCTCGATTTCACAGCATCTCTTGTCTCTTTGGAGATTTCGTTGTGCCGACTTGTTACATAACTTATATCTGAGGGCATTACTTGACCATGAAGTTGTACTTCATAATAGCTACTACCCATAGATTTAGTAAATTCTCTAAGTTCTTTTGGATCTAGTCTTTTAATTTTTTCGGTGTGGCTAATTATTTTATTAATAGTCTCTGGATCTTTTCGTCTAACACCATCTCTAGCACCTTCAGGGATATAAGAAACAACAGATGGGTTTGATAAGCGAGATGGGACTAACCCAGTACCTAGTGAATCTGATATTGTAAAAGAGGCTCTAGTTTTTGAGTCTTTTTTTAACCCAACAATAATATCTCCATACATTCCAACCCCATACTGCGATGTATCTTCTTTGTCATCTGAAAATTTCAAATACCCATAAATAGGTCTATCTTCTGGTTTGGTTTTCCCAAAAAGAGAGGATTCTTCTTTGATTCTTTCTCCCATGTAATTAGAGGTTTCATAATCAAATGCCTTATTAACCTCTTTGGGATCAAACTCACTGGCGTTTTTAAATCTATGATCAGATACAGCATTTAAAGCATCTTCATCTGGCACTCGAATACGAATTTCCGCACCATCTAAGCTTTTCTTTAATGCTTTGTTTGCCCCGTCAACATCAATACCAGCGTCTCGAAGTATTTGTTCATCCCTTTTAATCTTTGCGTCAATAAAAGCAAGATTTTTCCCTGCTTTTTCTTGCTGAGATATCTCTTTAACTTTGCCAGATTGACTACTACTTTTTTCTGTGCCTTCTCTCCAATATGAATAAGCGCTGCGACCAACGCCCGCAGGAACTTTAACGAGTATCCTCGCGTCCATCCTCCGAACTATTGCGATCGCATTAGATAAACTCATCGATTTCCCTTCCTTGTTATAATCATGTCCCACGAAAGCCCACCGCCATTGTCAATCGTTCCCATGACTGCGTTACAGACGATGCCGCCAACGGGAATATCATTAACCATCTCAGCACCGACAAGGTAAGAAATACCAGATCCCACGATTTGTTCTTCGGTATATTTACAGCTAATGCCTTTTACACTGAAGTCATTGACCCCAACTTGGATACCAGCTTCACCGAATAAAGCAGCCATCTTGGCGGGGACATGGGCAATAGTCGGGGATGGGTCTATTTTTAAATAAGTAGTTACTTGATTGGTTCGCTTTACGATAACCAATGTCGGCACATCGGGAAGTCCTTCAGCTAAAGTAGCGAACTCATCACGCACACCTTGTACTTCTGATAGGTAAGTAGAGAACGTCATAGCTTCTTACCATGCTAAAAATGGTGGCACAATATTACTTGCGTCACCAAAAAATGAATCATTAGCCTTAATGAAGTCTCTGATTTGGAGGAACATCTGACCGTAGCTAGTTCTTGCAAGGTAAGCGTCTGATGCCATGTTTGGTTGTTGTGGGGCTAACTGCCTCCGATTAGACAATGACTCACCCGCATTCACCGCTTTGGCATTACTAGCCGTGATTCCCTTCTCCTCCCAGTCCAACTCCAAGAAATGAGCCGTCAGGAGCATTGTACAGATTTGGGCGCGATCGCCGAACTGCTCAAATGGACACATCCCGGCGTACAAATCAAGCCACATCTGTATTGACGTACTCTCGACAGCTTCAAATTTCTTGAACTGTGCGATCGCCAAGAAAGATGCTACTGTAACTGGGATGATGGTAGGCATTGTTATTCACCTGCTTGGCGCTGTATTTCCATAGAGATTAATTCGTCAATGGTTATACCTTGATTTGCAAACATTCGAGCTTGCTGAATAGCAAAGAAAGCCATTTCGCCACACTTTTCGTCAACGACATTGGCTTCTACTGCCTTGGCAAACTCTAACGCAGCTTTATTGATAGCATCATGAGCGGCTTTTCTTGCCTCGGTGACAGGAGGATGGTATTTAAAATAATCTTCAACGGAAATCTTTGGGATTGAAACTGGCATGACTAAATATCTCTAAGACGTTGTGATTCTTGAGACTTGCGCCGACCTTCCTCTTCTTCCTTGAGGTAGGCAAGGCGGCGATCGATGGCATCACGGACTGCTTTGCGATCGCTGCCAATATCACGCTCTTTCCAGCGCTTTAATTCATCAACATCAAAGCAGCCATTAACCAACTTGATTGCCTTCATGGGGCTGTAATGAATAGTCGAAGCTTTATCGGTAGCAACGCCTTCAATATCGGCATAGTCCATCTCAAGGATTTCGATCG
>JACCDR012241446.1_pt1 | contig 14237 bp, 17 predicted proteins | sample 7446431 | NCBI WGS metagenome assembly JACCDR01 (sample SAMN15323443, study PRJNA562643) | freshwater metagenome | isolation source: river surface water | place: USA:Blue River Watershed | collected 2017-08-17 | reverse complement strand
CCATCGGGGGTTGGCAGCTGCCATTTTCAAAAATGCTTCCGTATATGACATGGGAGGGGTAGCCACGAGGGAGGGGGGGTCCCCTTATCTAAATCGCCCCCAAGTTTGGGGGCATCCTTATCAATAGACTGCTGTATCTAGAAATTCAGTCTGGGCTTTGTATTTATAGTGAACTGCACCCACCAGGAGGGTATCACCTGCATCGGTGATGTGTGGGCTCTTGCTTTGGTCGAAGCCTCGACGCTTCTCGTCTGACTTGTCCTTCTCAAATCCGTCTCGTCCGATCTTGGCACGGGTTTGCTTACATACATCGAACCAATACTCACACGTGGTTGTGTTGAATTTGAAGGATGGATACTGGTGGTCAAGTTCATTGAGGATCTTTTCCCATAGTATGTATCGTGACTTATGTGATGGCTGCTGCCCAATGTAGATTCTGTTCACCACCCAGCCGAGGGATTGTAATTTGATTGTGACTTCATCAGCAATGGAAAGATCACTGTCAGCCTTACCTGGTATGGATGTGTGATCGTAGTAGTAATTGATGACTTTACAGTCATGGTATTGAAAGAAGGCATGCCATTCGTCATTGAGCAGTGACTGTACTTTTCCCTTTGTATAGGCGCTATGAATAAACCTATAGGTTGATAATGAGCCTTGGCCGGATACGATTGTATTGATACCTGCATTGTGATCCATTCCTATATCAATGGGCTCAGATCTCTGGATATCGCGGTACCAACGTGAGTCTGCTTTAATCTTTTTGAAGTCGAAATCCTGATTATCTAGATAGTCGCTATTGATGCTGACTGCACCATGCTTTTTGTAATTGAGATCCTTATAAAAGCCGCTCTCTACTTCTTTTACTCGCTCATTAAGTACCGATATCCGATACACCAGATCCTCAAGCGTTCGCTTGAGATCCTTGATAATATTGGTTCCAATAGCGTGCATGTTGTCGAGGGTATTAGCCTCGCTCACGTAAACAAGTTCTTTCCGAAGTTCATTTAACTGGGACTCAAATTCTTCAATTAGCCTCGTCTTTTCGTAATGTGATTTTTTGGTACGTGTTGATTTTAATTCTTCGTTAAGCTCGAATATGCGCTGCTGGATCATGAGCACTAGATCCAACATTTCAGGATCAGCTTTTTCTGCAATATCGTAGAGCCAATCTCCAGATGAGTCTCGCGGCCTGTCTGTGGTCAGGAGTACGCTATGGTGCTGGCTCAAGTGCCCAAAATGTTCATCATTGCCGCGGTTGGTATGGAGGACTTCAACAAACTTTTCATAATCGAACAGTTTGCACTCGTCTGCATAGATATAGTCCAGGTCTGCAGCGTTTGAGATGCCGAGCCGGTCGAGGCTGATCAGCTGCTGGCCTGAGCCGTTGAATAGATGTATGAAATGTTTGGCGTCCGTTGGCTTGAGGAACGGTTTTGGGCGCTTTAGTTCGGGTGGGGCGAACTTCCTGACCCAGAAATGGACGTTTTCGATGAGTCCATATCGTTCGTAGCCCTTTACGATTTTGGGTACAATAAAAGTGAGTAGTTTGTCATAACTCACAGAAACCAATCCACCTAATGACCGTGGCATGGTCATGGCGTTGTAGTAGTTGAAATCTACACCTGGCCCTTCAGTCTTGCCGCTTGCTCGTGCCCATAAACACAGGGTAATGTGTGCACGCACGATGTTGAATACAATCTGTGGGATGTTGTGGTGGATCTTATTTACTGTCTCCTGATTCTTCGTAACCGACATCTTCCGCTATCTTTTTGAGTTTCTCTGATACCAATTGTTTCAATTCTCGATCTTTTGGCAGGGTTACCATCATGGATCGAGGGAAGAAGCCTACCACAAATGGTGGTGGCTGTATCTTTTCGTAGAGCAGCGCATCGCCGGATCCCATGTTCTTGATATAGTCGGATTTGATCTTGCGAAGTGCTGCTACAGATCTGTAGTCTTTGAGAGCTCGCGCAGCTCGTATGTCCTTTTCCAACTCTCCAAGCTCGATATCGAGCCAAAACTGCTGGTCTTTTATTCCTGACTCACCAAATAGCTTTTGCGTCCTGTCATAGAGCCGGTAGGCTTTGGTTTGGCTACAGTTCAGGGCTTGCTGAAGCATGGGGCATACTTCGGATCTGGATACGTATTTGCGCATGAGCTTTTCACACACTAGCATTTCTTCAACTTGCTTTTCAACTGCTTCCGACAGTTCTGATCGCTCTAGCTTGCCCTGAAGGTGCTTACGGATGATATCATCATCACTTTGCTGAGTGGTGATGAGCTTCATTGGCGCTCTGCGAATTACTTCCTCTTCATAGTCTTCCATCGAATTCAATATCTTGGATGAGTTTGTTTGCCATGGCCTGAGCTGGTGAGCTTCCGGCTTTAGCTAGGTCTACGATCTTGCGGTTAACTTGGTATTTGGATGATAAAAAGCCTTTTTGATAGGCCTGTGAAACTGCTGTGCATGGATCCTCGATGGCAGCTATAAACATAGGCCCCAGCTCCATGATTATCGCGATCTCATAGGGCTTCATAAATGCAGCTGCGAACTGTTCCACCTCTACTAATTGTTCCTCAGTCAAGTTCATTCATTTTCTTTTTGATACACTTCTGATCGAATAGAGCTGCCTCACGGCTTGTAAAGATGGTCCCTGCTTCCAGTCGTTTGTTCTTGCTGAAATTAGCCGATCCCACGATGCTCACACCATAGTGGTCATTTACCATTGTAGCTACTTTGGCATGGCATTTTGTGAGCTTGATGCTATCCGCAATTGAGCTTATGAGTTGGTAACTTTTCGGGGATCTATCTTGGATCCGGTAGTCAAACAAGCAGTGAAGCGCTGTGATCAGGCCGGCATCCTTCAGATTCAGCAATACTCTGGCCGGATTCTCAGTGAGTGTCCAGGTACTTATATAGACCTCACAAGCTCCGATCTGCTCAATGAAGTACTGCACCAGCTGGTGCATGCTCCAAGCTCCATCTGTGAAAAACTTGATCAACTTATCTGGCTCAAATTCGCCTACTACATCGGCTATGGCCTCACGTTGCCCTGCTTCATATGTCAGGTCAAGGCTTGCTGGCATGATCAGCGATTCACCATTCACCGCCGTTTCTGGTACAAATTCAATATTCGATTTAAACAGACTCATTAATCCTCCTTTCTGCCTCTTTGATTACGTCTTCATAAAATGGGATAAGTTCCGGGCTTCTTAGGCCTTTTCTGGCTTTGCTCAGGTAACTCACGTAGTTTTTGCGGATCTTCTCCACCTTCACCAGGTTCGTGACTCCATGAAATACTTCTTCCACTTCCGATCGCTCGATGCGGTCGGGTATGGGTTTTCCGGCCTCTAAGCGGTTAATGTCGTCCCATGTCTGCTGTATGTCGCGTGTGAGCTGCTTGATCTGGAGCGCATGCGCTAAACGAGCTTCATCCGTGGGCAGGTGCTTTAGGTCGGATCGGAGATAGTCCCTCTTGCGCACCAGTTGGTTTCGTTCCTCTTTTAGTTGGTCAAGTGAGCTTCTATCTACTGCGCTCATCACCGCTGGAACTTCTCCAGCTGGTGGCGCTTCAACCTCTACAAAAGCCTCCAGGGCTTTCATCAGCTTGCCCACACTGAATGAGCTCTCAGACCATCCGGCTATTTTCAAGTAATAGCCCGGATCTGCACGCTCAAAAAATGCCAAAGCATCCTTGAAATGAAAGTGATCCAATAGTCGCTTTGCCTCAGTTTGTAGCATTGTGCAATACTATTGGGTGGCAGTTGCCATTCATAGGACAAAAAAAAGCCTCTCAGGTTATGAGAGGCTCAGTTTTACCAGCTTTGAACGAGTAGAAGATGGGTGGTCCCCTGCCTCCTTTGCGCTCCATCAAGTGGGGCACACATCCTTTTTCAAAGTACTCAAAGGTGCCAACCATTTGAGCCAATGTGAAATGGATGTCTGTATCGACTATGATCGGTTCATAATCAGGTGTTACACTGACTGTGTACGATAGCTCATAGCCAACAGATTGGGAGACCTTTTCAAATTCGTTTGTATCGGTGACATAGGAGCTGGTAGGTCCTACGGTTGCTAAGGCAATAAAGCCTCCGATCAACAATATGAAATGATTTCTCATGGGTTAAAGATGTAAACCAGTAAGCTGACTAGATAGGACAAAAAAAAGCCCTTGAAACATCAAGGGCTTTTTCGAATAGCAGATAGAAGATGATTTACTTTTTGTCTTCGGCTTTTTTAGGGACCAGATTTGCAAATCCACCCTTCACCAGCTTGTGGGCTGTTTCAAGGTCGATCTTTCGCAGATCATACTCCACGCCACCCACACTCACAATCCCTGGGATCAACCCATTGAGGGTGTAGTGTCCGGCAATAGCTGGTGAAAGCGGATTCTCTTTCTTTAGCTTTTCGATCCTTTGCTCAGTTGTTTCCATTATGATGCAGGGGTTAAGGGTACACTAAGAGGTGAAGCTTTGGTGCCATACCACTTGGCAAGACGCCCAACACTTTCCACAGTAAACGAGATCGACTTTTCGTCGCTCACGTCAGCTCCACTACTTTCTTTAAACTCAGTGATCTGAGCAGGGAGATCTTTGGTGCCGAGTACACGAGGTACACCGTCCAAGTCGTTGCAGATAAACACCATCTCGTCGTTTTTGTGAAACTGGATGAAGCCCGCTACAGCGGCCGACACACCAGATCGCATCACCATCAAGCGATTGATGGCAGATAGTGAGCCGCGCTCACCTGCACTTAGGCTTTCTAGGGAGCTCTTTCTCACAGTTGCTTCAAACTTGAAGAAGTTCTTGCCCGTCTTCATGGCAAAAGCTGCCAAGTGAGTCATCACTTCCTCGTAGGTGGATGGAGTGGCCTCAAGCGTAGGCCATGTGAGTACATCCTCAGCCAAAGCAAAGTATATGGTCATCTGGAGTCCAGCCCCTTCGGTTTGTCCGGATACTTTTAGTACGTTTTCCATGTCTTAGACTGTTTGAAGTACCAATACACCGGATCCGATCTGCAGCAGATAGTCTGCGATACTGATCTCTCCGATTTTCACCTTGTTTTCGCGGATCTGCTCTGCGGTATACACCGTGCCTTTCACCTTCACCGTAGGGTTGGTGATTTCATACACGGCCGTCTTAAGCTTCACCGTAGGGTGGAGCGGCTTCACTTTCTTGCCGGACTCATAGGCGCTCAACTTTTCGTTAAGTGCTTCTATGTCCTTACCTGCTTCCACCGACTCAGCAGTGGCCTTAGCCAACTGGTGAGTGGTGTCTGCAAGCGCTGCGATTACTTCCTCCTTGGAGGAATCCTTGAACGTCTCTGAGAGCTCAAGGATGGTTTTTTGTAGGTCTTTCATATTTCAGATTACACTTGATCGTTTACTCGGATCTCTTCGAGATTCGCAATTTGAACACCACCAAGAGCGGTGATACCTGCTTTCAGCTGCCACAGTTCACTTTGCATGATGTTGATCGCGTTGAAGTCACTCAATAGATCAGTTCCAAACAATAGTGCAGCGTTTCGTGGCTGTCCACCAGCCATCGAGAGCGGACCAGCGATCATTCGTCGTCCGGTGATCCATGTACCAGGCTTCACAATGCAGCGATTGTTGGTGCCGGGTAAGAACATATAGGATGGAGTCTGTCCGGGTCCCATAGTATTGTCGTGGCGAGTATACTTGCTCACTTCCTCGATATCGTCCTGAAGCAACTGAAAGTCAGTGTAGCTGCAGTTGATGATCACGCCAGCCTCCTGATAAACGGTAGGCATTTCGCGGAAAAGCTCCTTGAATGCAGCTCGCGCTACACCAGCAGTCGCTGTGATAGCTCCGATCGCCTCTGCAGCAATGTTGGTGGCCGCAATCTCCTCAGTGATGAGGGTACCAAATCCTTTGAAAATGGCACTCGCAGTCACTTTTCTCCACTTAGCCGGGGTATCATCGGGATCCTGACCGGCTGTGGTTGTTGCCAAACACTTGTACCACTGCTTCACAGTAGTGCCAGTAGGCGTGTAGCTGATATAGTCACCTGCTGCATAGGTGTCACCGGCATCAAATGCCACTGCATCGGCTATGTCAAAGCCATCCCAACAAGCGCTGTTGTTGATTTCTGCCCAAAATGCCTTGAATACTTCCATCCATGTGAATTGCTCAAATGGGATCTCTGCCTTGTTGGCATTGGTACCCGGAGCCATGAATTCGGATAGATAAGAGGTTCGATACTTACTTGGATCTATCTTTAATTCTCTCTTAAACTGCGATACCTCTAAGAATCGATCTGTGTAAGCAAGGTCACCCTCTTGAAACTCTTCGGTGGAGCTGAAAGGCCGAGTGCCTGCACCAACGGTTAGTTTCCCGATTCGGAGCTTGTTTTTCACATTTGGAAGTACCATCACATCGGAGAGCATAGCCAGTTTGTTGACCATCGTGGCCAGTAATGCGCGCTGGTTTTTGCCGGCATAGGCCGTGAGTGCCGTCAAGTCAACGGCATCTGCCAGTACGCCTCGCTCTACCTGAGCGCCAAGAAGGGCACGAACACCCATGAGAAGAAGGATCCCCACAAATGGTATTTGCGGGTCGATCGCGAAAGCCAGTCCTATCCCGGAGGCGAGGAACATGGCCAAGAATAAACTGTAAACTAGCTTTTTCATTTTTGTATAGTCCTATTGAGTTTTGGTTACTTAGTTTGAGAGCTGATTAGCTTCTGCCATCAGCGATTGCAGCGCCTTCAGCTCCTTCTCACCGGCAGACTCCACAACTGGATCTGGCGTAAACTGCTGCTGACCGGCTACCGGTGCAGGAGTGGGAGGAGTGGCTGTGCCGAGCTGTAGCTTGAGGGCATCGCGCTCTGTGGTGAGCTGTTTAATTGCTTCATCCTTTGCGGACAAAGCCTTGGTGATAAGCTCTGAAAGATTGATCTTTTCAATCTCCTCAGGTTTGCTATCAGGCGCGAGTACCAATACACATTTAGCGTGATTGTCTTTGTATGCCTGCAATTGTGCAGTGATCGCTTGGTGATTTCCAGCACCGAGTACCACCACATCTACACCCTGCTCATTCAACTCGGCCTGAAATGCGGCAAAGTCGTTGGCAGATGCTTCGTTTTTACCAAGCTTTTCCGCTAGTTCAGCGAGCTTGGGCAACTGGATTTTTCCCATGTAATATGAATGTTGATTTGTTTGCTTGTTTTGAAATAAGCCTAGAAGCCTGTCTAATAGGCTTTGGCTTTCCGCTGATTCGATACCGAATCGTTTGTTGATGAATTCAATGAGCTTATCTGGTCGCTCCTGTAGAAATGCGTCAATCGCTGGGTTTTCATTAAGAAAATCCGTAGCGATAACCGAAAAGTGCTCAGCGTTAAACTGGGCTGAAAAAAGCTTGTCTGTGGCTGCTCCCTGGTCTACTATGTCGCAAAACATGAGCTCCTTTAGCGATACATAGATTTTGCCGTCCGGGTCGAACTTGTATTTGCTGTCTTTCGATACCCAGAATCCGGAATAATCCTCGCGCTTGTACTCGATATCGTACTTATTACCCTCGGGATCTCTTTGGTAGAATGAAGCAATCTTGAAAACGATGCTGCACATGATCGCGCTAGGGTCTTCCTTCGCCATGCTTAGCATCCACTTGCGCATGCCAGGCTGGGTTGGCGATAGATCTGCTGATTCAAATAGGTGCAGATCAGCCACCATCTTATCAGCTTCCACGCGGAAGTTTTTGAACCTGCCCATTTCTGTGCCAAGCGTTTCATTAGACATAGATGGGTGTCCAAATCGGGCTTTCATGCCTTTTTGAGCGTGGTGCTTTTGAGCGTACGCAATCCCTGCGTCCATAAATTCTTGCTCTAGCCACACGCCATGACCCAGAGCTTCGCCTACTTGGCACATGATTACGCCCAAAATGATTCCATTCTCGGCATCAATGCGCGATGCCTGGCTGAAATCAACCTTTCCGGATTTGAACCAACGAGTTTCTGTTACCTTACTCATAAAGCAAGGTTAGCCGCTTCGATTCCCTCCAATTAGGACTGATTAGGCCCCTTTTTTAAGTGATGGTGATGGCGAGAGCCGGATATGGTACCTCACTTTCCCAGCCTATGGTGTAGCCGTTTCGGTCTTTGGGTTCCTCACCGGTGAGGTATTGGGCCACCTCTGTGGCGAATGGGAGTATGAGCCACTCCCCGTTTAAGGTCTGAAAGATGAGGCACACTTGGCTGTGTTCATGCGATTTTAGGTAGGCTCTCACCTCAGCTCTGCCCTGGGTAAAGACCGCCTGCATCTTATTTATATAAGTGTCGCCATTGGGTCCATCAAAGTTGTAGGCTGCTGAGCGCAGTAGGTGATGGAGCTGCGAGAAGTGCAGGGCAAGGTTGGCCGAGCTGATCGTGAGGTTTTCACGCTCCAAATCAAAATCAAATAGCGCCGACAAGTCGCGCTGCAGTGCTATGTAGATAGCGCCTACACCTCCAATATTATCTCCTGTTACTCTACTGATACCTGACATGGCTTCTTAGGTCTTTCTTTTCTCAAAAATGCGTAGGTGCTAGATCGTTGCCAGCGCTTGTAAGCGGTTTCCCATCCATACTCACTTTCGGTGATCCCATACAATTTTAAATACTCGCGTATCGATTCACTAGCCGTCATTAATGGGAGTCGCACGGCCACATAGTCCACCATTTTGTTCACAAAGTGAGCGTCCAAGTGCTGGATCCATGCGTATATCTTGTAGAGCTTGGAGTCATTCGACGACACCTTTATATAAATAAACTTCGGGTCAGGCTCGCGAAAGTACCTTCTTACTGCTGCAGGCTCCCACCATTTTGGAGGTATGATCCACCTCCTTAGAATGAAACATCCATTTTTTTGCTCGTATTCTGCTGTCAAAAATTTGACGATGTGAGGAGCTAGTGGGACGACAAGTATTTTCTTCTTCAAAGTGTTCGTTTTCGCACGGACAAAACTCTAACGTTTTTTTTACAAAAATATGAAATAACTGTGAAAATACTCACTATCACTTCGAAGTTACTGTATCCAAGTAGTAGACCGCTCCGGCCTGAAGGTTTTTGCGGAAGGTTTCCTTGTCCATATCCTCTCGCATAAAGTCAAACCACCAGTCATTCCCGATCTTAATCCAGAAGGGCATGTTTCGAATCACTTTGCCCTGGTGTGGTCCATCCGGGTGCAGAAATACACTGGCCGAGGTGGCTTGTGTGAGGTGGTGTTCTACGGTCGCTTTCATACTGTGAAAATAATGTGAAAAAAATCACGAACGTGTCATTTTTTGCTCTACCCGTTCGATTTGTTCTACCGAGGCACAAAAACCGCTTTTAAATGAAATGGAGAGGGTTTTTAGTTGGGCTGGGGTGTTCTTCCAAAAGTCGATTTGATGGCGAGTGTTCTACCGACGGAAGAACAGGAGGGGGGGTGTTCTTCCATGTTCTACCGAAAATCCAAGTGTTCTACCGGTTTGAATATTATTAACCTATTGATATATAGATAATTAACTCTTTTATATAGATCAGGTAGAACAAATCGAACGGGAAGAACGCCATCCCGAGTCTTCTAGGAATACACCTTCACCTCTTTTGAAGGTTTGGTGGAAATGGGAGAGTCGCTCTGGATTCATAAGGTTGTTATTCCTCGTCTGCTAGTATGAATTGATTATCGCTGTTTGTGTGAACGTCCAGTGCTAGACCTTTGCATTGCACTGAAAAGTTGTCTTTATCTACTTCTTCAACCTCGGCTACCTGAAAGCCTTTGTTGAATAACCTCATGTCTAGGATGATCTTCATGCCTGGCATGATATCATCAATATCTATTGCTCTCATTGTGTATTTAAATTTTTCTTACTCCTGTTTTGATGGCACAATCAAAATCCCTGCATGCATCCGGCAGATCACAGTCCTCGCAGGGATAAAATCCTACAAAGTCTTCATCATCTTCCTGCAGCTCATGGATATTTCTAAGCTTCTTACCATAGATCTTCTTATCCAGCAACTGCCGGTGCTCGGTCTGACTTAGTAAGCTTATGGGTGTGGTGAATACCTGGAAGGAGTCACCTACACCCACGTGAGCGGCCATATAGCCACCCACAGAGGGGTCGAGCTTGTACCAGTGATAGATTGGGGTTTTCATGCGGCTACTGTACTTATTAGTGAATAATAATTTGCTTCGACAAGCTTCTTAGCCATTAGTGGAACTACTGAATTACCGATGAATTTGAGTTGATCAGTTTTGGATCCGGTTAATACATAGTCTGCCGGAAAGCCTTGGATGGCTTTCAATTCGGAGATGGTCAGCATTCGGATTGTGATATCCGAAATCCCATGCTCAATCATGAACTGACGAATCCGGATCTTCACCTTAGAGTCGTTTACTAATGGCTCATTAGCTTCTCCATTTTTAGCTTCAACTAGATATACCGGACTTTTATCCATCCGGGCTATGAGCGTTTGGCCTGGCCTTTCTATTGATCTGCCCTTATTGTTGAATTGGAAATCGATAGTAAATCTGGCTTCCACAAGATTGTGTTTATTGTTACTGGGAATGGTTCCAGCTGGCTCCTCTATACTGCCATTTGTTGGTGTTCCATATTGGCTGTGAATAAAGTGCGCTGCGTACCGATCCTTTGTGGTCAGCGTATTACAAGGGTCTTCTATACTGTGAGCGTTTCCATTTCCATAATATGATGTCAGAAATACGGTTTCAACTACTGCATGTGTATGATTGGTGAGAATGGTGCCAAGTGGCTCGTGTACCGATCTTGATTTATCTGATGGGGATCCTCCATTGTATCTTTTGATAAATAGGCCTTCTTTACTGAACTTAATTAAGCCATGATAGATCCTTTCAAGAGTAGCATCACTGTAGGGTTTGCCGTTCTTGGTCAATCCGAAAATACTATTACCCACTATGGAAAGGTCTAGAACTTCCCTTACAGGCCTCCATTGCTTAAGCCCATCTTTTAGTTTGCTCTTTCTAGCATGAGTTGGCTTTGGAAATACTATTTGATATCCTTCCTTAGCGAAAACACCAAAATACCTTTCCCGTGAAGTGTGTGCTCCAAAGTCCGCTGCGTTCAGTAACCTGTGATCGTAGTTGTATCCAAGAAGCTTAAGACTTACCACCCATCTGTCATAGTCTACAGATTTGAATTCTGGTATCGGCTTGCCATGTTCATCCACTGGCCCCCATGTCATAAACTCAGCTACATTTTCTAGGTATACAAAGTCAGGTTTGAGAGCAATGACATAGTAGTATAAATGCTCCGCCAGTGTTCTGCTATCCGCATCGCGGGCCATTCCTCCTTTTGCCTTGGAAAAGTGTGTGCATTCAAGGCTAGCCCACAGATTTATTATGCAATTGGGTTCCTTTGATCTGAGCGCTGAAACCAGCTTTGATAACTTCGAAATTACATTCCAGTCCCTTATGTCTTCTGTAAGATGAAGGCAATCAGGATGGTTTGCCTGATGTGTTTTAATTGCCTCAGCGTCATGATTTACACAAGCTATTACACTCGCGTTTACATCGCTGAGATGAATTCCGGTAGTGGTGCCTCCTGCCCCACAAAAGAGATCAATCCAGTACGTTTTCATACCCTCGGGCTTTTACCTATTAATTGATTTACCGCATTTTCTTTGTCTACTTCATCCAGCATGGTGAGCGTTATCTTCTTGTATATCTGCTTTTCATACTCGGCTACCGCTTCTTTGATGGCTGTGAACTGGTAGTCATCCACTAGATCCTCATTTACAAACTCTCTGAGAAATTTGAGAATGGTCATGGCGTTATAGGGTGTGAGTTCGAGGGTTACTTTCATAGTGAGTGGTTGTTTAGAATGTCTATGATTTGCCCAGCTAGTGAGAATGTATCTGCAAACTGCTGGTGATCCAGGGTTAAGAAATTGCCCTCCTGTGTGGTGTAGATGATGGTATCTAGGCCATACTTTCTACGCTTGTATTTCTTCTTATTGCTCATCTTCAAAACGGTAAATCTTCATCTGGCCCAGTTCCCACTTTGGCACCCGGTGCCACCGGCATGCTGCGAGTGCCTACCTCAGTCATATCACTGCCATCGCCGGGCTGGATCTTCTTCAGGTTGTAGCCCATGCCCAGGATAGTTGCATAGTCAAACGCATAGCCACTACTGGCCCAGTCGCCATAGTTCACCTTGTTCACACTGCCGATATACCCGCGACTGTGCTCCAAGTAGTGGATCAAGCTTTCCTTGTCCATCCCTTTGTTTTCGCCTCGCTCGCGGAGCGACTTCTGGTAAAGGGGATGCACTCGCGTCATACTGATCATAATCACCTCGATCGGCTTTTCAAATACCTTCTTGGCCGTATTGTTGCGGTCCATCCGCAGGGTGATATCGCTCACGTATTTGATCGTGAAGTCCTTGCTGTCGCTGATCTGGCCGGAGCTGTAGAGGTACTGCACCATGTCCCAGAACTGGCTCGTCTCCTCACTCTTGGTAAACAGTCGGCTATGCTTGGCCAGCTTGTCCGTCACCGTCTGCCAGATCTCTTTGTCGCTGAAGGGAAACTCCACCACTTCACGCATCACCTCGTAGGTCGCCAATATCACGGCATTGTTGTGGATCAAGCGCTCCATCACCTGCTCGTCCTTCTTTAATCGGCGCATTACCTCGTCGTATTTGTCCACAAACTTCTCCGCCATGAGCTCGCGATAGTGGGTGATACCCGCTGTGATCCGGCTCAGTCCGGGCATCTCCATATCGGTGAGCTTGCTCGCCATGTCCTTTTCTTCTTGGGTAAAGTCCGACTTGGTAAACTCCAGTAGGATCGTGCGACTAAATAGCGCCGGGTTACTGATCGGCAGCTCTTGGCCGGATATGTAACATCCAGATTTCACGGGTGTGCTCACCGTCTTGGTACTGTTGCCGCCCGAGCTCCAGTCACCCTTCACGTGACCGGCACCATCGTAGGCATTCTTCAAATCCTCCTGCCGCTTCAGATCTATCTTTTGGCTAAACTCATCGAACCAGATGGTAGCATTGTTGAACTGCGCAAACGTCCGGTAAAAGCCAGGCGCCGTACCACTGTTTAGGTTAAATGGCTTGCGCTGCTTGCCGTACATATAGGTGAGGCTCCACCCAAGTGTACTCTTACCGGTACCACGCGGACCGAAACCAAACAAGTGAGGGAAGTTCTTGAATCTATTGTAGATCAGATCCCGAAAGATGCAGGCGATGTAGTAGATCAGCGCCACCTGCCCATTAGATCCATGCACATCACAGAAAAGCCTGCTCCATTCCTTCCAGTTCACATCCTCACGCCGCACGTAGAGAAAGCTCTTCTCGTTTTCGTACTCCGTTTCCTCATTTTTGTAGATGTCGCTCATGGCCGGAATGAAGTAGTGATTCTCACTTTCGTGACCTTCTTCATCCACCGTCTTTTTGCTGATCACGCCATACTCATCAATCGGGTGAAATTTCCTATCGTAGAAAATGCCGTTGGCAAATGCGTAAAATCCATTCTTGTGCCAGCCCAGCGTCTTGATCTCGTCAGCATCTTTTGCTTGTTCATACCACTTCGTTTTCAGTTTGAAGTAGTCACGCTTGCCCGGCTCCATCAGGAAGTTTCCTTGCATTTCCATGGTTTGGCAAAAGGTCTGCACTGTGGCTAGATCCTTGGCAGGGATATCCACCACGATCTTCTCGCCAAACATATTTTTGATTTCGTAGAGGCGCTTCGGGTCCTGCTTGCTGCGGATCAGGAAAAGCGGATGCACCACGTAGTTGCTGATCGGGTCAAAGTCCACATATTGATTGCGCTGATCAAAGCTGGCCATGTAGATCCGGTTCTTATGCTCGATAAATCCCCACTTTATCGACTGCTCTTTTATCTCGTCTGTTGCGGGGATGCCATCAGGAGTTTTGTATTGCCATTCCTTTGAATTTTTTGCACCCTCAGCTATGCCCATATTTTCCTTCTTCACCTTGCGCACTTCTACACCGGCCGCTTTGGCAAGTGAGAAAAACTTGGCAGGAGTGGTGAATTTCGTCGTGCGAATAAAGTTGTCAAACTTCCGATCACAGTCATGGGGGCGATAGTCCGGGTGAAACTGGCTCACTCGATGAAACAGATCCCGACCGGCTTCCCCATAAGTAGCCATGCTGAACCCAACCAGCTGCCAGTTTTCATAGCTGTCGGTCAAGTCCATTTCCTTCTCTTCCAGTTGCTCGATCACCAGGAGCGCCCGCTCATAGCTTT
>JACCDR010111755.1_pt1 | contig 14237 bp, 32 predicted proteins | sample 7446431 | NCBI WGS metagenome assembly JACCDR01 (sample SAMN15323443, study PRJNA562643) | freshwater metagenome | isolation source: river surface water | place: USA:Blue River Watershed | collected 2017-08-17 | reverse complement strand
CTCCAGATGGCTGTATCAGGAAGCCAGTCGGAGGCCCGCCCGGTACTGATGTGCCGCTCTGAATGTTTAGACCCGTTAGATGCGAGTTACTGAAGCTTGTTACAGAATAATTGACTGTAGAGCCAGGGAACTGCGCAAATATTGACGGGTTTGGTACATAATAGAACAGAAGGTTAGAAGAACAGTCGGTTCTACCTGTACAGCCGGTTGTTGGGTTGATAACCCAGCCCGTCTGTGTTCCTGTAGTGGTAATTGTTCCAGTATAGGTAAGGCAGGCTCCGTCTGTAGAGTTTCTGTAGTATAACCCTATGGTACCTAGCAAAGAATTGCTTATACCAGTAAGAGCGCCCTGACCGTTGCCATACATATTGTATACAGTAGAGAAATGCCCCGTATGCGGGGTGTTGTTCATGTCTGTCCCGTCTAGGAAGACATTACAACCGTTACACGCTATTGATGCCATGGGTTATCCTTATGCTCCGGTGCAAGGTGTACAGGATATTTGGAATCCAGTCTGGCCAAGGTAGAAACCGCTTAGAGACGATACACCGCTTGGAACCATGTAAGAGCTCACACCAAACCACATTATGTCGCCGCAGCTACCACTCATTCCTGTGAGAGTAATCGATCCTGATTGACCGTAGGGCACTCCAGTGATGTATAGCTGACCATTATAGAAGTCCTGTACTCCGAAGTACAGTGGCGGGGTGCTTCCTGATGGTAGGAAATAATTTGCTACAAAGTTAAATCTAAGATCGGTGCTGCATCCAGATGCTGTGATGCACCCGGTAGTTCCAACATACGCCCAGTTGAGTCCAGCAGGACTTGATCCTGTCACTGCTCCTGTCAGAGCGCCGCATCGGCCATCCCTGGCCTGGCGGTACAATACCGAGAATAATCCTAGGTTGATGTTGTTGGCGCCCTGATACTGACCAAATCCTCTTCCTAATAGGAATCCTTGATTGATTCCAGTAAGGAACTGAGATTGGTTGTTTATTAGTGACGTGTTACCAGTCAGGTTTCTGACTTGTACTATGTCACAGCCGCTACATGGGTTGAATACTGCCATTTGGCCTCCAAGATTCTAACCTATTTACTTCCTACTTGTTCAGCCCGGGTATTCATCAATAATTTAAGCATATTCATGTGTATATCGCGCAAAATATGGATTCCAAGCACGACATCAGGAGATGAACACGTTCCTACAGGAGTATGCTCAATCGCGTGGTCAATTTCTTTTCTTAGATCACTCTTGACATTACCTTTTATATGTTTTGTATCCTTCACAACATCATATAAGTCTGTTACTATCTTTATGATTTCATCTCTGGGTGTCATCGGCCTTAATCTCTCTTTAAGAACGGCCGCTTGCGGCCTTGGTATAGTATCGATCTTTTAGCAACTAAAGCTAACCGAAAAAGTAGGGTTTTAGTGAAATTCTGCAAAAGTCAAAAAAGAGCTACTTTCCCTGATTAACTGTGATATCTGATCTGAATAGGGTAAAAATCCCCCCGAATTTGTTATAGACAGTTTATCTGACTATGTATAGACTAAAATTGTGACACTTTAGTTCGGAAAAGTGCGGTTTTCGGGGGGTCGAAAAAAGGCCGTTTTTTCACTGAAATTTTAGCTTTCAGCTACCCTTTTGGGGCGCGTCCTTATTCTCTGCTACATGTGTCACCGCACCTGCCGATTCAACAAGTATCTAAACCGATGGAGTCGTCGGAGTAGTATTTGCGTCAATCGCTGCCTGAAGAGCTGCTGCAGAAACTGCTAGCTGATCTGCAATCGCCTTTACCTCTACAGGATCAAGAGCGTTTGCTGATGCATCTGCCAGTCTCAGTGCGAGCTGCTGGATCAGGGCGAGCGCGGAAGCCTCAACCTGAGTGTTGATGGCAACCTGTGCTTTTATTAGATCTAGGTTTGCGGCCATGGAATTAATTATTTGATTGTTAAGTTTTAACAAAGTGATTATGGCGTCTAATCTTTCTGATAATCCTCCTAAAAGGATTGGAGAAAAACTAGCGCCGATGCTGTTGCTTGACATTCTGTCCTCTTATTTTGCGCCGAAGTCATATACGACTCAAAATATAGAGAATAGTAATATAGGGAGCCCCCGTCTAGGAGGGCCCCCCCTTCAAAAATCATACTACACAGATCCTGTCTGACCAGTGCATGCTGTGCACAGGAGATCCGTCGTAACAGTTGCGCCGATGGATCCACTGTACGGTGCAAGAGTGACGTTGAAGACTGATCTGTCTAGCTCGAGCGTACCGCATGCTCCAGTGTAGTAGTATGCGTTTGTCTCGAATACGGAAGTGGTATAAGTGTAGTTGTACACTATGGTTACGCCTTCCGTGGTTGTTTGTGTTAGTGTGCCCTGGTATCCAGGAGCAATCTGAGCCAAGAAAGGATTGGGCGTGAAGCGAACCTTTACCTTTGCAGTGCAAGGCTCTACTCCAGTGCATCCTGTCTGACCTGATTGTCCAGTCTGACCAGTGTGGCATGCGCCGTGTTCAGGGGCGGCATACAGGAACTCGTAGAGTCCCAGGTCAAAATTTGACACGCCGCTGAAGACGCCATTTCCTTGACCAAGTACTGTAGTGGAATTGCCTACAGTCCAGTCAACACCTGGAGTCACTTGGACTCCGTTGATTCTAAGATTACATCCAGTGCAGTTCAGAGTCATTATATTACCTCCGGTATAGTTGAACGCGACTTTTTAGAAAAAAGGGTAGCAGAACTAGTCTACTACCCCCTGATTTACTCGTGATTTATTCCGTCTTAGCAGGGCAGCCTCTGTGCAACTAGGAATAGCTGCGCAGTGTATACTTCCCCAGTTGACCTGTTTGTAATTGTGAATACAATTAATGATCCCTTACTATCTGCGGCACCCATGGGACCCTGGAAGACCAGGGTTTGCTGACTTGGATAGTATCCACCAAAGCCAGGAGTCATGAGTACGGACTGAGTATTCGGAGAGAATAGGTCGTACACGTCAGCGACTATGGTACCAAACTGCAGCAGGCCTAGGCTTGCGACAGAAGAACCAAACGTCACAAAAAATGATCCTGTGACGTTTCCGTCCATAACTGGTACGCAGATACCGTTTCTTGTCTGGCAAAGCCCAGGATCAAAGGCTCCACACTGGAAGAACACGTTCAGGCCAGCGCTGTAGGTAGCAGACGTGCTAACGTTGACCACGTCAATAGCTGAGGACAAGGCTGGGAACGAGGATGTAATTTCTATACCATTAATAAATATTTGAGGAGTTGAGCAAGGTTCCTCTTCGTTCTGTGAGGTTGCGCAGGGAGCTACATCAAGGTATAGAGTAAATGAATATTCTACCCAGGTGTTGGACGCAGCCTTGGTCGGCTTGTCCATTACTCTAATTGTCACAACCCTAGTAAGGTCATCCCCTGGGACGTGCGGAATTATGACGGGCTGGCTGAGAGACGTGTAGAACGTCGGAAGCCCTCCACTCGTTGCCAGGGATCTGGTCACCACTGCGCCATCTGTAGTGGTTGTCCCGTCAAAGATTGACGTTTGTGTATAAACTGTGGACGTTGAGCCACGCAGAGCCAGGAGGGCAGCAACCGGCAGGTGCGCAGCGCCTAGCTGAATAATTACCTCCACACTGCCAGGTGTGTCTGGTACACAGATTGTGTTACTGCCTTCAGTAACTTGCTTGCATGTAGCGTTTACAAAGTTGGGAACGAACACTGTTGGGCCAAATAGCAGCGCCCATGAAACAGATGAATTATTTGATACTACACTTGTAGGCTGCATTGCCCTTATAGTTAAGGGAGTGCCCTCTAAGAGAAGTCTATTATTTAGGTATGTTGATGGTTTTGTGCAGGTCGCCATTTTATTTCCTTTTTGTATAAAATTATTGATAGGCAAGCGCGCGCAAGGTGCAGCGCAGCTGAGTTGCTATGTTTGCGAGCCTTTTATATGGAAATTTTTTGATATTTTTTGGAATTTTTTTCTGGGGGGGGGGACTGAGCCAGACTGAGGTCGACTGAGGTCAACTATCGGATTTAGGATGGTCTACATGAGGCTCCACTTTGGAGTTTCATGCCCACCCGGGTCCAAACCAAAAGGTCAATCATGATCAATCTCCTGATCGTTCTCCTCATCATCGTCGCCATGTACTTCTTCTTCCCCACTTCGATTCTTCCGAGGATCGAGGCTGCGTTCTACAACCGGCTCGACACGTGGAAGAGAAACTGCAAGCGCACCCGCAAGGCGAAGAAGGTCGAGGTGATCATCCACAAGGACTGACCTCAACATGGGTTTCCTAGGTTTACCCTAACACCTAGGTCAATCTGGTGAATGACATCTACCAACAATAAAGTGATGTCAACAAACTGATCACTCATAAGGAGTATGATCATGTCGTTCGCTATGTCCCTGGTCGTCTCGTTCCTGTACGTCGCCCTGTCCCTGGGCCTGCGCTTCATCTTCACCAAGGAGGCGATGGGCATCTACGTTGCCCTCATGGGCCGCGCACGCCTCGTGGTGTCGTTCGTCACCGGCGTCCTGCTGTGGGCCTGGGGCCTGTGGTATGTCGGTATCGCTGGTACCTTGGCCGTCATCGTCATCAGCGAGACGTGGTGCATCATCACGACCTCGCGACTGATGCGCGATCGCAGGATGGTCAACGAGATCAAGGATCTGCTGGCATACGATGCCAAGGTGAAGACCTGCAAGGACCTGGCTCGCTGCCCGTCCCTGCGCAAGATGATCGGTCTCTGACCTGATCATCACGTGGTGATGGTGTCTACCACTCAATAAAGTGACACCACTCTGTTCAGTACAAGGATCACAATCATGATCACCGCTACGTTCGCTAGTCTGTTCCCTACTCTCTCGGTCCTGCTGGAGCGCGGCTCGATCGGCTGTGGCTTTGGCATTCGCATCCCTCTGCTGGTCGAAGAAATTAAGGAGGTCTTCGACATGGAGACGAATGCGCTCGACATCGTGAGGAAGTACCACGCGGCTCGGGCCACGTGCACTTTGCTGCTCACCAGGTACGAGCGCACGATGGACAACATCGCGCAGGACAAGAAGCTCCAGGAGCTGGAGGCACAGGCTCAAGAAATTGAGCATGCTGCCAAGCTCCTCATCACTACCTCGATCGAGAGGTACAAGAAGTGGATCGTGCTCCGTCCCAACCAACGCCCGGCCTGGGAGGACTACCAAGGCTGACCTAGTGCCCGAGCGAGAGCGAGGGCATACATACCATGGCTAACACCATTAGCACCATCACTCGCCTTAGGGCGAACATCAAATTCTTGAGCGCGTTGCTCAAGAAGTACTCCCCCAAGACCCGGCGATACGTGTCGCTGGGTCAACAAATCCGCCGCTATCAGGCGGCGATTCACAAGCTGGAGAACAAGCAGTCATGAGCGCTGAACCCAAGCAAGACTACCTCGATCGTCTCATCAACACCTTGAACCGAGAGTACCTCGAGTACCTTGATGCCCACATCCAGGCCCTAGAGGCCAAGGAAGCGCGCGGAGAGCCCCTCGACGCGCACGAGAGGATGGAGCTCGCGGCATACCGCCACGAGTACACCAAGGTCCTCAAGGAGCAGGGATAGTCAATAGATTGACGTCGTGCCCCTAGGTTAGGGGGATTAGGGTGTAAGTATACCCTTTTCCCCCTAGGCAAAGTATCACACAAGGAATACCATCATGCGCAACATCGAATACATTCGCCGTATCCAGTACCTTACTAACCAGGTAGCTACCCTGGAGGTACAATATATTGAGCGCACCCGCGCTCTTGATGATATGGCAGACGATGAGTATACTCCCCATGAGGAGTATATGCGGCGCTTGCATGAGGTTAATACCTTGAAGGCGCGCATTACTAGGGTAATGAATGCCCTAGATAGGGCTAGGGAGAGGGGAGGGGATATGTGAGATCCCCCTCTATAGCAATTTATTGGTATAGTATGTGGCGATGTGGTACTATTGTTTGGTGAGGATAGTACTGTCAGCTATCAGGTTTCCTAGGTTATACCTTGACACCTAGGTCAGTAGTGGGGTGTAGATACCTACCCATACGGTAAAGTGGTATCAATAAGATGATATACCTAAGGAGGGTATGATCATGGAACTTTCTCAGTTGGAAGATCTTTACCTCAAGGCTAATAAGGTGTTTGAGGGTATGTGGGAAGACAGTGTCAGTAAGGCTAGGTTTACTCTGGGCCCCAGGGCTACTCAGCATAGTGTTGAGTGTTTGGCTAGGGATAAGTATATTGACAATGGTATTGTGCGCGCGGTTACCACCATTGGGTGGTGTTGGAGCTGTGCGCAGTTCCATGGACATGTGCTTCCTACTGATGAGGGGAATATTGCTACTGCTAGGAAGGTGTTGGATATCTAACCCCCGTATTGCGCGGTATAGTCAAAACAATGACAAGGAGATCTAATCATGAGTGAGATCAACGGATTCAAGGTTGCTCGCATCACCTGTGGTGGGTGTGAGCGCGTCATCGACACGGTTGTCGGTCACGATGATGAGTGCTACTGCCCTATCTGCGATCCCCAGCATGTGAACTACATGGCGGGGGAGGCATGGAGGTACAATGCCATCCAGTCTGCTAAGAAGCTCAGTGAGCTGAGCAAGGAGGACTGGAGCTGGTACTATGAGTACCTCAAGGAACAGGAGGGTAAGTAGTAGTTAGGCTTCCCAGCCATGCGCCTAGGTAAAGCAAGGCTGGATCAACACGGTTAACTGGGGCGTCCGTCAATAAAATGCTCCTATCAGTAGTCAACAAGTAGGTTACAAGATCATGCGTAACGCTCTCAAGAAGGATTTCTCGCAGTTCGCCACGTCGCTCGACTTCGTGGAGATCGACCACGCTGACCAGCTCCGCATTGTGCGGCAGCTGATCGGTGGCGACTACGGGGATGAGCGCGTCAACAAGCAGTTCGAGGACTGGGTGTTGAGCAACTTCCCCAAGGGCCCGCTGCAGTTCGCTGTGCAGCTGGTGGGCCAGGAGGCGGTGGATCTCCTCATCGAGGAGACCTTGGAGCAGAGCTACGAGGACCACTACGAGGTCGATCCGATCCGCGACATCGAGGACATGATCCTGGGTCGCAAGATGGAGATCGACTCGGACAGGGCCACCAATTACGGCCAGAGGGCCTACGACACGCTCAGCTCGGACTTGGAGACCCGTAGGGGTGGGCGGAAGGAGTACGTGCAGACGTACGCCAAGGCCCGCACGGAGGTCTGTGAGGTCAACGAGAAGGGCGTGCTGGTGCACCACATCGTGGACGAGGTGCCCGAGACCGAGGTCAAGGGCTACGAGCCCGATGAGCAGTTCGATCGCGGGATGCTGATCCCGTACTACAGGATCAACGGCAAGACGGTGCTCTACCGCGAGATGGTCAAGGAATTGACCAATCGCTCGCCCGGTAAGGGCTGGTGGCTGGACAAGCCCGTGCAGGCCATCTACATGCAGCGCGGTACCAAGCGCAAGCTGGGGACCGAGGTGGAGATCATGCTGCGCGATGGCTACGATGAGGCGGTGGAATTGCGCGAGCAGCGCAAGGCCGCTGCCTGTGGCCAGTTCGTGCCCGGTCTGTACGACGAGAGCAACAAGGCGTACGGCTACTGGGACACGATGCGCAAGGCGATGATGGACTACCGCAAGTCCGCTGCTGCCAACGCGTTGGAGACGATGACCACGGTCGAAGGCAGCTTCACCAAGGTCTGGTACTTCAAGCACTACCCGAAGGGGAACTTCACGCTCATGAGCCCGGTGGTCAAGAGCGAGCTGGCCGACTCGGCACTGGAGCGCGGGCGTCAGGAGCTCAAGGCCCTGCGCATGCGCCAGTGGCAGGAGCTGAACGATCTGTGGGCCTGGCACCAGGAACTGATCGAGATCGATCTGTACCTGCAGGATCACGACGACGACTTCGTGCGCGACGTGTTCGAGGTCGAGCTCAAGCGCTTCTACAACGTGGTGCGGGTGCGCTGCCCGTGGCACTTGTTCCGCAAGGACTTCAAGGGGAACTGCGCGTTCCTGGGTCTGTGGCGTAACTACGTGCTGCGACTGGTGTTGCAGAGCAAGCCCATCGCGTACGATGACATCCCGATGATCTGATCATTGGGTTACTGATGCAATGTCAACACATGGCGGTGACCATGGAGGCATCAGTTTATTGATTAGTCACTATTAGTGATTAGTATAGATTGGTGAAACCCCGTTAGGGGTATAACGAGTACAGAGCTACTGGGGGCATCCGCTGTTCTAACTGTTATTATGCTAGATAACTGATACTAGGGCTATCCTTATGGCAATGGGCTACTAGGCTATTAGTATTATTCATTTGTATTTTCTGTTTATTTATTTACTACTTACAGTCTAGGCGCCGGACTTACGTCCTGTCCATTGTCCATGGGAGCTACTAGGTGGTTGAGCTAGAATATGACGAAGCGCTGTTCAAGTTTATGAAACAGAGCCTCAATATCTCTTGTCTTCCTGATGAGATATTTGATGGTTTGGGAACCTTGGAGCATGCGGCAGGAGGTACCGTATACGTTGTGAAGTCCACATTGTGTGTAACTCGCAATGAGTTCAAGCGCGCTATGAATATAGCACTGCGCCGCAGAGGACATCATTGTGATTATAGGATCCACCGGACTACGCATGGTGGTATGCCTATGTGGCAAGCCAGCTTTAGATGGACTGCTTCATCTATACTGGTGATGTCCCTTTCGGAGGGTAAGTAGTGGCTCATAGAACTTTCTATTGGGACACACTGGCGATCAGAGAAATGACGAAGAGCTTGAAGGCTCTTGATCTTCTCAGGGATCTAGAGCGTGAGATGCTCTACATCAACAGTCTTCCTGGCCAGTGTGTGGATAGAACTGTGAGTTGCTCTAGGCTACTGTCCACAAAGGACATAGACTGGTGTGTGAGGAATGCTCTAAAGACAGTTCATATGGGCAATGTGCCCTATTACTGTCAGCCGGTGTACACAAGTTTCTTCAGCAGTGCGGCGTCTGATGCTGTGCTTGTGCACTACAATCTGACGTTCCCTTGGACTAAGTCAAGGATTACTCTGAGCCTGCCTACTGCTGCATAGGAGAGTCATGTCATGAGCAAGCAGCAAGTTCGTCAATCTTCTGCTCTTGAGTCTGTCCTGGTGACGCTTGGCTTTGTTGCTGGGTTCATCCTTGCATGGAGGTCACTGACGTGATCAATCTCGAGAATCTCAACGAGGCTGAGCGACGGTGGTACCGTGTGCAGATGCGTCGGTGTGCGGACAATCAGCTTGTTCAGAGCTGGTTACTTCTGGCAACCTTCATCTACCTGCTGATCAAGCTGTGAAAGTCTACAACAAAAGAGATACCAACATTCCAGCAGATGCTGTGTATGTGGGTAGGCATACTGTGTTTGGCAATCCTTTTGTGATAGGATGGGATGGCACAAGAGAGGAAGTGATTGCCAAGTTCAAGAACCATCTGCTGTCTAATCCACAGCTGATGCAAAGAGTCAAGCAGGAACTCAAAGGCAAGTCATTGATTTGCTGGTGTGCACCTGCAGCGTGTCATGCAGATGTTCTCATGCACTACGCGAACGAGCCATGATCATCCAAACCTTCAGCAAGAAGATCGGTATCACTTCACAGGCAAAGAAAGCTTTTGTTGTTGAATACCAGACTAGGTTCAACACGTCGAAGCAGGCGGCTGGCTCAGCAGCAATATCGTTCACACAAGCGAACGGTAATGATGGTGTCATCCAGATCAAGCTGGAGGATATTCCTGACTTCATTGAAGTTCTTCATGAGGTGCTGAAGCAAGCACCTGCTCAGGAGGAGTGATGAATCTGTTTCTTGACGATCGCAAAGATGCACCTGAGGGATACATCTGCTTCCGTCCTGAAAACCTTGGTACATTCTATCACCTCGCAAGACACTGCCGAGGTGTGATTTCGATGGACCATGACCTTGGGGATGGCTATCCTGAGGGGTATGATATCCTCAAGAAAATCGAGTTGGAAGTCCAACAAGGTAAGATGTGGACTGAAGGTGCACCAAAGATTGTTGTGCACTCAGAGAATCCTGTTGGTGCTGACAACATGCGTGCGGTCATTCGCTCGATCTACAAGATGGTTGGTAAGATTCCAACCTATTGCAAGATCTGCTTGCGCCCGGTAGAGCCTGGTGACAAGTACTGTAGCTCTTGCGAATGATGAGCGAATCAACAACCAAGAGTGAGTGGTGTATGTATCATCCTCACTTTCGTCTGGGTCTGTGGCTTGGTGCTGTTGCTGTAATCTCAGCCAGCGCTCTTCTCGTAATCCTGTTTGTCTGAGGAGGACATCATGATCGAAGATGAATACTCGGCGATCGACATGCTCGTGGGCGGTGACATGCTCATTCCTACCATCGAACTGGACGGTGCCTACTTCCTTGTGAATGGCACGTCTACCAGGTTCAGTGGGGTGTATCCCACGCCTGCTCACAGGAAGATGCTGAGCGACAAGCAGCGCAAGGATCACTGGGACAATACCAGGGAGTTCTTCGAAGAGTTCGATCACAAGAAGCGGGAAGAGACGGTCCAATTCGATGGACTTCTGATCACCAGTCAGCGTGTGCCTGTGGGTGGTCAGGTCGTCAGGTCGAAGCGTGTGGCTCTGCCCTGTGGATGCTGTGCTACCTACCACAATGGCAGGTTGGCACGATACCACCACTGCTCAGTCTGAGGCAAAAAGATGAGTGCTGACAACATCATCCTGGTCCAAGCATGGAAAGATGGTTGGACCATTGCTGAGGTGGGATTCAGTCAGTACTCATGCTTTGCTGAGCCATACTTCCAGATGGCCAAAGAGCAACTGACTCCTAAGATCATCAAGGAGTGCGAGACCAAGGCAAGACATTGGTTTAGAGAATGCAAACTATACCATGTCTATAATCTTGCTATCAGAAGAGCTGAAGCAATGATTCAAGAAGAGGAAGCCAGGGGCGGGTATGTTGAGTACGGAATAGAAACTAGTGTACTTCCTTTAGAGGGAGTAGACTTTGATCTGGACAACATACCATGGTAAAAATCTGTGCAACCAGTGATACTCATACTCTGCATAGGAAGATCCTTGTGCCTGAGTGTGACTTGTTCATCCATGCTGGTGATATCACTGACAAAGGTGAACTAACCACGATATGGGACTTTATGTCCTGGTTGCGAGAGATTCCTGCTAAGCACAAAGTGTTTATTGCAGGTAACCACGACAAGTGCTTTCAGAAGGATCGTGGACTGGTTGGATCTAACGGAATCGATGGCATCTACTACCTTGAGAATCAGGGTGTGTGCCTGCAAGGTATCTCCATTTTTGGTAGTCCTTGGACACCATACTTCTATGACTGGGCCTTTAATGGCACAGATCAAGAAGAAGGAGATACAAGCTATGGTCCTAACCTAGATCGCTTGTACGGTCAGATTCCTGATGGTTTGGATATCCTGATTTGCCATGGACCTATGGAAGGTGTCTTGGATTTTTCAGGAGATCTGAACCGAGTGGGAAGCAAGATGCTGAAGAAGCATGTTGTACGTGCTAAGCCCAATATCTTGATTTGTGGTCATGTTCATAGCGGATATGGCTACGAGAGATACGGAGAAACTGACTGTTACAATGTCAGTGGTCTTCAGCGAGACTACATCACACCCAACCCAATCACAATCATTGACTATGAGCCGCGATGAGAATCCTATTCCCGAAGGATACTACGAAGCACGTCATGCTCAAGGTGAGATTGGTGAGTGTGACTGGACAGAGCCTGGTCTGAAGGTTACCAGGCTGAGACTAATCGGTGATCCTGGATATCCTATGTTGGATGTCTCGTATTGCCATGGGATTCTGGATGGTAAGCATGTCGACGTTGTGCTGCCATTCAGTGAGTTGCCTAGGCGAGGGTTTCGCAAGGTCATTGTGGCCTTAGCCAGGAAGGACAACGTCTACGCGGAGGGCATAGGGATACTGAGCAATATCAGTGTCTTTGTATGAACATGGACAAGGAAAAGCTCAAGGCGGTTGCGCTTGTTGTTGTTACGGCCAAGACGGGCAACATCAAGCACAAGGCACAGCAGCAGGATCTTCTTGCTGCGATCGACATGATGGCAACTGTGTTTGGCATTGTTGTCGAACCCATCGAAACTCAGGATGATGTGAGGGAGAATGACCTCATCATCAGCCGTAGCAATCCTAGTCAAGTAATTGACAGGATCAACAAGATCAGGAGCAACTGATGCCCTGCGTTGAAAAGCAAAAGATTGAGCTCGAGTTTGACGATCTCGTCAGGACTCGATGCCTCAACATCATGAAAGAGAAGAAGATTACTATGTCTCTTCTCGCTAAGTACATGCGCAAGAGCTATGTGTCTGTCTGGTTTGCTCTTGGCAACAGCACAAAGTACAAGAGGACATGCATTAGCATGTATCTCATCAAGTCCTTGTCAGTTTTGTCTGGTGTCAAGGTCGAAGAGATCGTCAGTGAGCTATAAGGTAGCTCAGAACGAAGAAAAGGTCAATAAACTGATCAAGGAGCTCCAGAACAGCAAGAGGGTTTTTACCCTGTCCCCTGTTCAGGAGGCGTGCAAGCAACTCAATTTCTGCGTTGTTTGCTTCGATAGTCTTTCCTATCCAATGTGTGATCGATGCTACGTTCACGCAGATGTGGTAGGCAGGTCACAGTCTGATTATTGACACGGTGTCAGTATCAGTTGTGAGTTCTCTTCTCTGTCTGTTTCTTTCTGGAGTACAATCATGAACAATCGCAAGTCCATCGCCGGTTACACCTTCGCTCAGCGCGTCCGCTACCTCGCTGGCCTCCACGCCAAGAACGCGAGCACGATCGTCAAGTTCGAGAACGAGATCCTGCGCAACGCTCGGCACATGTCGCCGCGCGAGGCCGAGATCCTCGGTGTCGACGACGGTCGCATGGCCACGCTGGTCGGCAACGTCAAGCAGTCGATGAACGAGCTCTCGGCGTTCTTCAACGGCTTCGTGCGCGAGCAGTTCCAGCCGAACGACGACGTCGATGGTCCCGACGACGGTGACCGCAGCGAAGACGACGACGCTGGGGATCGCTGACCGAACTCCCTGGCAGTAGGGTATTTACTGCCTCGGGTGTGTTCTAATCATTGCTTAGACATACCTTAGACTGTGCAATGCACGGCCAGTTAAGCGTGAGATCGCTTGACAGTGAAATAGGTGCTAAGACAAACTCACCATTGCCTGTTTTTCTTACATCCCATTGGGCCTGGGTCTCAGAAACTCGGTCGGACACCGACATTAGTTCTCGGTGGCGCCTGATTAGCGCGTGCGATGTGTAGAGCTTGGTTAATTGTGACAAGAGTCGCTAAGATAAGGCCTAATCAACCCTAAGTAGGCGGCAGCAGCGCATCTTACTCGCCATTTGCAACTCAGTAAATACTGACTGCATTGGTTAGGTATAGCACAGCTAGGAGTGTCTGACTAGCTATGCTGAAAATATACAGACGCTCGGGTGCAACTTTTGAGTTACTGGGAGTTGCAGCTAGAAAAAACAGTGACTACGTGCACAGCTTTGGGGTGTCTGGGAGCTGTGTTGGTAAACTAAAACAGGCACCGCCTCTTCAAAACTACCCATGGCATTCCCTGTATTTGCAGCAATCATCGGAGCTGTCGTTGCTCTGTACAGCAACACCATCGTCAATGATCTGACTATCCAGCATTTGGATCAGCTCAGGCAAGATCACCGGGTGTGGCTCGATGCGCTCATCCAGGTAGAGAGTGGTGGTGATGCTGAGGCAGTTGGTGATGATGGCAAGGCCCTAGGGGTGTTGCAGATTCACCAGGTGTACTGGCAGGATGCTGTTGAGATCAGCTCTGACTTGGCAACTCGTAAGTACGAGGATGTCAAGGATCCTGAGTATGCTGAGCGTGTGGTCATCGCATACATGATGCGGTATGCAAGAAACGCACTGATAGCGAGTGACTACGAGAAGACAAGTAGAATTCACAACGGTGGCCCACGTGGTCACCGTAAGCGTGCTACCCTCCCATACTGGGAAAAGGTAGAAGCGATCATGAGTAAGAAGCCCTGAAAAAGCTGATTCTCATGTCTGAGAAGCTAATGATCAATCGATCATCTGCTACTCAGGTTGCCATTTACGACGGCGGGGCTCCGCTTCGGTTGGGCAATTAAAAATACTAAACTCAGTCCCAAGGATACG
>JACCDR011341659.1_pt1 | contig 14238 bp, 16 predicted proteins | sample 7446431 | NCBI WGS metagenome assembly JACCDR01 (sample SAMN15323443, study PRJNA562643) | freshwater metagenome | isolation source: river surface water | place: USA:Blue River Watershed | collected 2017-08-17 | reverse complement strand
TCGCCTGACTTTCCTGCTGGGAGCCCTGACCGTCTACCGGATCGGCGCGCACGTGCCGGTTCCGGGGATCGATCCGGTTCAACTGGCGGAACTCTTCAAGTCGCAGCAGGGCGGCATCCTGGACATGTTCAACATGTTCTCGGGTGGTGCCCTCTCGCGGTTCACGATCTTCGCGCTCGGGATCATGCCGTACATCTCGGCATCGATCATCATGCAGCTGCTGTCGGTCGTTTCGCCGCAGCTGGAAGCGCTGAAGAAGGAAGGCGAGTCGGGCCGCCGCAAGATCACCCAGTACACCCGCTATGGCACCCTGGTGCTGGCGACTTTCCAGGCACTTGGCATTGCCATCGCGCTGGAATCGCAGGCCGGTCTGGTGATCGATCCGGGTCTGGCGTTCCGCTTCACCACCGCAGTGACGCTGGTGACTGGTACGATGTTCCTGATGTGGCTGGGTGAGCAGATTACCGAGCGTGGTCTCGGCAACGGCATCTCGATCATCATCTTCGGTGGTATCGCAGCCGGCTTGCCGAACGCGATTGGCGGCCTGTTCGAACTGGTTCGTACCGGCTCGATGAATGCACTGTCGGCCATCCTGATCTGCCTGATCGTTGGGCTGGTGACTTTCCTGGTTGTGTTCGTCGAACGCGGCCAGCGCAAGATCCTGGTCAACTACGCGAAGCGTCAGGTCGGTAACAAGGTGTATGGCGGCCAAAGCAGCCATCTTCCGCTGAAGCTCAACATGGCAGGCGTGATTCCGCCGATCTTTGCATCGTCGATCATCCTGTTCCCGGCAACGATCACCAGCTGGTTCACCTCCGGTGATACCACCAGTGGCGTTGTGCGCTTCCTGAAGGACCTGGCGGCATCGCTGGCTCCGGGCGAACCGATTCATGCCTTGCTGTATGCGGTTGCGATCGTTTTCTTCTGCTTCTTCTACACCGCACTGGTGTTCAACAGCAAAGAGACGGCCGACAACCTGAAGAAGAGTGGTGCGTTTGTGCCGGGTATCCGTCCGGGTGACCAGACTGCGCGTTACATCGACAAGATCCTGACGCGTCTGACGCTGGCAGGTGCCGTGTACATCACGCTGATCTGCTTGCTGCCGGAATTCCTGATCGCTCGCTGGAATGTGCCGTTCTACTTCGGCGGTACTTCGCTGCTGATCATCGTGGTTGTCACGATGGACTTCATGGCGCAGGTGCAGAACTATGTAATGTCGCAGCAGTATGAATCGCTGCTGCGCAAGGCAAATTTCAAGGGCGGCATGCCGACCCGTTGAACAAGGATTTAAAGCTTCTCTATGTCCAAGGACGACGTTATTCAGATGCAAGGTGAGGTTCTGGAGAACCTGCCGAACGCTACCTTCAGGGTCAAACTGGAAAACGGTCATGTCGTGCTGGGACATATCTCCGGAAAGATGCGAATGAACTACATCCGCATCCTGCCGGGGGATAAGGTGACAGTTGAACTGACACCTTACGACTTGAGCAGGGCGCGGATTGTTTTCCGTACAAAGTAAAACCAGGTAACTAGAAGACTGAAAGAAAGAGGGCCATCATGAAAGTGCTCGCATCAGTAAAGCGGATCTGCCGCAACTGCAAGATCATCAAGCGCAAGGGTGTTGTTCGCGTTATCTGCGTCGAACCGCGCCACAAGCAGCGCCAGGGTTAATTAACGTTATTGATCGAGGAATAACGAATGGCACGTATTGCAGGGGTTAACATCCCCAACCACCAGCACACCGTCGTCGGTCTGACCGCCGTCTATGGCATCGGCCGCCCGCGCGCTGAACTGATCTGCGCGAACACCGGTGTTCCGACCAACAAGAAGGTCAAGGACCTCGACGACAACGAGCTCGAGAAGCTGCGTGACGAGATCGGCAAGTTCATCGTCGAAGGCGACCTGCGCCGTGAGCTGTCGATGAACATCAAGCGACTGATGGACCTGGGCTGCTACCGCGGTCTGCGTCATCGTCGTGGCCTGCCGGTCCGCGGCCAGCGCACCCGTACTAACGCACGTACCCGCAAGGGCCCGCGCAAAGCAGCGCAAGCGCTGAAGAAGTAATCCTGTAGCGGATACAAGGAAACCATCATGGCAAAATCCCCGAACAACGCCGCTTCCGCGCGCGTTCGTAAGAAAGTCAAGAAGAACGTTGCCGAAGGTATCGCGCACGTTCACGCTTCGTTCAACAATACGATCATCACGATCACCGACCGTCAGGGCAATGCTCTGTCGTGGGCGACCTCGGGTGGTGCTGGCTTCAAGGGCTCGCGTAAGTCGACCCCGTTCGCTGCACAGGTGGCTGCTGAAGCCGCTGGCAAGGTTGCAGTCGAATGCGGCGTGAAGAACCTGGAAGTGCGTATCAAGGGTCCGGGCCCGGGCCGTGAGTCGGCTGTTCGCGCACTGAACAACCTGGGCATCAAGATCACCCAGATTCAGGACGTGACGCCTGTGCCGCATAACGGCTGCCGTCCGCCGAAGCGCCGCCGCATCTAAGCGCTCTGCAGTTTTCGTAGTACCCGCGACCCGCCGGCGACGGCGGGTTTTGTTCTAAGACCACCGTTCGGTATCAGGCAGACCGGACTAGCGCCGTGCAGGTGTCTGCAGGCGTCATAAAGAAAAGGAAATTAACGTGGCACGTTATATCGGACCCAAAGCCAAACTCTCCCGCCGCGAAGGCACCGACCTGTTCCTGAAGAGCGCACGCCGCTCGCTGGATTCGAAGTGCAAACTCGACTCCAAGCCGGGCCAGCACGGCCGCACGTCGGGTGCACGTACCTCCGACTACGGTAACCAGCTGCGCGAAAAGCAGAAGGTCAAGCGCATGTACGGCGTCCTCGAGCGTCAGTTCCGCCGCTACTTCGCTGAAGCCGATCGCCGCAAGGGCAACACCGGCGAAACCCTGCTGCAACTGCTGGAATCGCGTCTGGACAACGTCGTCTATCGCCTCGGTTTCGCTTCGACTCGCGCGGAAGCCCGCCAGCTGGTGTCGCACAAGGCCATCGTCGTGAACGGCAACGTCGTGAACATCCCGTCGTTCCAGGTCAAGGTCGGTGACGTCGTCGCTATCCGTGAAAAGGCACGCAAGCAAGTGCGTATCGCTGAAGCGCTGTCGCTGGCAGAACAGTCGGGCTTCCCGCTGTGGGTGTCGGTCGATGCGAAGAAGATGGAAGGTTCGCTGAAGACCCTGCCGGATCGCTCGGACTACAACCAGGAAGTCAACGAGTCGCTGATCGTCGAACTGTACTCGCGTTAATTTTCCCCCCGGCGCCGGTTGCTCTGCACCCGGCGCCTTTCGATATGCCATCAGCCTTATCGGTGTAACGAGCCGAGGGTATTGAAAGGATATTCATGCAAAACAATCTGTTGAAGCCCCGTATCATCGAAGTCGAGCCGCTCGGTCTCGGTCACGCCAAAGTCGTGATGGAGCCTTTCGAGCGTGGCTACGGCCATACGCTGGGCAACGCGCTGCGTCGCGTGCTGCTGTCGTCGATGGTCGGTTACGCTCCGACTGAAGTGACGATCGCTGGCGTCGTGCACGAGTACTCGTCGCTGGACGGCGTCCAGGAAGACGTGGTCGACATCCTGCTGAACCTGAAGGGCGTCGTCTTCAAGCTGCACAACCGCGACGACGTCACGCTGACCCTGAAGAAGGAAGGCGAAGGCGCCGTGCTGGCATCGGACATCGACCTGCCGCACGACGTGGAACTGATCAATCCGGACCACGTGATCGCTCACCTGACCCCGGGCGGCAAGCTGGACATGCAAGTCAAGGTCGAGAAAGGCCGCGGCTATGTGCCGGGTAACGTGCGCCGCCTGTCGGAAGACGCGAACAAGACCATCGGTCGCATCATTCTCGATGCATCGTTCTCGCCGGTTCGCCGCGTGTCGTACACCGTTGAGTCCGCTCGTGTGGAACAGCGTACTGACCTCGACAAGCTGGTCATCAACATCGAGACCAACGGCGTGATCACGCCGGAAGAAGCGATCCGCCAGTCGGCTCGCGTTCTGGTCGATCAGCTGACCGTGTTCGCTGCCCTGGAAGGTACCGAGACTGCTGCAGAAGCACCGTCGCGCGCACCGACCGTCGATCCTATCCTGCTGCGTCCGGTCGACGACCTCGAACTCACCGTCCGTTCTGCAAACTGCCTGAAAGCCGAGAATATCTACTACATCGGCGACCTGATCCAGCGCAGCGAGAACGAACTGCTGAAGACCCCGAACCTGGGCCGCAAGTCGCTCAACGAAATCAAGGAAGTCCTTGCTTCGCGCGGCCTGACCCTCGGCATGAAACTCGAAAACTGGCCGCCGGCTGGTCTCGAGAAGTAATCGGGAATTTATTTAAACATCCACCGGCCCGCGCTGCCCCGACGACAAGCTTCGGAAGGGCAGCGATAGAAGAGCTGGATAGAAGACTCTGAAAAGGAAGAAATCATGCGCCATCGTAACGGCCTTCGTAAGCTGAACCGCACCTCGTCGCACCGCCTCGCGATGCTCCGTAACATGACCGTTTCGCTGCTGCGTCACGAAGCGATCAAGACCACGCTGCCGAAGGCAAAAGAACTGCGCCGCGTTGTCGAGCCGATGATCACCCTGGGCAAAGTCGATAGCCTGGCCAACAAGCGTCTGGCTTTCTCGCGCCTGCGTGACCGTGAAATCGTCGGCAAGCTGTTCGCCGAAATCGGTCCGCGCTACAAGAACCGCAACGGCGGTTACCTGCGCATCCTGAAGATGGGCTTCCGCGTTGGCGACAATGCTCCGATGGCCTTCGTCGAACTGGTCGATCGTCCGGAGCCGACCGAAGCCGTGGAAGTTGCCGAGTAAGTCAGGCAAGCACGCTGAACAAAGGCCGCACGTGTGCGGCCTTTTTCTTTGCCTGTCGCCGCGATGACCAGCGGCCCGACAATGCCTTGTGGGAGGGTGTGTTCCGCCAGCGGCGCCAACGGGGCCTTCCCGGTTCGTATGGCGGCCCGGGAAGCATGCCGGCCTTTGTGGCAAGATCCACTCCTCACCTGCGTATCGCTGATTCCCTAGCCTCCGAGAGCCCCGGCACCGATGTCCATCCTCCGCGTCCAAGACCTGCACAAATCCTATGGCACGGGAGCCGAGCGCCGGCCAGTCATCAATGGGGTGTCATTCGAGCTCCGGCGTGGTGAATGTTATGGACTACTGGGGCCGAATGGCGCCGGCAAGACCACCACGCTCAAGCTCTGTCTCGGTCTGACGGCGCCCGATAGCGGCAGCATCACGCTGGTCGGGCGCGACATTCCGGGCGAGGCGCGGCAAGCGCGGGCAAGGATAGGCGTCGTCCCGCAGATCGACAGCCTCGATCCCGACTTCAGCGTCGAAGAGAACCTGATCGTCTATGGCCGCTATTTCGGCATGAAGCGCGCCGACATCGTTGCGCGCCTCGACTGGCTGCTGGAATTCTCGAACCTGACTGCCAAGCGCAAGGCCTATATCAATGAGCTTTCCGGTGGCATGAAGCGACGGCTGACGCTGGCGCGCGCCCTGGTCAATGATCCTGACATCATCTTCATGGACGAGCCCACCACCGGCCTCGACCCGCAGGCGCGGCACATGATCTGGGAGCGGCTGAAGGCGCTGCTGGCGGCTGGAAAGACCATCCTGCTGACCACGCACTTCATGGATGAAGCCGAGCGCTTGTGTGACCGGTTGGCCGTGATCGACCATGGGCGCCTGATTGCCGAAGGCGCGCCGCGTGAGCTGATCGCGCGCCATATCGAATCGCAAGTGGTTGAGGTCTATGGCGACGGTGCGGTCGCCTGGGCACCGCAGGGCAAGACTCTGGCCGAGCGCGTCGAGGTCAGCGGCGAGACCGTGTTCTGCTACACCAACCGGGCTGAGCCTTTGCTGCACGACCTGTCCGGCGCCGATGGTCTGCGCTACCTGCACCGGCCGGCCAACCTCGAAGACCTGTTCCTGAAACTGACGGGCCGGGAGATGCGGGACTGAGCCCCATCGCGCCCGCGTCCGAACAGTCATCATGCATCGCTGAATTCCCTCTGCCAAGCCAACGCCGCCCCCATATCGAGTCGCCATGTCCAGCCTGATCTACCGCCTCCCGAGCTTCAGCCTGCGCTTCCTGCCTGTCCTGCGTCGCAACCTGCTGGTCTGGCGCAAGCTGGCCGTGGCCAGCATGATCGGCAATATCGCCGAGCCCCTGATCACGCTGATCGCGTTTGGTTATGGGCTGGGCAGCATGCTGCAATCGATACAGGGCGTGCCGTACATCGAATACCTGGCCAGCGGCTCGATCTGCATGTCGGTGATGATGGCGGCTTCGTTCGAGGCGATGTTCTCCGGCTACTCGCGCATGCATGTACAAAAGACCTGGGAAGCGATCCTGAACACGCCAGTGAGCCTGGACGACATCGTGCTCGGCGAGATGTTGTGGGCCGCGACCAAGTCCATGATGTCGAGCACGGCCATCCTCGGCGTGCTGTTCGTGCTTGGCATCGGCTTGCATCCGACCACCTTGCTGGTGCCGCCGCTGCTGTTCCTGATCGGCGTGACCTTCGCGTCGATGGCCCTGATCATCAACGCACTGGCCAGCGGCTATGACTTTTTCACCTACTACATGACCTTGCTGCTGACACCGATGGTCTTCGTATCCGGTGTCTACTACCCGACCACGCAGCTACCTGATTGGCTGCAACTGCTGGCGGCCTACCTGCCGCTGAGCGCGGCGGTGCATCTTGTGCGACCATTGATTCTCGGCCACTTGCCCGAAGCGCCGCTGACGCAGATCGCTATCCTGCTCGCCTACTGCTCGATCGGCTATTACCTGGCGACCGTGCTCACCCGTCGCCGACTGCTGAAGTAAGGTCCCCAATTCAGTCTCGAACACGCCATGGAACATGTTCTGCTCGTGATGACCAATCTGCCCGACCTGCCGTCGGCGCAATCGATGGCGCGCGCGCTGGTCGGTGCGAAGCTGGCTGCCTGCGTGAACATCCTGCCGGGCGTGCAATCGGTCTATCGCTGGCAGGGCGAGGTCGAGGAAGCCAGCGAGGTCAGCTTGCTGGTGAAGACCACGCAAGGACGCTACGCACAACTGCAGCAAGCCATCATCGCCGCCCATCCTTATGACGTGCCCGAAGTGATTGCCTTGCCGCTGGCCGACGGACATCCGCCTTACCTGCACTGGGTCGCGGCCGAGATCGCGCAGGATGACCATGCTTGAGTTGCTGACATCGCCGATCATGGCTAGCCCGCAGTTTGACGGGGGCGAACGCTTGACGACCGCCGTACGCCGGCTGCGGCAAGGGCAGGAGCGATCCGTGCTGGCCCTGATGCAGGACCCTTTGCGTGTGCTGTTCGCCATCGTGCTGACGACGATTTGCCTGTTCGCCGGGCTGCTGTCTCCGGCCATCGCTGCCGACGATTTCCTGCCGCCCGAACAAGCCTTCCGTTTCAGCGCCAGCATGGCTGATGCATCGACCATCACGGTTCGCTTCGATATCGCCGACAGCTACTATCTGTACCGCGACAAGCTGCAATTCGCTGCTGAGGGCGCAACGCTCGGAGCACCGCAGGTGCCGAAGGGAAAAGTGAAGTTCGACCCGAATTTCGAGAAGAACGTCGAGACCTTCCATCACCAGCTGGTCGTCACGCTGCCGGTACAGGCCAGCGGCGCCTTCACGCTGAAAGTTACGAGCCAGGGTTGCTCGGAGAAGGGGCTCTGCTATCCGCCGATGAGTTCGGAAGCGAAGCTGTCGTCGCCGCTCGGCAGCAGCTCGCCGGCGGCCACGACGGTACAAGACAAGTCCTCCGCCACGGCAGCTGGTGATGCTGCTGCAACTTCCGAAGCGCAAGTCAGCGGCGACAACGAGATGGGCCGTATCGAAGCAGCGCTCGCCAGCGGCCGCTTGCTGATGATCGTGCCGCTGTTCCTGTTGCTGGGCCTAGGCCTGTCATTCACGCCTTGCGTGCTGCCGATGGTGCCCATCCTGTCCTTCATCATCGCCGGCGAAGGCGCGCAGACCAGCCGCAGCCGCGGCTTCGTGCTGGCGCTCGCGTATTCGCTCGGCATGGCGCTGGTCTACACGGCCCTCGGCATTGCTGCAGGCCTGGTGGGCGAGGGCCTGTCGGCGGCGCTGCAAAGCCCGCCTTTCCTTGCCGGTTTCGCGATCCTGATGGCCGTGATGGCCTTGTCGATGTTCGACATCTACCAGTTGCAGATGCCAGCCTCGCTGCAGCTGGCGCTAACCCGTTTGTCGGAACGCCAGCGCGCCGGCAAGCTGGCCGGTGTGTTCGCGATGGGCGCAATCTCGGCCCTGATCGTCGGCCCCTGCGTGGCTGCGCCGCTGGCCGGTGCTCTGGTCTACATCAGCCAGACCCGCGATGTGTTCGTCGGCGGAAGCGCGTTGTTCTCGATGGCGGCCGGCATGAGCCTGCCGCTGCTGCTGGTCGGCTTGTCGGCCGGCGCGCTGCTGCCGCGCGCCGGTACCTGGATGCAGGCGGTGAAGGCCTTCTTCGGCGTGTTGATGCTCGCGCTCGCCTTGTGGATGGTCGCGCCGCTGATTCAGGCATGGCTGTTGATGCTGGGCTGGGGCGTGCTGGGCGCGGGCTATGGCGCATCGCTGCTGTTCGCGAAATCGCAGGGCTGGAAGGCACGTGTCGTCGGCATCGCCTTCATGCTGCTCGGTGCGGTGCAGCTGGTCGGTGTGGCGACCGGCGGCCGCGAACCATGGGCGCCGCTGGCCCATCTCAGTGGTGAGCGCGTCGAGAAGACAGCTTTCACGCGCATCAAGAGCGTGGCCGACCTCGAGCGCGCCATTGCGTCCGCGAATGGCCGCGTCGTGATGCTCGACTTCTATGCGGACTGGTGCGTGTCCTGCATCGAGATGGAGAAACTCACCTTCAGCGATCCGGCCGTGCGGGCCGAGCTTGACCAGATGCTGCTGCTGCAGGCCGACGTCACTGCCAATGATGACGACGATAAAGCGCTGCTGAAGCGCTTCGGCCTGTTCGGGCCACCCGGCATCCTGTTCTTCGGCCGCAGCGGCGACGAAGTGCGTGCCGCGCGTGTGATCGGTTACCAGAAGCCTGCCGTCTTCCTGCAATCACTAGCGCGCGTCAACGGCCGCTGAGCGCGCATCCGCATTTTGCCGGCGCAAGACAGCGCTGTCGTTGTGACCTTTATCAAGCCTGGCTATTTGCATAGAGCCAGATTGTCTTTGGCGTGCGCCGCCAGCCCCGTTAGGATATGTTGATAGTTTGTCCATTTAACAAAGGGGATACCATGGCATTGCATCTCGGCGATACCGCGCCTGATTTCGAGCAGGATTCTTCAATTGGCAAAATTCGCTTCCACGACTGGGCGGGCGATGCCTGGGTCGTGCTGTTCTCGCACCCGGCCGATTTCACGCCGGTCTGCACTACCGAGCTGGGTCTGACCGCGAAGCTCAAGCCTGAATTCGACAAGCGCAATGTGAAGGCAATCGCGCTGTCGGTCGATCCGGCTGACAAGCACACCTCGTGGATCAAGGACATCGAAGAGACGCAGAAGACCGTGGTCGGCTTCCCCATCATTGCGGACGCTGACAAGAAGGTGTCGGCGCTGTACGACATGATCCACCCGAACCAGTCGGAGACCGCGACTGTGCGCTCGCTGTTCATCATCGACCCGAAGAAAAAGGTGCGACTGATGATCACCTACCCGATGAGTACCGGCCGCAATTTCGATGAAGTGCTGCGCGTGATCGATGCGCTGCAGCTGACCGATGGCTATACCGTGGCGACGCCGGGCAACTGGAAAGATGGCGATGACGTGATCATTCCACTCAGCGTGCAGGATGAAGCGGTGATCAAGCAGAAGTATCCGAAAGGGTATACGGCACCCAAGCCCTATCTGCGCATCACGCCGCAGCCCAACAAATAATCCGGCAATGCAATGAAAAGCGGCCTCCTTCGGGTGGACGCAGTGCTTTCCGTGCTCAGCGCCGCGGCGGAAGATCCGGCAACGGAGGCAGTTCAGGCAGCGACGTCTCGGAAGGCAGGTCCGGTAGCGGCGGAAGCTCGACCGAAGCTGGCGCCGCACGTGGCTTGACAGGCGACGTCGGCACGGTCTGGGTCTCGTCGGAAAAGCGGACCTTGCCACTCTTCATGGCTTTTTTCTCCAGCAGCACGTTCAGTGCCTTCGCATCGAGTGCGTTGTTGAGGGTTTTCATATCATTGTTCTTCACGGCGGCCCGGTCGACTGCATACATGTTCCGCATCAGCAGGTCGACCTTGTCTCTGGACAGGCCGGATTTTTCCAGCCGATCGCGCAGCACGGTAACGGCACGCTTGGCTGCGCGCTGGGTCTTGCCGGTGGTGTCTTCTTCAAGCCGGGATTGCGGGACGCGGGAAAAGACGATCAGCTTTTCGCGCTTGCCGTTCGGCGCGATCATCTTTTGCTTTTCAGCAATTGTGATCTCGTACTTCACGCCGAATTCGTCCGGGCCGGTCAGGTCGCGGCGGCCAATCGTGGGGGTGGACATGTGGCGTTCCTCGCTGGGATTCAGGGGTAAACGACAGCTGGATTGACCAAACTGTCGTTTTTCTGTGACTGAAATCCCCGCGTAGTTCGCTGAACGGCCGCCTGCTGCGGCCGTGATGGCGCCGGAGGCCCGGCGCCGTTTTGAACTTCTTACTTCAGCAGGCGTGCGATGTCGCGCGCGAAATAGGTCAGCACACCGTCGGCGCCAGCACGCTTGAAGGACAACATCGCTTCCATCATCGCTTTGTCATGGTCGAGCCAGCCGTTCTGCGCGGCGGCCTTGATCATCGCGTATTCGCCGCTGACCTGGTAGGCAAAGGTCGGCATCCGGAATTCATCCTTCACGCGACGAACGATGTCGAGGTAGGGCATGCCCGGCTTGACCATCACCATGTCCGCGCCTTCGGCGATGTCGAGCGCCACTTCGCGCAGCGCCTCGTCGCTGTTGGCCGGGTCCATCTGGTAAGTGGCCTTGTTGCCCTTGCCCAGATTGGCCGCCGAGCCGACCGCATCGCGGAACGGGCCGTAGAAGGCCGACGCGTACTTCGCCGAGTAAGCCATGATACGGGTGTAGATGAAGCCTGCCGATTCGAGCCCGGCGCGGATGGCACCGATGCGGCCATCCATCATGTCCGACGGCGCAACCACATCGACGCCGGCCTCGGCCTGAGCCAGCGCCTGCTTCACCAGGATCGCGCTGGTTTCGTCGTTCAGCACATAGCCATCGTCATTGATGACGCCATCCTGGCCATGGCTGGTATACGGGTCAAGCGCCACATCGGTCAGCACGCCCAGTTCCGGGAAGCGCGACTTGATCGCCTTCACAGCACGCGGCACCAGACCATTCGGATTGATCGCTTCGATGCCATCGGGCGTTTTCAGCGACGCATCGATCACCGGGAACAGCGCCATGACGGGAATGCCAAGGTTCACGCAGTCTTCGGCGACGGCCATCAGCAGGTCGACCGACACGCGTTCGACGCCCGGCATCGACGGCACCGCTTCGCGGCGGTTGCTGCCGTCAAGGATGAAGACCGGATAGATCAGGTCGGCGGCAGTCAGGGTGTGTTCGCGCATCAGTGCGCGCGAGAATGCATCCTTGCGCATGCGGCGCATGCGGATTGCGGGAAATTGCGGTTGTTGTGCCATGGTTGCTCGCTAGCTTCTTGGGTTGCTGTTCAATTCATCCGGGCCGCCGCCTCGCGCGCATGGCTGCGGCAGCACCTGACACTTTTGGCAGGCCTCGCCCCTCAGACTGATGGGTGATTGCTCACCTCCCGCTTCTCCTCCCTGAGCGGGGCTGCCTCGTTTGAAGGCGCGGCAGCGTTGAACCCTGGAGACCTTCCCCTTTCTCCAGGGTTTTTTTATTCCTTCGCTTATTCCTTATTCGTTAGCGGCCTGTTCGCCATCGACAGGGCCAGGCGCTGCATCGGGCGCATCCTGCGCCGCTGCGTCCACAGGCTCGCTGTCCACCAGTCCGAGCAGGGTACGAATCTTCAGGTCCGCTTCCTCGATGCCGATGCGTTTGAGCGAAGAGAACATCTGCACCGAGAATGGCAGAGGCTGGCCGGCCTCGTCAACGTAGCTGCCAAGGATGGTGCGCGCCAGTCGCATCGCGTCGGCCTGCTCGCTGCGGTTAAGTTTGTCGGCTTTGCTCAGCAGGCAATGGATGGGCTTGCCGGTCGGGGCGAACCATTCGAGCATCTCGACGTCCAGCTCCGTGAACGGCCGCCGTGCATCCATGATCAGCACCAGCGCCGCCAATTGCTCGCGCGCCTGCACATAGCGGCCCAGCAGGTCTTGCCAGTGGTGCTTTGCCGTGCCCGACACCTCGGCATAGCCATAGCCGGGCAAGTCGACCAGGAAGGCGCGGATTTCTTCGATACGCGTCGCATCCTTGCGGTGCATCGCCACATGCGCGCCGCCAATCGAAAAGAAATTGATGTGCTGGGTGCGGCCCGGTGTCTTTGAGGCGAAGGCCAGCTTCTTTTGATTGCACAGCAGGTTGATTGCGGTCGATTTGCCGGCATTCGAGCGGCCGGCAAAGGCGATTTCCGGCAATTGATATTTTGGCAAATCCTGAAGCCGGTTGACGGTCGTGAAGAAGCGGGCTTGCCAGAGTACGGACATGAGGAATGCTGAGGGCAGTGAAGAAGCGGTGAACAGGCAGGAAATCTGCGGAATTTCGGTCATGTGCCAGACAAGCCCGAGGGGGCATTGTAGTACAATGCCGGGCTGTATTTCCGCACAAACCAACCACAAGATCCGGGTGCCTGAATGAATCGTGCTCTCTCGCTGTTCGTCAAATGCGTTTCCATCGCGCTGCTTGCGTCTGCCACCGTGGCTTCGGCCAACGAAGGCAAGCCTGCTGCTGCGGCCGATGCCAACAAGGGCGGCAGCCTGTACACGAACGGTGACGCCTCGCGCGGCGTGACCGCCTGCGTCGCTTGCCACGGCAATGCCGGCAACGCGACCATTACCCAAAACCCGAAACTGGCTGGCCAGCACGCCGCCTACCTGCAAAAGCAGCTGCATGACTTCACGACCCCGGCCCGCAACAATGCGGTGATGACCGCGATCGCGAAGGCGCTGACCGAAGAAGACGTGCGCAACCTCGCTGCCTACCTCGAGTCGCAGAAGCCGGCACCGGGCGCCGCGAAGAACAAGGCGACCGTCGAGCTGGGCAAGAAGATCTACCGCGGCGGCATCGCCGAGAAGAACGTTCCGGCATGCGCAGGCTGCCACAGCCCGAATGGCGCCGGCATCCCGGCCCAGTTTGCCCGCGTCGCCGGCCAGCATCAGGATTACACGACCGCGCAGCTGAACAACTTCCGCGCCGGCACCCGTAGCAATTCGGCGCAAATGTCGACCGTTGCCAAGCGCCTGTCGGATGCGGAAATCGCAGCTGTCGCTGACTACATGGCCGGATTGAAGTAAAACAAGGCATTCCCGCGCCGCGTCGTCAGGCTGGCGACGAAGCAGCGGGAAGCGTCAAGGTTCGAAGGGGGGAGGCCAGGCGCCGCCCCCTTTTTTGTTTGTCGCACACGACTGAGCAAACAGACAAATTCTGACGATGGATACTGGCACGGACACTCGCACGGATACAGGCGCCCCGGTCACGGCAGGCGCCGGCATGGACACAGGCAGCGGCGCAGGCACGCAGGGCATCGTCGTGGCGACACAAAGCCGCTGGCTCGCCGACCTGATCGAACTGATTTCATCGATGCGCTTTGCGATCAGCCTGCTGACCGTGATTTCGATCGCATCCGTGATCGGCACCGTGGTCACTCAGGGCGACCCGATGCCGAACTACGTGAACCAGTTCGGACCGTTCTGGTTCGAGGTCTTCGCGCGCTTCTCGATCTATTCCGTCTATTCGGCCTGGTGGTTCCTGCTGATCATGGGCTTCCTGGTTGCGTCGACCTCGCTGTGCATCGTACGCAATGCGCCGAAGATGCTGAACGACATGAAGAGCTGGCGCGAGAATGTGCGCGAACAGTCACTGCGAAACTTCCATCACCACACCGAATGGACCGATGGTGCCGACAGCGTACAGGCCGCACAGGTGGCTGCCGCGCGTGTAAAGGGCGCCGGCTATCAGGTCAAGCTGCTGCAGAAGGATGGCGCGGTGCTGCTGACGGCCAAGCAGGGCGCGGCGAACAAGCTCGGCTACATTTTCGCGCATGCGGCCATCGTCATCATCTGCGTGGGCGGCCTGCTTGACTCCAACC
>JACCDR011870146.1_pt1 | contig 14239 bp, 25 predicted proteins | sample 7446431 | NCBI WGS metagenome assembly JACCDR01 (sample SAMN15323443, study PRJNA562643) | freshwater metagenome | isolation source: river surface water | place: USA:Blue River Watershed | collected 2017-08-17 | reverse complement strand
GATGTTCTGCACCTGGGAGACGGCTCGCATGACGAGGTTGGCGTCCCGTCCGGTGGTGAAGCCGAACTGGACGAGGGACGAGTACGAGAGGGAGTAGTTCCCGATGGTGGCGGGGCTGATCTTGTACCCGTAGTGCTCGGTGAGGACCTTGGCGACGTCGCGGACGGACAGTCCGCCCTTGGTAATGGCGGCGTAGACGGCGGAGCCGCGCTTCAGAGCGGCGTCGGCGTCGTGTGCGTCGCCCTTGGCGTAGTCGCGGACGAGGACCTCGGATGCGGTGAGCTTCGACATGGTGGGTTCACTTTCGTTTCGTGTGTTTGGTGGGTCCGATTGGAACCGTCCGGCCAACCGTCCAGATTTCTGGACGGTGAGCCAGGCGCAACTAACCGGTGATAGTTGCCAGGGTGGTGTCGTCCTGGTCGACGACGATGACTTCCCCGGGTGCTTCGGTGTAGCAGCGGGGGAGGTGGGTTTCGTTCCAGTCGTCGGATGCGCAGCGGGGGATATCGGTCCCCCATTCTGCGGTGTCGAGCGTGTGGTAGCCACGGGCGTCTGTGGTGGGGAGGTAGCAGACACCGGGAATGGTGTCGCTGTCCGGTTCACCGTGTGCGTACTGCGAGCAGTAGGCGACGGTCACAGCCGGTGTGTCTGTGGTGGGCGCGGACGCTTCCGCGTCATACCCGCCTGACAGGACACCGAACGTAACCGCGACCGCGGCCATGCCAACCGCCATCCACGCGGATGCACGGTCCCGACGGTTCCACCCGTGGAACGGGTCCAACGAGCGGCGGCGAGTGGTGGTGTCATTCATGGTCTTCCCTACATGAGTGGTGGTGTCGTGCGACTGCACGGGGCACGGTCACCGGGTCACGATGTTTCACGTGAAACGGTGACCGACCCTATGCACACTGGCATGTCATATGTTGCATGTCATGTGTAGCACTATGAAGACTCAAAGCACCTGCACTGTGGAGTTCTGAAAGTACGTGCACGACTGGGAAGACAGGGACCCGAACGGTCCTGCATATCTAGCGAGTGTGGCTAGGGGGTGTGTCTATGCCTGGTGTCTGTCTGACCCGGTGTGTTGTTGTGACCTCAGATAACCACACGCGGCGTGTGCACCACCAGCCCGTGTGCCTACTAGACAGTGGGCCCCACCCTGTTGCAGTGTGCAACTCCCCGTGGTTATGGGCATCGGGGGGTAACAGGTGTCGCCTAACCTGTCCAGAACGAATCCGTAGGCTACGGCGTGTCGCATGCAACCCGGGCGTGTCGTGGTGTCCAGAACGAGGGTGCTGACCCCTGTCCAGTGGTGTCCAGACCACCCGGTGAAATGCTGGCGTGCTGACATGGTGGTGTGTGACCCCCCTACCCGTCACGTTTCAGGGCGGTAGCCGGTCTCCCCATCGCTGACCGGCTCCCGAAACTCGTGGGGGTCAGATGCGATTCTGTGTTACAGAATACCGGGGTATCAGGGGTCAGATGTGGGGTGTTTGTAGACCAGAGGTATAGAGAAAGATTTGGGGAGGGTGGGGGTTTCCCCTGGTCAGCCCGGAGATTCGCCAACACCACAAGTTGCACCCTGTCTGTCGTGTGAGTAGACTGGTCTTACGAATCCCGGAAGGATGGAGACAGATGGCCGTACCCCGATTCACGAGCATGCGGGGCGGTGACAAGCGGGACAACAAGCCCTTCGGGTTCCTGTACCTGGAGGGTCTGCAACCACTCGCGGACCTCAGGCTCCGCGGCATGGACTGGCGTGTGCTCCTCGCCCTGATCGAGCAGGCGACGTACAACAACTCGTTCTTGTACTCGAACAAGACGATCGCCCTCGCCATCGACATGTCGCACGCTCAGGTGTCACAGTCCCTGCGGAACCTCCGCAACCTCGGCGTCGTCCTCGATGTCGGCCCCGAACGCAACCGCGTCATCATCAACCCCCGCTACTTCTGGGTCGGTGACCGCAGCCACCGTGTCCTGTGGCAGATGGAGTTGAAACGCCTCCACCCGCAGCACATGCTCTGGTACGCACCCACCCCCGAGGAACGCGAACTCGCGAAGGAAGCCACTGTCCAGAAATCTGGACAGCCAGCCGGCTACTCCCAGGAAGAAGACTCATGACCACCTTGTTCCAGCACCCCGACGACGCTGAAGCGGAAGCGATCCGTCGCCTGTCCGGCGCGCTCAACGCTGAACCGCCCACGGATGACCAGCGGTCCCGAGCGTCCGCCATCACCACCAGTTCGGTCGACTTCATGCAGGTGGTTCTCCAGTTCACCCCTCCGGGGCGGAACCAGTCGATCGCGTTGACCGCGATCGAGGACGCGAAGATGCGTGCGATCAAGGCGATCTTCGAGGACGAGGCATGACCATGCACATGGGTGTCGAAGCCGCCCGCGCCGAATCGGCTCGTCGCCTCACCCGTGGGGTGGACGCCACTGGCCTCTCCCCGGATGACGCGTACCACTCCGGCGTCATCATGGGTCAGGCCGTCAACATCGGGCAGTCGATCCTCCAGTACGTGCCCGCAGGTGAGGCGAAGGAGAAGGCGATGGTCGCGTTGCAGGAAGCCGTCGACTGGGCGTTGGAAGGGATCGCGAAGTGAACCGGTGGAACACGAAGGACCCGATCGACTACACGGACCTCGGCCGGTTGAAGTCGATCCTCGTCGGCCGGTCGATCGTGTCGACGCGTGAGAGCGGGACCGGCTACAACAAGACGATCTCGTTCGCCCTCGATGACGGCTCGGTTCTGATGGCGAACGCCAGCGACGGCGGATGCGCCTGCTCGAACGGCTGCTTCTCGGTGAAGAACACGAACGTGCCGTCGGGGACGATCACGAACGTGGAACTCACCGAGGTTGCAAGGAACTGGTGGGACGACAAGGAGACGCACGAGGTCACCCCGGGTTCGATGTCCGATGGGACCGCGACGATCCGCTTGTTCGTGTACACGGACATGACGGAGGGCCGTCAGGAGATCGTCGAGTCGGAGGGTAGCGACAACGGCTACTACGGGTGGGGGTTCTGGTTGGCGTTGCTGCCGTCCGGGTACATCCCGTCCGCCACTGAGGAGGACGACGAATGATGAACCTTCGTGAGTTGCGGTCCGCGATCAACTCGATCGATGAGGACTACGACGGGTACGCGGTCCGTGTCATCCCGGGCAACGGCGACTACATGCTCGGGATTGTCCCTGACCGGACCGGCCGGAAGATGCCGAACTCGGGTTACCTCGACGGCATCCTCCTGATCCAGAGAGCCCCTGAAGAATGAACCACTTCCTCCTGCCCACCGGCTACAGCCTCTGCGGGAAGACGACCCGCACGCTCCGGTCCGGCGAGTACATGACGTCGTCGGAGTTCTCCGTCACCTGCTCCACCTGCGTCGCAAGGATGGCCCATGCGTGATGTTCTACCGGCTGGGTTCGAGTTCGCGACGCGGGACCCGTCCGGCCACACCTACGTCTGGGTCGTCAACTTGAACGGCACCCCCGTCCCGAAGGATGCGGACTCATGAGACACAAGAACGAGATGTTCGAGGAGGGCAGCATCCGCGCGATCAACAACCTCGCGGAAGCCCTGGAGAAAGCCACCACCCGTGAGGTGTCGGTGAAGAACCTCGGGCCGATGATCCAGGCACACGAGCGGATGCTCGCCGCGATCGTGTCGAACAGTTTGCTGCCGTTCCCGGAGCGTGAGTCGTGACCAGGAACCTCATCACCGGCACGGTCCGCTGTGACACCGAGGGCTGCTCGAACTACCTGGAAAACGGCACGGCGGCACGCTTGCAGCATCTCGGGTGGATGTCTGTCAACAGCCCCTACTCGTTCATCTCGAACTACCACTTCTGCCCTGAACACCACAATGTCCAGAATTCTGGACAGGAAGAGAGCACCATGACCACCAAGGTCACTGCCCAGCAGTCGAAGGACTTCCTCACCGTCCGTGACGCGGTCGCCGACATCCTGAAGACGAACATGTTCGTCGGCACCGAGCGTGTCGCCGACATGGACGGGGTGAAGGACAGCGACTTCGATGATGTCGCGGTCGAGATCATGACCGCCTTCAACATGGAGAAGGCGACCCCGGATCAGGAGCAGCCGTTCTGATGGACGACGAAGTCCCCACCGACGCCGACTACCGAATCCGACGCGACGCGATCAGCCTCGCGATCGAGACGAGGAGCCCGAACAACGGCGATTGGTCGTACGTCGAGGCGCGCGCGGAGCGCATCGAGTCGTACCTCCGCACTGGAGATTTCAACTTCCGCAGCCGATAGCACTACACTGAGTACATACCCCCGGAAAGGAACAACATGTCTTTTGTCGACCTCAACCACGCCGAGGACACCGACTTCACTCCCGACGACGACAACCGCATCTGCTCGGTTCTCTGCGACGAGGAGCACGACGGTCTCCGCTGCGACAACTACGCCGACGTTCTCATCAAGGACGACATAGTGGACGGCGATGCGCCGTACTGGAACCGAGAACTCGCCATCGCGTTGCGCGGCATCGGCTGGAAGATCACCGACGCGCATGACTACTGCCCCACCCACGCGAACGCGGACGTGAAGAAGGGCGACGCGAACGCCGTCCCGATCTCCGTCCCGGTCGTCGCGTGACCGAACCCAAGTTCGACAAGAGGCCCATCTCGATCCGTAACCACTGGATCGGGATGGGCCTCTTGGCCGTCTTCGTCGTGTGGCGGCTGTTCGGGTAGGACTCGGCTGTAACCTTCCGGCATGGACGACACGGTCAAGGAACTGCGCCAGAAGTGCCCACTCTGCGGCTTCATCATCACCGCGTCACATGAGGGCATGCTCGCCCTCGGAGTCCGGTACCACGACCTACAGGAACACAATCTCGACTGATGCCCCTCGCACCTGAACCCGACCCCACCGATCCCCACCGCCGCCGCTACGTCATCGCGTCGGTGTGTGTCATCGTTCTGACCATCGCAGTGTTCGTCTTCATCGGAACGTAGGAGACCATGACCCCGGAAGAGAAGCAGGAGCACCGTCGCTCACTGCCGTATCAGTACCGCCGCACCGCTGATGCGTACGCGCACAAGGCGATGATGGCGATCTCGCAGGAGATGCGGGAGTTCTACACGGAGCAGGAGTTGGAGTACCTGCGGATGGCGGACGAAGCGGAGGCGGCGAGGTGAAGTTGCGTGGGGTGATCGCCCTCGACACGATCTACGACGAGCCGATCCACTCGGAGTTCCTGACCGACGACTTCAAGGAGCGGGCTGCTCTGACGCTTCCTTCCTCATCGATCACCCTCACGTTCGACCGCGTCGCCTCGGAGACCTTCCGCATCCTGACCGGCCTCCCCCCGCGATGCACGTACAACCAGCCCGCGCTCTTGCCCCGGCCCGAGTTCCATGTCGAGACTGTTCGCGTCAGCCCGTTCGCCCGGTTCGGGTACATGAAGCAGAAGATGCGGAGGCTCGCCCGTGAGCGATACGCCAACCACCGGTCCTGACTGGCTGATCCGGCTGTTCGCCGAACACCTGCCGGTGCACACCACCCGCATCATCGAGAACATGGTGCAGGCGTCGCTCGCTGACGAGATCGAGGGCGGTGTCCTCACCGAGCGGTACTACAGCGTCGACGCGATCACCGACGCTGTCGCCGCGGCCCGACCTCAGGGCGGCATGGGCATCCCGGTCATCGTCCCCGAGACGGAGGTTCGGATCATCCCGTCCCTCGACGTGCCGACCGGCCGTGTCCACCACGTCATGCACTTCCAGGATGGCGAGCACACCCTCTTCAGCCGCGTCTGGCAGCAGGATCACAACCCCGCAGTATCATCGTGAGTGCACCGCCCGAAGAGCGGTGCTCGAATCGGTAGAGCGAGCGCGACACCCCCGGATCAGGACCTTGACCCTCCTCCCGGGGGTGTTGTGTTGTGTGTGACAGAATCTGCTCATGGGACGGACACCTGATGGGGCGATTGCCAAGCGCCGTGTCTTGAACGTTCGCATCGACGACATCGAGGCCCGGATCATCGAGAAGCGTCGTGGCACCAAGTCGGCATCGCACTACATCCGTGACCTGATCCGGGAAGATGGACGGCGTCGAAAGGACAGGCAAGATGTCAGCCCCGAATGGTGAGGATCAGGACCCCATGAAGGATGAGGCCCAGCGTGATCGCGATGACCGTCGTGAGGTCACGCAGACCAACATCGAGTTGATGCGGACGTTGCGGAACATCGCGCAGGAAGCGCATGCGGAACGTCGCCGCTACCTTGCGATCACCGTCACTGTGATCGTCTCGGTGTTCGCGATCCGGCAGTTCCTGCCGCCCGCGTGGATGCTGTGGCTGCCGTGACTGACGACATGAAGGTTGAGTACGTCGCGATCACCGACGTGCAGCAGCATCCGAACAACGCCAACAACGGCGACATGGATGCGATCAAGGACAGCATCAGGGTGAACGGCCTGTACCAGCCGATCATCGTGCAGAAGTCGACCGGCTACATCCTCGCCGGGAACCACCGGTACATGGCCCTGTACGAGCAGGGGCAGGCGGAAGTGCCCGTCATCTACGTGGATGTGGATGACCTCGGTGCGACCCGCATCATGCTCGCCGACAACCGGACTGCCCGTCTCGGTCACGACGACCCGGGCATCCTCGCTGACCTGCTCCAGACCGTGTACAACACGGACGAGGGGTTGGCGGGTACGGGGTACTCGTTCGGCGACTACGACCAGATCATCAACGCCGCCGACGAGGCGTACGAGCCTGTCCAGAATTCTGGACAGGACTTCTCCCCCGCGTTCGATCGGCAGCCGTTCGAGATGGAAGTCATCGACGTGGACGAGAAGGGTCGGCCGATGGTCGTCTCCCTGTTCAAGCCGGGTGAGAAGCACATGACGAAGGGCGAGTTCAACGCCGTTCGGAAGGCGCTGGGCATGGCTCCGATGACGCCGGGTGAGGCGCTGGAGTTCGGTTTCGATGGGGTGATGTGATGGTCGACAAGGACCGAGAGTTCGAGCGCCACGCTGAGGCTGCTCTGGAGAACGTCGAAGATCGTCCGCCCTCGAAGGATGAGGTTGCGGAGGCGGCTCGACGGAACCGTTCGTCGCGCGACACAGCGAAGGCTGCGGCGCAGATGAAGTTGTCGGGGTACCAGGACTGGGAGATCGCCGAGGTTCTCGGCTACACGTCTGCTGGGGCTGCGCGTGCTGCGTACGAGCACGTGTTCGCTGAGGCTGGCGATCTTGACCAGGACGTACCCGCGGCTCGGAAGCACATGTCGTTGCAGTACGACGCAGTGCTGAAGTCGCTGGCCCCGAAGGCGCTGCACACGAAGATCAGGCGCAAGGGCCCCGACGGCAAGATGGAAGAGATCGAGAACGCCGAGCACCTCCAGTACGCGTCGGCGTTCGTCCGCGTGCTGGACCGGAAGGCTGTGCTGCTGGGCCTGAACGCGCCGCAGGTGGTGCAGTTGACGAACCCGGACGCGATCGAGTTCCAGGCTGTCGTGCACGAACTGCTCGAACTTCAGGGGCACCAGGATCAGGGCGAAGGCGACATCTGGGATGCCGAGGTGGTCGAGGATGAATGAGTGCCGGTTCTGCCACGAACTGATTACGCAGCGCATGCACGGTCCGACGGACTGGATGTGGGTGCACATGGCAACAGGGCTGCAACCGTGCCGCCCGTACGAGGTGTACGAACCTGATCTTGGGGAGTTGGAAATTGCGGAACCAGCCTGACCCCCGGTCCGTGATGCTCGACCGGATCGAAGCGTCACGGGTCAACAAGCGTCCGTCCCGGATGATCTCGGTCAACTGGAACGAGACGCTGTACGGGATCGTGAAGCAGGCGGCGGAAGCGCGCGGGATCAGCCTGTCGGCGTACGTCCGCCGCGCTGCGGCTGCGATGGCGTGCTACGACTTGGGTCTCGACTTCTACACCGTGATGAAGGATGAGCGCGGCACTCGCGGGTACGGTCAGCGCGGCGGTCGCGCTGACGAGATCGCTGAGTCGTCGCAGGGCCGAGGGTTCGGCCTGTGGGAGATTCAGGAGTTGGCTGATGAGCGACCTGCGGACAGCGATGCAGAAGTGGACGCCGGAGGCTCAGGCGAGGGCTCTGGCGCAGGCTGAGAAGTACCAGTCCGGGGCGATCCAGCACTTCTACTGCCGGAACCCCGGCCGGTTCTGCGACGGCCTCCCCCACGAGGGGTACCCGTACAACCATGCTCGCGGCGACCAGTGGCCTCCGCCTGGTTCGGACTGGCGCATCTGGGCGCTGACGGGTGGTCGTGGTTCCGGCAAGACTCGCACCGGTTCGGAGTACACGATCCGAGTGTCCGACAAGGTGGCCCGCATCGGCCTGATCGGGCGTACGCAGGCGGACGCGATCGACACGATGGTGGAAGGTGTGTCCGGCATCCTGGCGTGCGCGGAGCGTGCCGGTGTCGGTGTGGAGTACCAGCGGTCCCGTGCCCGTCTGGTGTTCGAGAACGGGTGCATTGCGACGCTGTTCTCCGCGGAGAAGCCCGCGAAGTTGCGTGGTCCGCAGCACACGTTCCTCTGGTTCGACGAGCCAGCCCACTACGACAACATCGATGAGATGTGGGCGCAGGGCATGTTCGGTAACCGCCTGAAGGCGGACATCCGCCCGCACGTGATGGTCACGACGACGCCGCTGCCGATCCAGTGGATGAAGGACCTGCTGGTCCAGCCGGATGTGGTGCAGGCGAAGATGCCGACGTACGCGAACGCGGCGAACCTCTCCCCCGACTTCATCCGCGACATCGAGCGGGAGTACGCGAACTCGCGTCTGGGTCGCCAGGAACTCTTGGGCGAACTGCTCCTCGACGTGCCGGGTGCGTTGTGGCGTGAGGAGTGGTTCCAGGCGCAGGCGACTGCACGTCCGTCGTACGACCGGATCGTGGTCGGGGTTGACCCTGCTGGTACCGCGAACCGTCGGTCGGATGAGACGGGCATCGTCACGGTCGGCAAGTCGGGTGATGACTTCGATGTGCTCAACGACCGGACGGGGAAGTACACGCCGCAGGAGTGGGCGGGTCAGGTGCTCAACGAGTACGACCGCGCGTCCGCTGACGCTGTTGTTGTGGAGAACAACTTCGGCGGCGACATGGTGAAGGCGACGATCGAGTCCGAGGCAAAGCGCCGTGGGGTGCCCGTCCCGCGCATCCTCGTGCGCCGCGCCACCCGAGGCAAGGACCTCCGCGCCGAACCTGTCGTGGTCCGCTACGAGCAGGGCCGGGTGTTCCATGTCCGGGAGCACGACCTGTCCAGCATGGAGCAGGAGATGACGCAGTGGGTTCCCGGCAAGGGTGACTCCCCGAACCGCGTCGACGCGCTGGTGTGGGCCATCCTGGAACTCGACAAGGGACGCGGCGAGGGTCGCATCGCGTCCGCCCTGAACATCAGCGGCGGTGGGTTCCCGATGCCCCCGCAGTTGCAGGCACGTGTGCGCGGGCTGTCGCTCGCAGGAGGAGGCCGTCATGTCGGTTGATTGGACCAACCCGAACCCCTGGTACCTGGTCGCGGCGGCTGTCGTCGCGGTGCTCGGTGTCGGCCGGTTGACGCGGGTGCTGACCTACGACTCGTTCCCGCCTGCTGCGTGGGTCCGCGACAAGTGGTCGGCGGTCACGAAGGACGGCGACTGGGCGATCTTGGCGCGCTGCTTCTGGTGTGCGTCCCCGTGGATCATGGCGGTGTCGCTGCTCTGGTTCTGGGTCGGCACGAACGTCGTCTGGGTGGGTGTCGCCTGGTGGGTGTTCTGGGGTTGGCTTGGACTTGCCTACCTTTCTGCGATGGTCATCGCGCGTGATGACCCGCATGATGAATGACAGACGGTAAGATTCCGCCGAACGGGGAGGTCTGAATGGCTCGCGACACCACGCAGCAGGCGGCTCGTCTGCGCGGCAAGGTCGTCACTCAGCGGAAGGAGTGGCGCTCTGGGATGGTCGCCTCCGCTGCTCGGATGAACGACATCCCTGCTGGTCAGCAGATCGAAGCAATCAACAAGATGTCGGCCGAGGCGTGGCAGTCCGAGGCGTGGAACTGGATGGACCTCATCCCCGAGTTCCGGTACGCCGTTTCGTGGGTCGGGAACCTGCTGTCGAAGGCGAAGTTGACCGTCTACAAGGACGGCGTTCGCATGGACGACAACGGTTCCGCGAAGTGGCTGGACCAGATTTACGGGGGCCGGTCGATGCACCCCGAGATGCTGCGCCTGCTGGGTGTGCACTTCACCGTCGCAGGTGAGGCGTACGTCATCCTCGGCTCTGATGCGTTCGGCAACGACGAGTGGCACGTTGTGCCCGCGGTGGACTTCAAGACGAACCGCGACATGAACGAGATCACCGTCGGCGACGGCATCACGTTCACGAACGCCACGTCGGTCCGCATGTGGCGTCCTCACCCCCGTCACCTGCTGAAGTCGGATGCGCCGTCGCGGGCGTGCCTGTCGACGCTGTCGCAGGTGTACAACGCGGAGCGGCACATCGCCCGCCAGTTGAAGTCCCGCATCATGTCGAACGGCATCGTCCTCCTCCCGGACGAGGTCAACATCCAGTCGACGCAGACGCAGCAGACCGACGAGAACGGCAACACGGTTGTCGCGAACTCGGAGGCGACCCCGGATGAGGTCGTGAAGATGCTGTACGACGTGGGCGAAGCGGCGATCATGAACCCGGACTCCCCCGGTGCGTCGCTGCCTGTCGTCATCACCGTCCCGGGTGACACGATCTCGAAGATCAAGCACCTGACCCTCTGGTCGGAGATCGACTCGAAGGCGAAGGAGATGCGTGACGACGGTATCCACCGTCTCGCGCTCGGCATGGACATGCCGCCTGAGATTCTCGAAGGCACCGGGGACCTGAACCACTGGTCGTCGTGGCAGGTCGAGGAGGCGGCGATCAAGTCGCACACGGAGCCGCTGCTCCAGGTCATCGCCACGTCCCTGACGACGGCGTTCCTCCGTCCGATCCTGATGGCGGACGAGGGCATGGACGAGGCGACCGCCGCCCGGTTCGAGATCGTCATGGACACCTCGGACCTGAAGTTGCGGCCGAATCGGTCTGAGGAAGCGTTCGAGTTGTTCGACCGCGGTGTCATCTCGATGGAGGCTCTGCGTCGCGAGAACGGGTTCACGCCTGAGGATGACATGGACGACGACGACCGCAAGGCGTGGCTGCTCACGAAGTTGATCCTGTCGACCTCTGGGTCCCCGGAGATGCTGTCCGCTGCGATGCGTTCGTTCGGCGTGGAACTGCACATCACCCCCGAGGACGCTGCTGCTGGGAACTCGGTCACCAACGACGACGGGGACCGCAACAACGGGGCCGTGTCGACGGGTGACCCGTCGATGCGTGACCACCCGTCGCGGACGTTGCCGGACCCGGGCAACGCGAACATCCCCCCGGCGCTGGTCGCTGCTGGCGATGTCCTCGTGACTCGCGTGTTGGAGCGTGCGGGCAACCGCCTGAAGGCGAAGATGAACCGTTCGGTGCCGGGGATTCCTGCGTACCGGGTGCACGAGCAGGTGTCCGTGAAGCCGGAGGAGGTGGACGGACTCCTGGAGGGGGCGTGGGAACTCGCCCCTGAGTACGTGTCCCGCTACGGCGGCGACGTGGAGGCGTTCACCGCTCGGCTGGACGCGTACACCCGTGGGCGTCTGTCGACGGGTCAGCCGCACGACCCGCGTGACTACATGTCCGCGATGGCCTGAGAGGAACGACGATGACGGACGCACTGGTTGGCGAGGTCCAGGACGAGGGTGTCCAGAATTCTGGACAGGAAGTCGATGAGGACACTGTCGACGACACCATGCCTGTCCCGTTCTACGGGTTGGCGTGCCCGACGGGTGGCCCTTCCGATGACCGTCGGGCGTTCGCTGCTCGCGGGCTGACGTGGCGCGCGCTGCCGCTCCCGCTGACGTACCAGATCAGTACGGCACCGGGGCACGACAACGCTGTCACCGTCGGCTACATCACGGACCTCTGGTACGACGAGAACGACTTCATCGCGTACAAGGGGTACTTCGCTGACCCGACGTTGGAGCCGTACGTCGACAAGGTCATCGGCGGCATCGCTGAGGGCTGGATTCGTGGCGTGTCCGTGGATGTCGTCGCGGCGCAGTACGAACTGCCTGCGATCCCGGATCAGTTCGAGTCGGCCGAGCAGGTCATGGAACTGATGCAGAACCCGCCGAACCAGGTGATGAAGTCCGGCAAGATCGCGGGCGCATGCGTGGTCGGCATCCCGGCGTTCGAGGACACGTACATCCGTCTGGGTGACTGCGACTGTGGCGCGGACGACATGCCTGCGGACCACACGGTCCCGTCGCTGGAAGAGGGCATCGACCCGGAGGCCGAGATCGACGAGTCGCTTCTCGCTTCGGCGATGGAGGAGCACCGTCAGGGCATCCTCGACATGTACTCCAGCGACCCGGACGTGAAGGCGTTCATGAACGTGGTCCCGTGCACCGAGGTGGGAGACGAGTCCTGGGTGAACGCCGTCGTCGCCGCCGCGTTCGCACCCGGCACCCACGACGGCCCCGGCTGGATCACCCACCCCGTCGCGACCGGCCGCATCCGCCGCTACTGGGTGTCCGGCAAGGGGGCCGCGAAGATCGGCTGGGGTGCCCCCAACGACTTCTACCGCTGCCGCGGGCAGTTGCGGAAGTACGTGCAGAACCCGGACTGGCTGTCCGGCCTCTGCGCGAACATGCACAAGGAAGCCCTCGGCGTCTGGCCTGGGCAGGAGAACGGCGGCAAGCACGGGCACATGTCCCTGCTCGCCTCGGCTGAGGAGATGAACATGGCACCCGCCGCCCCGTACAACATCGTCGCGTCCGCTCAGGCCCCGACGCTGCCCGCCCGCGCCTGGTTCAGCGACCCGGGACTCACGGGTCCGACTGCGCTCCAGGTCACCGAGGACGGCCACGTGTTCGGTCACGTCGCCACCTGGAACGTGTGCCACATCGGCATGCAGGGCAAGTGCACGACCGCTCCCCGGTCCCGCTCGAACTACATGTACTTCCGCACTGGCGTCGTCCGCACCGACGGCGGCGACGTCGCGGTCGGCCACATCACGATGGGCACCGGGCACGCTTCGCTCGGCGCTCGCCCGTTCGAGGCCGCGTCGCACTACGACAACACCGGCACGGTCGTCGCGGACGTGAACGTGGGCGAGGACCAGTACGGCATCTGGGTGTCGGGTTCGATCCGCTCCACCGCCACGGAGGATCAGCGGTTCGCTCTGCGCGCTGCTGCCCTGTCGGGTGACTGGCGGACGATCCAGGGCTCGAAGGAGATGGTCGCGGCTCTCGCCGTGAACGTGCCTGGGTTCCCGATCCCCCGCACTGAGGCGCTGATCGCGTCGGGTGAGGAGGCGCTGGTCGCTGCCGCGGTCGTCGCTCCCGAGGGGTCGCAGAACCCTGGCCTGGGGTCGGTCGCTGACCTGAGTGGCGTGACGCACTTTGGTCACCTGCCGACGACGAAGATCGAGGCTGGCGCTGTCCAGGTCACCATGTCGAAGGACTACGACGTGGAGGCCATCGCCGCGTCGGTCATGCAGCGCATCAAGCGGACCGAACTGGCAGAGGGTGCCCGTGCGGCGTACTCTGCTGCGGTCCGGGATGACATCCTGTCGGACGCTCGAAACGCTCTGGAGGACTGATGGCCTGCAACTGCAACTCGAAGAAGTGGGTTGTGACCGCGCCTGACGGGCAGGTGTACAACGACATCCGCACGCAGGCTGAGGCTTCAGCGATGGCCCGTCGGCTTGGTGGGACGTACGGTGTGCAGACCGCGCCGACCCACTAGGCTGGGCTTTCCTGTACCGGCGCAAGACCACCTGGCAAGGTAGGTCAGTTTCGAGGGGGCTGCACTGACAGAAGTGGCAGAGGCCCGAGCACCTCGGTAAGCGGGGTCGGCTCCCGCCGCAGGAACAAAGAAACCCCGGTGTCCAGAAATCTGGACACCGGGGTTTCGGCGTGTCATAGGGGTTGAGTGGCATTTCAGCCTGAAGTTGTGGTTCACTTCTGCAAGAAGCAAACGCTCGTCCCGTCCTAGCAGCGGGTGGCAACCATCTGGAACGCACATTCCTCGCGTTCATTTGACCACCCCTCTCTAGGAGATGACGATGGCTTACACCAAGCCGGAGATCAACGACGAGTCGGACCTCAAGGCGCTCCTCAAGGAAGCCCAGGCTGCTGGTAAGGACCTCGTCAAGATCAAGCCCG
>JACCDR010376910.1_pt1 | contig 14239 bp, 17 predicted proteins | sample 7446431 | NCBI WGS metagenome assembly JACCDR01 (sample SAMN15323443, study PRJNA562643) | freshwater metagenome | isolation source: river surface water | place: USA:Blue River Watershed | collected 2017-08-17 | reverse complement strand
CTCGATGCGCAGCGACAGCTTGGGCACGGATTTCAACCGCGGATCGTAAAAGTTCCCCTCGAAGGTCTTGGGCAGGTCGGAAAAGTAGAAGCCGGCGAAGCCGACGACATCGAAGTCGAACGGCTCGCCGGTTGCCGGGTTTAGGTATAACCAGCCGTCCTCCTGAATCCATCGGCCCGCCGTGGCCTCGACCGCCGCCAGCGACACGCCTGCAGTCACCGCCGCTTCATCGGCCTCCAGTGTCTCGACGGTCACGCCGTCGGGCAGCGCATGGCGCCAGATGTCGTTGTATGGAACCCACGCGCGCAACGGAACGGCGGCGGAGATTTCCAGCAACAAGACCGGAATCACGGACGGCCGTTCAAGCAGTTGTTGGAAGGTCGGCATGTCAGATGTCCTCGTTGAACGTCAGCGACATTGACCAGAGCAGCGAGCCGTCCGTGCCCTTGTTCGCGCGCTTGGGCACGTCGCGGAACCGCGCGTAAACAATTTCGTCCTGAACGTCGCTGTTCAAATCGGCCAGCGAATCCTGCACCTGGAAGAAAAGCGGCGTGTGCGTGCCCAGCGTTTCGCCCATGCTGAAGAATTCCTCAGCCTGTTCGCCGGGGATCATCTCGAACGGAATCTTGAACGTGCGATAGCCGTTGCGGATTTCGGAATACACCTGCCCGCCGATGGACCGCGCTGACTTGGACAGGTCGGTGTGCGCGACCTCGTAACCGTCGTGTTCCGGGTCTTCGGCGCACTGGTAATGCGGCCCGATGAAGAGCCGCCCGACGCTGACGGCGTTGCCCGCCGCGCTCTTGGTGATGTTGACGCGCACGTAGCGCACCTGCACCGCCGGGAACACGGCCAGCATCGTGCCCGCGCGCCACTCGAACGGTTGCGGTTCCGTGTCGGAAAAATCGTCGAGGTCGGAAAGCTCGAACGTCACCTCGTCGCCGATGGCGATGTCATGCGCGGCGAGGATGACGGCGGACACCTCCTGCGAACTGCCGAGGTCGGCGGTGATGGATTCGGCGGCGATGCTCGTGCCGCTGCGCCATTGCTTTTGCAGAAACGAATGTTGCAGGTTTTCGACCGCGTAACCGTCGGTCTCGGTGGAAGCCGTGAGCGTCGCGGCGTCGGCCAGATTGGTGTGAAAGAATCTCATGCCAGTGCCCTTGAATCAATCCGCAGCTCGCCCGTGCGGGAAATCTCGTAAATCAAATCGCCAAGGCTGCGGCCCCCGACATTGATCGAAATGACGCCCGCCGAGCGCGGCGTCGAGTTGTATGCCTGAATCATCTCCATCATTTCGGCGTTCTGATTCGGGGCAAGGACTCGCTCGCCCTGCTTTAAGAGGTAGGTCGAGCTTTCGGGCACGTAGTCTAGTCCGCCGTGCGCCTGACCGATGGGCGTCGAATTGATCTGCGCGACGTTCGCCATGCCCGCCGCGAGGATGGACGCGCTGACGGCGATGTTGAGCGGCCACGGTACGTCCGCATACGCGCGCGTCGCGCCCGCCAGCGCGGACATGATGGCCTGCGCGGACATGAATATCTTCTGCGCCTGCGCGCCCTTCTTGCCGAACGCCATTGAAGCCTGCGCGAAATTGCCCGCCGCCTGCGCCGCGTAGCCGAAATACTGGCTGACGTTCATCATCCGCTGCTTGTTCGCCTGCTCCTCGATGCGCCGCAGCGCGGCCTGATAATTCTGGTTGGCCTGCAGGCTCAACCGCATCGCCTCGTCCTCGGTCAGCCGCAACTGCGCAATCTGCTCCAACTGTTTCTGGAAACGGATGTCCTCCTCGAATTGCAGCAGCGCGACGCCTTCGAGACTCGCCGCCGTCAGCGCGTTGCGCACGTCCTCAATCGCGCGATACGATTCCACCTCGGCCTGCAGCAGCGCCGCCTGGTGCGCCTCGATCTTCGCCCGCTCCTGCTCGCGGATTTCGTCCGCCTTCGTCGCGCGCACGATTTCAAGCTGTTCCAACGCCGCGGCGCGCTGCTGCTCGTCCGCGATGTTCTTTTCGATGAACTCGCGCCGCCGCTCGTATTCCAGTTGCACGAGTTGCAACTGCGTGGACGTGGCCTTCTCGAAATCGCCGGCCAGTTGTTCAAGGAACCGCTGCACCTCGGCCTGCGCCTTGGCCATTGCCGCCGCGTCGAGGCCGGGCAACATCATTGCCGGCCGGCTGTCGTCATTCACCGCCGATGCCGCCGCCTTCGCCTTCGGCGGCTCGGTGTAGAGCTTCTGCCAGCGCGCCGCGATGTCGTCGAAGGTCTTGGTTGCATCGGCCTTGATGTCGTCAAACGACGTGCCGGCGGCGCGGGCAAACGCGCTGATGGCGTTGCCGTCGAGAAACGCCCGCTTGAACGCTTCTCCCGCCTCCTTGAACTCGCCGCTTTTCAGTTTCCCGAAAGCATCCACCCACAACTGGATTGCCTTCGCGACTTCGCCCGTGAAATTCCCCAGCAACGTCCCGATGCTGCGGCCAATGAGCGCGAACGCTTCCGCAACGCCAATCGCCGCCGCAATCAGCCCCTTCAAGAAATCCACGATGGTCCCGATGACACCGGCCAGCGTCTCGCCGTCGGTCGAAATCTTCACAAACCAGTTGGAAAACTCGACCAGCGACGGCAACACCTGCGACACGATCTGCGCGACAAACCCCTTCGTGGCCTGCCACAGCCGCGTGATGTTGTCGTTGAACGCCTCCGCCTCCTTGCCGGTCTTCGCGCTGAACGTCACGCCCAGCCGCTCCGCCTCGGCTATCATCTCACCAATGCCCGCCGCGCCGTTGTTGAGCAGCGGAATCAGTTCGCTGCCAGACCTACCAAAGAGCTTCGTGGCCACGGCGGATTTCTCCGCGCCATCCTGATACCGGCTCATGGCGGTCGAAACCTCCATGAACAGGGCTTGCGATGATTTCAGTTTCCCATCGCTGTCGGTCAGCGAAATGCCCAGCGCGTCGAAGATGGCCTTGGTTTCGCCGCCCTTGGTGTTCGCCTCGGTAATGGCGCTGGCGAAGGTTTTCAACGACACCTTCACCTGTTCCAACGACGTGCCCGACAAACTGGCGGCGTAGTTCAAGCCGGACAGGAATTCGGTCGCGAAGCCGGTCTTTTGCGACAGCTTGGAAATGTCATCGGCGGTGTTGAGGAACTGTTTCGACAACGCCGCGAATGATGCCGCCGCCGCCGTCGCCGCCGCGACCGCCGCCGGGCGCAGCTTGTCAATCGCGCTCTGCGCCTCCTTGAAATTGCCGATGCTCTGCGTCAGACCGGAACGCGTCTGGTCCACCGCCCGAATGATGACTTGAACGATCTTATCCACGGCGTTTCTTTTTCTTCGCGAGTTGCAATCTGCTCTCGGCTGTCACCGGCTCGACATGCACTTCACCGCGCGCGAGCGCCTTCGACCGGGCCGCGTCTTTCCGGTCCTGCTCGCCGCCAGCCGCCGCGATTTCCAGCAGCAACGACCAGCCGACCGGATCGAGTTCAAGCAGCGACAGCGGGTTCACGGAATACCGCCGGGCCATCCGGTCCAGCGCCAGCAGCAGGGTCTTGTTCCGCACGAAACGAGGTGGCATTGAGCGCCGCCTCCTTTCCGCCCTGCGCGGCGTCGAGAATCTTCTGCGTGTCCTCGTCGGCAATCAGCTCGACGGAGATTTCATCGTCGGCCTCCCGGCCCGCCGGCTTGTCCACGATCTTGAAGTCCGGCGAGACGACGCAATGGAGCAGCGCGCGTCGCGTCAGCTTGCGAAAGAATTCCAGGGCGTCAGGCGGAAGGTCGCTGGCCTTGATCTTGGCCGCATCCTCGGTGCGCAGGACGGAGGGGATGTCGCCGATGGAAAGGTAATCGTCGCGAGTGAACCGACGCACTTTGATCGTGTCGCCGGTGGACAGGGTGACGGGCAGGGTGCGGCCAGACTTGTAATCAGATGCTTTACTCATACCTCCCTGCCGCGTGTCACCCTGAAAATGAAACAGGCGCGCAGCCAACAACAACTGCGCGCCTGCCTGCTCCTGCTACACCGAGCCGGTCAACCGGCTGCAATCACGCTCCAAGTGTCGAGTTCACCAGCTCCGCCTCGATCTCGCTGCCCTCGCTGTCCAGCGTCGCCGCCGCCACGAACGGCAACGAGAGCTTGATGCGACCGGCATCCTTCACCGCCGGAGTCTCGCCGATGAATACGCACCGCGGCAGCGTCACGGTCAGCTTGCGATAAACCGGCGTGCCGTCGTCATCGCCCAGCGTCGCGCCGGTCCAGATGGCCACGAGTTCAAACTCGGTCAGGTCGCGGAAAAGGTTGTAGAACGTCGGCACGTCCAGTTCGCATTCGAGCTTGCCGGACACCTTGCGCGGTTCCTTGCGCAAAACGTGCTTGCGCAGCCGCGAGCCGAGCTTGTGGGCGTCGTTGTCGAGCGCGTTGTCGAGCACAATCTCCAGCGACTCGGTGTCAATCGGCGTGCCATTGATCGTGACCTCCAACTGGTCCCAGTCGAAGGTGCGCAGCGAAGGATACGTCAGCCCTTCGGTCGGATTCTCCTCGGTTTCCTCGCGGCCAACGAAATCAAACGTGGCCATGAGCGCGTCCTCCAACGCCTGCTCCAAGGTCAGCTTGGAAATCTTGCACGAGTCGTAGAGATACGCCGCGCCAACGGCGTCGAAATCGCGGTCAATCTCGATGCTCAATCCGCCGACGGGCAAGGATCCGGCCAGCGTGAAAGTATGCGTGTAATAGTTGCCGCCGCCGTCAAGCTCCCCCTCCTCGGAAGCGATGGCGCCGAAGGCGTGTTTCAACAGCAGTTCCACGCCGTCGGGATGCAGGTAGGTCTTGATCGGCCCTTCAACACCGCGCTTGCCCTTGATGTTGATGTGCTGCGAGACGCGACCGAGCACGGTCTTCTGTTGAACAGTCTGCTTCAGCCCAAGCCCCTCTTCGATGGCGCGCAAGCCCTTTGTGCGCACAACGGCCGTGTCGTAGGTGAGTTGCTCGCCGAAACCAATTTGCGTCAGATGTCCAACTCCTGTGCTCATAGTGTGCCTTTCAATCCTGCGCGGTCATGTCCCAGGCCGTCGCCCGATAGACGATTTGAAATTCAATCCGAACTTCGCCAGTGAGCCGTCGCGTCTCCTGGTCAATCTCGTAAGTCGTGCGCCCCGGCAGAGTCTTGTGCGCGAGTCCGCCCCATTTCGTGTCCGCGCCAATCGCCCGGTGCACGTCCGCGATGGCCTTGCGGATGAACTCGGCCGAGTTCTCGCCAGCCTGCAAAACGTAGATTTGAAAATTGATCGTGTGCTCGTGCGTGCCCGGCATGAGTTGCCACTTGGAATCCTCGTCCAAGTCCCACAGGTTGAGCGCGGGCAGCTCGGTGTCGAGCGGGCGCGTCGCGCGACACTCAAAGACGCGGCTGCCGAGGTCGGTCTTGTAGCCGTTCGCTTCAAGAATCGTCCGCAGCACGGTTGCAACCGCATCAAACAACCGCTGGCGAATGGTGTCTGTGGCGGCATAGCTCACGAGGTCGCATCCCGGCTGAGTTTCAAAATCACGATGTCACCGCTGCGCTCCGCGCCCTTGACGTGCCAGGTCACGCCGTCAATGTCGCAAACGTCGCCTTCCGTGCTGACCTCATCGGGGTCAACATCGTGGGCCTTCACGACAACCGCGGGCGACGTGGACTGCGCGTTGTAATCCATGCCGATGCCCGGCAGCATGAAGTATTCGTCGAAGATGCCCTTGATCTCGACCTGAGCGCCGCCGTCCGGCTGATACGTCACCGGCACGCCGAAGAGGTCAATCGCCTCGGTGTCGAGTGCCGCGATGTCGGTTGCAAAGCTCATGTCGTTCAACAAAAAAGGCGGGCAGGCTTTCACCCGCCCGCCGGAAGCGGTCGCTGTAGCGCCACGTCAGCGCTTGATTGAATATTTTACAGTCAGGTTCGTGATCGGCGTTGCATCGTTCACGTGCCCAACCGTGCCCAGTCGCAAGTAGCCGAACGCGCCCACGTTGATGTTGGTCATCAGCCTGGTCGTGCTGTTGGACGCGCTGTTCGACGGCGTGACAGCGATGGCGTAAGTGTTCGCGTCCTCAAAGGTAGTGCCGTCCAGACTGCGCTGGAGATAGAACGTGGTCGCCAGCCCGTTCGTGTTCATGTTCTTGAACGAAAATTCAAGGGCGACATATTCCGACTTGGGCGCGTCAATGCGCGCGTTGTAGGTGTTGGTCGTGAAGGCCGCGACCTTGTTCGTGCCGCCGGCAACGATGGTCGTGTAGCCGTAGGTGTCGTATTGCGCGGCCTCGCTGACGGCGGGCGGCCACACGAGAGCGACGCTCAACAGCACAGCGAAAATCGCGGCGATAAAAATGTTCTTGAAGGATTTCATATCAGGTCGTGGTTTCAGGTTCGGATTGACTACGGCGACCGCGTGGTTTCACGGGTGCGGTCTCAACTTTTTCAGCCTTCAACTTTGCAGCATCCGCAATCGCACGGGCACGCGCAGCGGATTCAGCGGCGGCTTTCGCCTCAGTTTCCCGACGTTTCGCATCGGCTTCGGCCTGTTTTGCGCGGGCAGCAGCGCGCTCTTTCGCATCCTGCGCGGCGCGTTCAGCAGAGGCGGCTTCGTCGGCAATCATCTGCGCGACGTTGACGCGATACTCATGCGGCCCGTTGGCCTGCGTGATGCGAATGAAGCCGTCAGCGTGTCCCTTGCGCGCAGCCGCGAGCGCCGCGTTGCCGTCCCGGCCGCAATACAAAACGACAGGTGATTCACTCACCTGGTTCGTTTTGTAGCCGAGAACGATGCGCAGCATAAAAAAGTCAGTTCAGTTCAGTTCAGTTCGCGCTTCACGCGGCGGTCACAACGCGGTGGCCGGCGTAGTCACATTTCACGCCCGCGCCGCCGCCCTGAGAGCCGGCCTTGGCGCCGTAGAGCAGCGCGATTGTCATCCACACGTCGAACGTGCCCTGCTTCTGCCAGCAGATGCCCAGCAGCGAGAGGCCGCTGTCGGGATCGGTCACAGTCTCGAAGCTGGCGATGGACGGAACCCCAAGAGCCTCGGCGCTCGACTGCACATCGGGCAGTCGGGAGGCGATGACGATGGAACGTGGTTCAGCGAAGAAGCCGGAAAGATTGTCAACGCCGGCAGGAAGGTCGGGATATTCCCAGATGTTCTCGAAGCCGGCCACATTGCGCAGCGCACCGTAGGCGTTGGACGACCGGCGCTGGCCGTAGTAATCACCGCTGGCAATGCGGGAGTCGCCTTCCAGGGCGTTGTAAAAATCTCCGTTGACGATGCCGAACCGGCCAACCGGCGGACAGCCGCGCGCGTTCATCGCCTTCGCCACGGCGTCGAGTGTGCTCTTGTCAGTGTTGGCGATGGTCGCGATGGTCTCCTCGGAGAAGTTCGCCGCCACGACGAGCGACAGCGCGTAGTCCACGACACTCTTGCCGAGCACGAAAGCCTGATTGTAAATCTGCTTCCGATAGAGATCTTTCTGGCTCGCAATCGCGGTCAGATACTTGATGCGCACCGGCACGTGCTTCAGCCGGTCCATCGTCACGGCCACGTCGGTCAACAGGTCGCTCGACTCGGCGGCGTTCGCCTCGAAACCGTCGGTCGCGTCGTAATCCTGCACGCTCGGCAGGGTCGCGATGTGCGCGATGACGGATTGATCCTTGACCGCGCGCTCGCTGGAAAAATCAGTCGTGAACGCCTTCAACATCGGGAACTGCACCTTGAACGCGTCGAGGGTGTCCTGAAGGATTTCCGATGCGGTCAACGTCGCGCGCAGGCTGGCGGTCTGCCGGCCCAGCAACGCAGCGAGCAGGAAGAAAACAAGGAACGCGGCGACAGCGCCATGCACCGCGCCGATGGCGGCAGCGGAAGCGACGGCGAACAAAACGAGGATGGCGCGAAAGGTTTTCATGGGTTTCAATCAGTTTTCGGAAAACAAATCCTTGTGACCGCGCAGTTCGCGGGCCTTGAGTGCGAGGGCCGATTTCTTCACCGGGTCTTTCTCAGCGGCGAGTTCGGCGCGCACCTGGTCGAGTTCATCCACGCCGGTCACGTTGCCGGGCTTGGACGGAACCGCCGGCACGCCAGCTGCCCCGGTGATTTCCAGCGCGCGAGCGGCAACGCGGGATTCAACGGAAGCCTCGGTGTCAACGACCTTCTGCTCCAACGCGGCCTTGTCCGCCTTCAACGTGGTGACCTCGGCTTCGAGCGCGGTGATCTTCGATTCAAGAGCGGGAAGGCCGGCGAGCTTGGCGTCTTTGTCCGCGATGTCCGCCTTCAAAGCGGTGATCTCGGCCTCGACCTCCTCGACCTTTTTGACGTTCCCGAAAATCTTGAACAGATTCATTCAAGAGTTACTGACACACCGCGAATGAATTTTTGTCGTTTCAACTTTCGGAAAGCACCTCGTCCACCAGTCCGCGCGCCATCGCTTCGCGCGCCAGAAACGTCTGCCCCTCCATCGTTTCGTCCGCGATTTCAACCGGCGCTCGCCCGGCCCGCACCGCCGCCTTGAACTGCGCCGCAAAGAGGTCAACATCCTCCTGCAAATACGCCCGCTGCTCGTCATTCAGCGTCGTGCCAGGCGCGCCCATCGCCTTGTATTTGCCGGACTTGAAGACTTCCACCTTCACGCCCCAGTCACGGTAATACTCGGTCACGTCGAAGAGCATGAGATACACGCCGATGGAGCCAATGTCCGCCGTCGGCGACGCTTCAATCCGGCCCGCCGCCGATGCCAGCCAGTAGCCGGCGGAAGCGCAGAGTTCATCCACGCGCGCGATGACGTTCTTTTTTTCGCGCAACGCCGCAATCATCGCCGCCGTTTCGGGCACCTGCGGGCACGCGCCGCCCGGCGAATTGATGTCGAGGATGACCGTGTGCACGTTCGCGTCCTCCATCGCCGCGCGCAGCCAGCCTTGCACGCGGTCAATGTCGCAAAGGTCGTAGCAGAGCGCCTCGATCTTCGACACGCCGCGGCAGATTGCGCCCTTGATCGGCACCGTGGCGACGCCTTCCGCGACGCCATAGACCTCGAAGGCGCGGGCGGGAAACCAGTCGCGCACCGACTCGCCAATGGATTCAGCTTCATCGTCCGGCATTTCGTGGATTTGATGCGCGCGGTGTTGCGCGGCCAGCATGTGCGCGTTGAACCGCTGCGAGTCAATCAGCGCCGGGCGGTTCGCGAACTGCGAAAGGATTCCAAGGTGATTCAGTTTCATTCGGTTTTGCCTCCGTTCTGCGCGCCGTCCTTCTGCTCGTTGGGCGTGAGCAGCATCACGTCGCGCTTGTCCACGCCTTCGGCGGCGCATTTCTCCGCGATGTATTTCGCCTCGGCGACGCGCTGGTCAATCTGCGCCTTCCATTCCAAGCCCTGCTCGCCGTAGATGTCTTCCGCCGTTTTCAGGCCGAGCTTGAAGTCCTCGCGGTTCTGTTGTGCCTCGCGGCCCATGTCAATCGTCGGGCGTTTCGGCATCTGGAAGGCCCACTTGAACCACTCGGCGTCCTCCGGCAGAAAGCCCATGCGGATGAATCGCGACAGCGCGAACCGCACGGCTTTCAACGCCGCCGGGAAAATCATCTGCTGCATCTTCTCGGTCGTGCGCATGACCTTCGACAGCACCATGCGCGTCGCCGTGCCGTTCAACTCCTTGGAGTCATAGGCGAATTCCATCGGCCAGCCGAGCGCGCTGTAGGTTCCGCGCATGAGTTCGCGCCGGAACTGCATCAGGTTCGGCGACGGCCGGTCTTGCTCAAACGCCTTGATGCTCTGGCCGGAATTCGCGCGATACTTGCGCACCATGCCGCCGTCAAAATCCTCGTAAAGCTTCCCATCCACGCCGCGCGTGCCGGTTTCCAGAAAGTCCGCGCCGATGCCCTCCTCGCCGTCGCTCTCGACGGATTCGACCAGTGTTTGCGAGGCGAACAGTTTGGCCGCGAACTTTTCGCAGGCGGTGATGTCGTCAATGTCCACGTGGTCGTGAATCACGGACGAGAGCGCAGTCAGGCCGCGCCCCTGGTCGCACCATTCCGGCGCGAAAATCAGATGCGCCGAGTTCGCCGGAATGAACACGTCGTTTTTCGATTCGTTGTCAACGCGCACCTGATACGCGACGACCGCGCCGAGCCGGTCGTAAATCACGCCGTTGTAACACGCGCTCCCGCGGTATTCGCCGGACTCAACCGCGGACAGGCCGCGCGACGTGAGGCGGTGCGCCGGGATGAACTGGATCTTCGGATAGCCGCGCTCGCTCGCGGTTAACACCATGAGCACATCGCCGTCGCGCAGGGCCGCGATGATGGACAGCCACAGGTCTGTCTGCCAGTCGAACGGCTGGCCGCGGATGTCCGAAATCCGGCACCAGCTCGAAAGCCGCTCAGATGCGAGCGCGCCCCAATCCGCATTGTTGCCCATGAACTGCGGCTGCCAGCCGTTGCCGACGGTGTAGTTCGCGATTTCAGCAATGACGCCGCGCACGAAACCGACGTTGACGAACAGCAGCCGCCCCATCGCGAGCAGCCGCTGGTGCGTGTAGCTCGTGATGTCCTGCCGGCTGTCCGCGTTCGCCGGAAAAAACGACATGGCCCGCGACCGCTGGCCGGGGTCAACGTGCCGATACAACGACGCGCTCGGCGCCGTGACCGGACCGGCCTGACGACCGTTGCGGTGCGCCTTGCCGTTCGGTTTGATCCGCGATTTCGATTTCAGTGCCATTGCTTGATAACGGCGCGTGTCACCCGATAGCCGGGCGCGCAGTCCGCGTAGGTTTCGGGGTTGAGCCGCCAGAGGGCGTGCTTCACCTCGCGCAACAGGTCGCGCGGCGACATGCCCTGCACCGACTGCCACGTCTTTGACCGTTGCACGCCGTTCCCGGACGCGAACGTGATGCCGGACATCTGCTTCGCGCCGTCGGCGAAGGCCTGCAACGCGGCGTCGCGATAGGCCAGCAGTTCAGCCTCGGTGAGTCCAAGCCCGACAAGAATTCCCTCAGCCATAAAGTTCCTTTTGCGTCAGTTGAAGTTCCTCCGCGCGCCGGCGGGCGTTGCTCATGCCGCGCGAAAAGAGAGTGCGCACGCTGCGAACGGTTCGCCGTGTGGCGCGGGAAATCTCGCGGACGGATTCGCCGCCGGGCGTGAAGCCGAATGAACGCGCGACAACGACACGCTCGGCCTTGGGCAGCGAGAGCAGGATGTCGTTGGCGAGTTGCTGGCGTTCGGCTTTCAGTTCGCAGCCGTCGGGGTCAACCGGCTCGGCGATGGAATCGAATGGAACCTCGCGCAGATCGCGGCGCGTGATGTTGAGCAGGTGACGGGAGACGGTGCGGGTGACGAAGGTATGCCAGGCGAAATGCGGCGAACGGAACTGCGGCGCGACGGCAACGAGCCGCTGCCAAGCTTCCTGCTGCAAGTCCTCGACGGCGAGGCCGCGCTTCTGGCCGCGCAGGGCAAAGCGTGACGCCCATCGGTCAACGATTGGCCGCGCGGCTTCGATTTGAACATCGGTCACGCATAAGGCCGCGTGTCACCCTGTTATGCCGCTTCAACCTTCACCAGTTGCGCGAGGATCGCCGCCGCGACCTGTTCGTTAGCGCAGTCCCAGTAGTTGTTTTCGCGCTTGCCAATGCGTTCCCAGCGCCATGCGCCGTTCGCCTGCTTGACCTTGTGCTCCGCGCGCATCTGCTTGGTGAATTCAGGGTCAACGTCCGGCGGGACAACGAGCCGTTTCTTTTGAATCATCCGGCTCAAAACGTCTTTGACGTGGAGGTTGGAAAACTTGCGCACCTCGACCTTCGGCACTTTGCCGCGCATGACCGTGCCGATGGCCGGATCCTCCAGAATCGGCGGCGAGACGATGCGGTGAATGACCTCGGTCTTGTGCGTCTTGGGATTTTTCCGATACCACGGATATGATTCCCTGTCCTCGCCGCGCATCGCGCGCCAGCCGTTGCGCGAACACTCCATGAGCACGGTCGTTTTCTCGTGCCCGATGTCCACGAACACGAGCCGCGCGGGAACCTTGTGCGCCTGCTGAAATTCCAACAGGCCGGGGAAGCCGTCGAGCTTGGCGCACGCAACGAAGCGCGCCTCACCGGTCGCGGACCATTGCCAGCACAGCGCGAACAGGACGCCGAGGATTTGCACGTCCGCCGTCACGAACCGCGCCCGCTCCTCGCTCCACGGTTCGGCTGGCGAATATTCCGCCGTGCATTCGAGCTTCTCGACGGTGAACCCGTCGCCCCACGTCTTTGACTCGCGCTGGTTGGTGAAATCCTGCAACGGCTTGTAGTTGCCGTTGGACGCGGCCAGTTGCGCGGCAAGGAACTCGCTGACGATGACGACGAGCGGCACGCGCGGATTGGCCCACGATGGCAGCAGCCCGTAGCTGCGCACGCCTCTGGCCGCGGTTGGATTGGTCGCGCGCCAGCGCCAGCGGCCCGGCTCCCAGAGTTTCCAACGTTGCGTGATCTCCTGATCCGCCGACGCAACATCGGCGAGCGTGACGCCGCAGTGCTTACAGACCATGCGCACGGTCGCAAGCGTCGCCGCCACGTCCATGCGGCCGTCGGCCAGGTCGCTGCGCAGCCAGCGAATCTGCGCGAGTTCGTAATTCTGTTCTCGCTGGCAAACCGGGCAGTCGAAAAAAAGCTGGCGCTGGTCGCCCTCCTGAAACGCCTCGTCCGCATCGTCGCCGCGCAGCTTCGGCGTCGAGAAGCCAAACGTCTTCGTGCCCGCCCAATACCAGCCGGAGACGCGCTTCTTGACGGTCGGCCATTTGCCGGGCGTCCAGTCCTTGATCTCGTCGCCGAACACGTAGCGCGCCGGGCGCCCAGCCTCCGACGTGTCGCTCTCCGCCGATAGAAACGACACGGGCATGGTCGCGAAGTTGACCGTCTCAACGGATTTGTTTTTCGGCAACAGTTCCGCGATGGCCGGCGAATGCTGCCATGAGTCGTAAAGGCGCGTCGCAACCCAGTCGGCCAACTGATGCCGGTCGTTGTGGAACCACAGCGCCGGGCCGGGGTTGTGGCAGATGGCGTCGGCCAGGCACACGCCGCCGGCCGTGGATTTCACAAGCTGCAGGCCGATGGAAACGAAGATGCTGGTGACTTCGGGATCGCGCCAGTCTTCGAGGATGGCTTCGATCCACGGCACCATTGCCACGTCGAAGTTGCCTGAAATCGGCGAGGTCTTGTCGAGTCGGTAGTTGCGCTTCGCCCATTCCGCGAGCGACAGCTTCTCGCGCGGCTTCAACAAATCCCGCAGTAGTTTTTCGGTGAAGGTCATCGCAAAAAGGCTTTTGCCAAAACTGAAACCGCATCCGTAACAACTTTATCATCCGCAAGCTGCCTAACTTGCAGCGGAACAAATTTTTCCCGCTCGCCATTTCGCCCGATGAGCGCGACAAACTCTTTGCCTTTGTCTTCAAAAAACTTCAGCGATGGGTTTGGCACGCTGGCGTTTTTCATCAAAGCGATTACCTCAGTGTCACTCATGCTTCACCTTCCCCCAACGCTTCTTCAATGACGCGGACTTCGCGCACTATCGCCCGCCAGAATTCATTCTCGCATTTGTGCGCCCGCAGCCAGCGCACCGCCGCCGCGCGCGTTTGGAAAATGGCGAGACGTTGCCGACTGGTTTCAAATGTGCCGGTCCGGCTGTCGCCAGACAGAATCTTCACACCGGCAAAAGACACCAGACGCGGCGACATCAGCTTTGGTTCAAGTTTGATGCAGAACAGTTTCATTCGCCTTCCTCCCATGCCCCTTCCGACAGGTGCTTCAAAATCTCGCCGTCGCTCTCGCCGATCATCTCGCGAATCTTCACCGCCGACTGGCCGACGCACTTGCCCGACAGTTCCATCGCGCGCCGGTCCATCGCGCGCCGCATCGCGAACACCAGCCGGCTCAACGTCTGGCGCACCTCCTCCTTCGGCGTCCACGCCCCCTCCGTGATCTTCCGCTTCGCGCGAATCAGCTCGATGCGCTCCTTGCGCTCGTCGTCGCGCAGGTTGGTTGACGAGATGCGCCGGTTCTGCCTCGACGCCCACGCGCGCGCAGCCTCAACATCCCAGCCGGTCACCTTCTGCTTCGGAACCCCCTCCGCCTTCCGCCAGCGCAACACCGTGCGCCGGTCCACGCCGAGCGCGTCGGCCAGGGCGTCCAACGTCGGAACTCTGGTGACAATTTCGTTTTTCATCAGCGGTGTCAGACCTCGGTAAGTGCGGCGGGTAATCCT
>JACCDR011232976.1_pt1 | contig 14240 bp, 15 predicted proteins | sample 7446431 | NCBI WGS metagenome assembly JACCDR01 (sample SAMN15323443, study PRJNA562643) | freshwater metagenome | isolation source: river surface water | place: USA:Blue River Watershed | collected 2017-08-17 | reverse complement strand
CTCAAGCCCTGCCGCGCCGCCCGCCGCAGTGCCGGGCATGAATCCAGCAACAGATGGAGAGGCCGCCGCGCCGCCCGTGCCGAGGCCGCCGGCCGTTGCACCGCCGCCAGCGCCCGCTCCAGCTCCACCACCGCCCCAGGCGCCCATGGCCGCGCCACCACCGAGCACGCCGCCGAGTACGAGAGCGGTCGAATCGAGCGGCTTTTCCTGCGCCCAGTCGGAAATCCCGCGCGCTTCCTTCGACCAGGATGCGAGGCCGTTTTTGCGATCATGCTTGATCAGCGGGTCTTTCTTGGCGATGTTGTCGCTGACCCAGTTTTGCAGCTTGTCGCCGGTCTTGATTTTCCAATCGCCAAGCCCTGGAAACAGGCCGACAAGCGGATCCATCTGCGTACCGAGACGCAGCAGCGGAGACTGACTGTTCTGACTCGACCAGCTATCGCCAAAGTTAAAATTGAACATGATGGCTTAGAGACTGTACCCAGCGTATCCACCGAGCGCGGCCCCGCCGAGCTGCGCCCACCACGGCAGGCCGGCGGTTGCCTGATATCCGGCCATCGCTCCACCGATCGCAGAGCCAGCGCGACTGCCAGCCGGCGCGGTCTGTGTCTGCGTGCCGTATGGGCTCGCCGAGCCGGAAATCAGGTTCGAATACCACCCCAACTGGTCGTAAGGCTGGTCTCGCATGTAGTTGAATCGATCGATATCCGACTGGAGCGCATCTTCGCGGAGTCCTCGATCGTAGTTCGCATAGGCCATCGCATCGCCGGACGGTTGTCGACCCATGTCGTAGATGCTTGGCGCCATCGCCGCGGCGCGCGCCTGGTCGCCGGCCGACTGGGAAGCGAGCGTACCTGCCAGATTGCCGTAACCGAGCGCATCTGAACGGTACCCACCCATCGCCTGTTCGCGTGCCTGCTCGCGCTGCAGACCGAAGTTAGCGGCGTCCAGGTTCATCCCATAGCGCGCCATGTCAGTGTTATAGCGCTGCTGATTGTCCTGAAGCCCCAGATTCGCCCGCGCGCTGTCGGCGCTGAAGTTCTGCCCGGCCTGCGCCTGCTCCAAGCCTCGCTCACCCTGCGCGGTCTGAAGGCCCAGGCCATAGGACTGGAGCCCGCCCTGCGCGACCTGCCCGGCTGCATTCTCCTGCGACTGCAGTGCGCGGATACGTTCCTGGTTGTAAATACCCTGAGCGTTTTCGCTCATGCGCTGAGCGATCTGCGGCATTGCGGCATTCAATCCCTTGATGCCGCCCGTCATGTTGTTGCTGAACGTCGCCTGCTGATTCAGCTGCGGCACGATCTGGTCGGTAAGCTGGCGCATCACCTGGGCATTTGCCGCGTCCACCGCGCCCTGCGCGCCCTGGTAATCCGGCTGCCCTGACAGCATGCGATTGTAGGCCCCGGTAGCATCAAGACCGCCGGCCTGCCCGAATTGCGGCGCGCGACCGGACGCGTCAAGCGAAGTGCCAAAGCTGTATTGACCAACTCCGCCGGCCTGCGCATTCGGATCCCGCACCGAGCCCATCGGCTGACCGAGCGCATCGAAGCGCCCGCCAATGTCGTAAGGATTGAAAGCGCTGTTTACAGCGTTTGTCGCTGCCGGCGCCATCGCGTTCGACATCGTGCCGAGCTGGTTATTCCCTGCCGCGGCGTTGTTTACTGCGCCGGTAACGTTTCCATAATTGATGGTCGGCTGGCCACCGAAAACAGACTGATTGTAGTTATTCTGGCCGCGCCAGGCGGCAGCCTCGGAGTCGGTCGGGCCGACGTAGGTTTGGCCTTCGTAGTAAGTCGGGGTCTGCTGAGCAAGGCGCTGACCGCGCCCCATGACGTCATTGATATACGGCTGCGCGGGCGCCCACGGCTCGCTACTGCTCGTCGTTCGTTGAGTCCCGCCGCTCCCGCCGCCCTTCGACATTGTTGCCGTCCGTCCACAAAGTGAGGTGCGGCATTGAGGAGAAATCTTTTCCCTTCAATGCTCGCTCCCAACCCGGCCGGGCGCCCATGATTGCGAAGTAGTCGGTCGATTGCTCGCGGCCCCATTGCTGCAACTCTGGCAGCATGACGTTGACCGCCGTACCGAGAAAGCCCGCGCTACCTCCGGATAGGAAGACGTTCGCGACTTTCTTGCGCGGGTAATGTATCACTTCCATGATGGCGAAGCCCAGAATCGACCCGCCATCAGTCGCCACGAATAACTGGCAGTAGCCGCGATCGAGCAGCCAGTGGACATCCTCGGCATCCATGAATTTATGATATTCGATCGCGCTCCTGACATAGGATTCGATCAGCGGCCAGAAATCACCGACGAGCGCGGGCGGGATGCGGTGGATAATGGTGTTGCTCACTGTTGGCTTCAGAAGACCCCGGGACTGGGATCATATAGCCATTTTTACAACCGATGCCATTCGGTCGGGCCGGCGACCACCTGAACGACCGCATACCGGACAGATATTGAAACTGTAGCCGCGCCGTCGATCGTCTCGGATCCATTGGCATCGAAGCAGATGGTCTGGGCGCCAGCGTCCAGCTTTTTCAGCGCCAGCCGACGCCCCGGGTATTGAGCTACCGGCGGCAGATGGCAGACGACCGACACGCCGCTCAGACTGACCGCGATGAGCTCATCGGATGGCAACACCGTATAGCTTGCGCTCGTCACGCCCCCCACGTGCAGCGCATGGCGGTTTGTATCCCCATAGGTGACGACCATTGCTGCAAGCTTGCGCAGTTCACGACCGATGTATTCCGAAATGATCGGATCGACCCTGCTGATCGGCGGCGGCGATGGAACGTAAGTCATCAGCGGGATCCGGAGTTCTCGAACTCCACCTTGTAGGAGCTCAGCTTGAACGTGTTAGCGCCGTTATATTCGATGCGCAGGTCGATGATTCGCGCATTGATGCGCGCGCCCAGTAGATCCAGCTTGTAATCGCTCCCGATGCGGAACGCGAAAGGACCACGCCAGCGGGTAGCCTCTTTCTGCGTGTCGCGGCATCCAATGTGGAATAGCAGGTCATCCCCTGGTGTCCCATCGATCATCGGGTGGATGGCGCTCACTGTGCGTACCTGCATCAGATCCTTCGTGAACGGGACCGAGGTACGCTCGGCGTAGCAGAGCATGCGCGAACCGTCGTAGGTTTCGCCGGTGTCGTTCTGGTACGCGCGATTTCGGATCGAGTCCAGGAGCAATACCCGAGTCTGGAACGGCGAGTAAGTCTCGTCGTCGATGACTCCGCTCGCCTCGTCGAAGGTTCCGACATCCGAGTCGATGCTGACCGCAGAGCCTGGAATGATGCCGCGAGTCGCAAAGGTCTTCGGGCCGCCGAGCTCGTAAGGAAAGCACTTGTTTTCAGCCCAGTTCCACACCAGCGCGAGATTCGGCCAGTCGTAGCCTGCCTCAGGGAAGCAGAAATATGCTTTTCGACTCGGGAAGTCACCGACCACGAAACACCGCTTGTAGCGGTTCGTATTGATGCGAGCCTGCAGCCACTTACGCCAACGGCCGTCTATGATCGATTCGGCGCTGTTGCCGTCGTGCATAACGATATCGTTCGTCGTCCAGACCACTTGACGCGCGCCGAAGGTCAGAAAGCAACCCTCGCTCAGCAGTCCGATTTCCGAGAAGATTTCTCGGAAGCCGAAGATATCGCCACCGCCGATGTACTCTGCGGCCCAGGTGTGTGACTCCTTGTGGATGATGAGCGAATCTCGTAGGCGCGAGCCATCGACGATCTGGTCGTCGGTTTGCCCGAGTTCGTTGATACCAGCCTGGTTGTTTGGGTCGTTGAAATCCCAGCTGAACGGCAAGGAGTCCGTCGCAGCTCTGTCGCTCCAGCGAATCAACCGCGGGTTATAACTGCCGCCCTCGGTTACACGGAACGCAAACAGGAAATCTTTGAATGGACGCATCACCCGACACTGCACGCCAGCAGGCCAAGCGGTAAGTGAGACCAGATCATTCGCGAGCGACGGGCGCCACGTCTGCGGAATGCCTACGCCATCATTTACGACCAGGTATCCGTGGAACTGGCCGCCGGAGTAGTTGAGATCATCCTGAGCGCCGAGCGTCACGGATCCGGTGATATTTGCGTGCGCGGCTCCATCGGTCGCATACATGACCGTCCCAGAGCCATACGCCCAAAAATAGTTGGTGCCGTCGGTGATCGGCGCGGCCCAGATTGCCGTCACTGACAGGTCGCCGAGCGCCTGCGCGTAACCGCGGCACTTCTCGACCGCGCCTTCGCGATACTCGACATTACGGCTATCGGTCCAGGCGCCCGCCGGCAACGCCGTATCGGGCTGGTCCGCGATGAACCCAGGCTGATCAAGCTTTTCAAGCGTGGCGAGCATGGTTCAGGCCCGGTAAACCTTTGTTGGATAGGATCCGCCGTTCGCGAGGCTGGCACTGGTTCCGATCCAATCCCACCCAGCAATCCCGCCGCCAAAGGCGTATGAAGCGGCGCTGGCCTGCAGCGTGAGTCCGTTGATCTCTATTTTTTCCAGGTAGTCTGCGCCCGGGTCTGAGCTGAATCCGCTGATATGGAGCTGGAAGCGAGGCTCAGACGCGTCGTTGGCGATGCGATTGATCGCCCTTCCATCCCCGAGCGTCGACGGGCTGACCGAGCCGAAACTGCCTGAAATGAATCCGACGGTCAGCGAATCCGTGCCGGCGGTCAGTGTGATTTCGTCGTAGCGCTGGAAGACCGTCCGCCAATTGCCGCTGTCGTTAACGTAGACTTCCAGGACGCTGCGCCACGTGCCGTTATCGTTGACATAAACCTCGCGGATCGCGCGCCATACGCCCCCGTCATTGATGTGCAGGGTCATGCATCAGTACCGGTACCAGATATCGCCGTTACTGCCGCCGCTTGGCGCCGCGGTCGAAAAAGTTTTATTCGTTCCCGATTTCGTCGAGATGTTGCGCGCATCCATGTTCTGACCCAGCGCAGCCAGAGTCAGGCGACGCGCGTAGAAGCCGCCGACGTCGGTGCTGTTGGTCGCGAGAACAGCGTTCGCCGTGAACTCTTCGACACCGCCCGTCATATTGACATAGCGGCAGAAGAGATCGCCGGATCCGTTGCGCACGGCCACCGTGTTGACCGCGTTCGTTTGACTCGGATTGTAGCTACCGAGCGCCACCGAATCAGCCGCCGACGAAGCAAACGTCGCCGCGCCTGCAGTCAGCGCGCTGGCGACATTGAGCGCCGCTTGATGCTGCTGCAGCGACGCCAACGTAATTACAGAATTCGGGACAGACCCGATCAGATTTGCCGCGATGAGCTGCGACCCGGCATGCAGGATCGCGCTACCGTTGATCGTGGGCGGCAACCCATTGTTCGTGGTGGTGACGAAATCGAAGCCGTAACTATTCTCGCTCTCGATGAACAGCCGATTGCTGCCGTTCGACCAGCCCATGTACCCGCGTCGAGTTCCGTTTGGTGTGTAGAACTCGATGTATCCGGCATTTACCGCATTTCCCGGCTGCGCACGCACCGCTCCTATACCGGCCGCAAAGTTTCCCCACTGCGAAGGGGTCACATGAATGTTGGTGCGTGACAGAACGGCGATGTCAGACAGCGAAGTGCCGCCGATCGCAAGCGCATTTTGCGCCAGGACAGCTAGCGAAGCGCTGTTTGCATATTTAGCAAAATTCGCGGTATGCGAACCGTCCCGCAGGTTATTCAGTTGGAACTGAACGCTCTGCGAGAGATCCCCGGCGAATCCGAATGCGAGCGCGGACAGCGAAACCGGTCCATCCACATTTGGAAAGGTTCGCTTCAGCGTCGCCTTGATCAGCCGCAGATGATTGTCTACGGTCGTGCGCTGATCAAGGCCGTCCGGCCAGGACTCGTTCAGCCCTGCGATATACGTAGCGGTTTCGAGGCCCATCGCGAGCCTCGGTTATGCGCCTGGGTTATTGATCTGCGCGATACCGAGCGCGTTCCACTGGATGACCAGCTGGGTTACTTCGACGCCCGTTGTCTGCGTGGTTTCCAGATCGAAATAGGCGACCAGGCGCTGACCGACCTGCTTGTAGATCACTGCGTATTTCGCCTTGATCACCGCAGCGGCCGAAAGCGTCAGATCGTTGCCGTCCCACGTGATGTAAGAGCCTGACGTCGTCGCGATCGAGGATCCGGCCAGCGTGCGATCGGCATAGCCGCTCGATGTGACGACGTTCGCAGAGGCGTCGGCCGAATAGACCGAATGCGACTTCAGGTTCGGGACGTAGTTCTGGGAGACCAGCGCGACAACCAGCGTCATGCTCTGGAGATCGAGCAGACCGCGCGCCATGTCGTTCACAGCGTGATTGTAGAAAACGAGTTGACCAGCGGCCATGCGTAACGACTCCAGGCATGTGAAATGCCCTTGAATTCGAGTCGTCCGGCCACCGCGACACCGCGAAACACTCGCGGCGCGGCTATCTTACATTACTGATCGAGAAACGCGGTAGTCCAGACGGATTCAGGCGGCGGGTCAACATCGATCCAGATGAATGGCTGATCAACTGACGGGACCGGACCGGCCACGATCAGGCTTCCCGGCTCTGGCGTAACGATCAGACTTAGCTGCAGCGTGGGCGCCAAGCCCTGCAGAAAGAGCTCGCCCACTCCGGTTTCAAGGAAGATAACGGTCGGCGTGCCGCCCTGCATCGTGAGCTGCGCTGGCGCGGGCGTCACATAGACGATATCGCCGCCCGGCGAGGAATTAGGCTCCCGCCCCTGCATCGCGAGCTGCGCTGGCGCAGGCGTCACGGTCATCTGCAGAACGAGCGTAGGGATCAGTCCAGCTGCCGGATTGTAGTCGGGGGCGGGCGTGGCATTGGTGACGACGATCTGGCGCTGCGTGCCTGGAATTAGACCCTGCAGCGTCAGCTGACCGAGCCCAGGCAAGAGCCGAGGCTGACTTGCGGGCTGCAGGCCCTGCAGGGTCAATTGAGCTGGCGCAGGCGTCCGGAACACCTGGACGACGTTCAGGATCGTCGGCGCGAGCCCGATGATGGTCAGCTGCGCCGGCTGACTTGGCGACACACCGCCTGGCGCGCTCTTCAGATTGAAGAAGTAGCGACGCCCGCTGCCATCAATCAGATCTGAAAAGAGCAGAGCCATTTACGTATACGTCGGAATCATCCGCGCGCAGGTGTAACCGGATAGCGAGCCGCTCGCATTGCCGTCGGTGAGAACGTAGAAGATCGGCTGGTTGTAGACCAGCGGACCCGTTGCAAGCGAATAGGACAGCGTCCCACTCGCGCCGGTGGTCGCGTTACTGTAGGACAGGTCAGGCGCGCCGAGCGGGAAGCCGTCATACCACACCATGAGATGCATTCCGGTGCGTCCCGACACGGGCGAATTCGCTTCGTTGATCAAGACTTCCGAGATGCGAACGTTCGTGAACGGGTTTAGCGCTGCCGTTTTGCCCTGCATCGTCAGCGCGGCAGGGGTAGGCGTGACAGTTGCCGAGCCGCTCGCGACCGAGGGAACCAGCGTGAACGCTGCCAAATACATGTCTGTCGCCGTCGAGCACGTCCAGTTCATCGTGGTCGTTGGCGCACTGCCGGCACGCTCAGACATGCCCAGCGAACGGAAGGCCGTTGCAAAGTCGTTCATCGTGACCCGACGGGTCTGTGCGACGTTTGCGGTCAGATTGTCGATGCCGCAAACCGCGATATCGACAACCAGATCATTGGCGACCGCATCCATGGACAGAGAAATGGTCGTGTCTTCGACTTGCAGCGAATCGTTGTCGCGCCGCGGGTTCGTCTGATCTACGCCCGTCCAGATCACGCCGGCGAGCGCACAACGACCGCTCTCGCCCGTCCAGCTTGCAGAGAGCGCAGGCGTTCCGGTGGCCGGTGCCACCATCGCATATACCTCGAACGCGCCATCCACCAATGACAGCAGCGGGGCGCCCATCGAGACACCACCGAGCGTCACCGTGCGCCCGCTGGTCGCGCCCTCCGTGTAGAGGATGGCGAGCGCGTAGCGATCTGTTCCGCTGACAGTCGTGAAGTTAGTACTTAGAGAGGTGACCGCAGCATCTGCAGCACCGCTACCGCCAGTAGGCCCGCCCGTCGATGCGTTGAAATTGATTGCCATGGCGTTAACTCAAAGGCCGGATGCCGATTACGTCGGACATGTCGCTGGTGATATACGCGCCGACATTGATAGCGCCAGCAGTGCCGCCGCCCAGCAGGTTCAGCAGGTCGACACCGGCGTTTCGGCATGGCGAGGCAGTCTGCAGCTTGCCCAGATCGGCGCTACCCCATGTCGAGCTCACCAGCAACGGATCGGCCTCGCTGGAGTTGTCATCGTAGATCGTGCTCGCAACCCACTGCGCCAGCGTCTGCAGGCTCGCGCGCGCAGGGTTCTCCGGTTCAAGCGCCCAAGCAGAGTGCCCGCGCCCGAAATTGTGCGATCGAGACTGCAACGCGTTATTCGCATTGTCGTATCGATACAGGCAGAAGCGAGCCGCGCCAATTTTGATGTTGTTGTGAACGCGCCAGCCGCTGCCGGTTGCCGCTGCGTTACCCGACGTCGTCTGCAGACCGTCGCCTTCGTTGTTCTGAACCATCGCCACAGCCGTATTGTTCATCACGTCGACATCGCGAATCGGGTAGGACGCCTGCACGAAGCAGCGCATGAAGAAGCCGCCGCCGACTTGAATGTTCTGGTAAATCTGATTGCGACCGAGTTCGCCGCTCGTGTCCATCAGCTGTACCGATCCGGTGAAGTTCGCGCCACCCTCAAGCACGTTGCTGGCTCGCAGAAGGTTTTTGCGATAGATGATGCCGCCATGCACTGGTCGAGAGGAACCCGCGCCCTTGACGGTCAAGCCTCGGTAGCAGTTATCGAAGTAGCAGTTCTCGACCGTGAGCAATCCCGCCGGGATCGCGCCTTCATTGATGTTCTTGGAGAACATCATGATTGCCTGCATCGGCCTGAACTGAGTTCCATTGCTGCCGGCGCTGTAGTTCTCGATCCAGCAATCACTGACGACGTTGAATCGCGCGCCCTCCTGCCCTTCGAAGCGGAAAGCAGCGTGATTGTTGTCGCTCGGCTCAGGCCACATTGCGGATCCGCGATTGACGCGGAAGTAGCTGAACCGGTTGTATCGACCGCTGCAGACAACCGGGCCGGTGTCGGCGTGGGTGGGCGCCTGATCTTCATTGATATAGAAGCCATACCAATGATGGCCGGTAGATGCGCCGATGAGCGGGCAACCCTGCCCCTGCGTCGTACCGTTGTGCCGCAGAACGCTGCGCCCAGTCGTATTCAGCGCGGCATAGTTACGCGCGAAGAAGATGATCGGATTCGCTTCCGTGCCCTGCGCGGAGATCGAGAAGCACGCGCCGAATGTGCTGTTTGTGTTGACGCCAATGTAATCGCCTGGGGCGAACTCAACCCGATGCCCCGGTTGCGCCAGCGCGCACGCCTGTTGAATGGTCCACGGGCTTGCCTGAGAACCATTCCCGGCACCGGTTGCCGTCGGTGTTACGTAGTGCGTAGGCACGAATCCGCCGCTACTGGCCTGCGTCGTGCCGCTCGCGGTCGCGCTGGCGGCGCTTACGTTGCCGGCTGCATCGAAGGCATACACTTGGTAGTAGCGCGTCTGTCCAGCGGCTAGCGAGGTATCGTCGAGCGACAGAACGTTCGAAGCAAGATCCGACCCCAACTGTGAAAACGGCCCGCCCGCGGCCGTCGCGCGGAATACGCGATAGCCCGCAACCCCAACCGCATCAGTCGACGCGCTCCAGGACACGCGCAGCGTTGTCTGCGACTGAGACGTAGCAGACACGTTCGCCGGCACAGTCGGAGGAGTGATGTCGATCGGCGTTTCGGTCAACAGCCAGTAATCCCAGTATCGGTTCCCGCTCAGCACCGTTTCGGGCTGATAATTCGACTGAATCAGCCTGTTCGGGCTGAAGTCGTTCGAGTCCCGGTAATTGATGTTGGAGCGGTTTACACGTTGTGTGTAAACAGTCTCGCCCTGCGCCTTGCTCCAGATCTGCAAGACTCCATCTGACGCGCCAAGCGTGTTCATCTTCACGCGGAACACGAATTCGACCCAGATTCCGAAAACCCGCAGCAGGCCGAGATTCACGTTCGGCGTTGAGGCGCCATTGAACGAACCCTGTTCATTGATGCGCAAGAATTCGCAGAAATACTCGGTCGTCGGCGTCCACATATTGAACGTGAGCTGATGCCGACGCTGACCGCTCGCTGGATTGTGCAGATTCAGCAAACAGAGTTTCTGCAGGTTCTGGTAGCTGCCATCGCTCCAGCCGTTCCCCCATTTGTGAGCGAAGCGGAACCACAGATCCCGCGTACCCACCGCCACACCACCAATAGAAGGATGATCGCCGAAGTTATATTCCAGGTACTTGTCAGAGCCGACACCCTGAACGGCTGTGATCATGCTCGACCAGCTGCCCACATAGGCTTCGGTCTGCGTGAACGTCATTCCGACATTCGTTTGCCAGTTGCCGCGCGTGCCGGCCTCGTAGCTTTCCGAGAAGGGAAGACCAGTTACCGGCAACGTGCCGTTGGTCTGCAGAAGCGTAGGGACACGCCCGCCGAGCGCCAGCGATGCCGGCGCGGGCGTGCGCGTAGCTTCGAATCCATGCCGGCGGAACCCTAGCACTTCAAAATTCCCCAACGGTTGCGGACGAGGCATTCAGACACCTTTGCACCCAAGCGCGCGGCGGATCCAGGCGGGTATCCAGGTCAGCCGACAATAAAATTTGCGGGTGGCTGCGGCACCTTGGCGCGCACCTCGAACGGCATGAGAGCAGTCCAGGCCGATGCCTGGTTGTCGCGACTGATTGCGCGGCCGGCGACGTAATACTGGCCGAACGCGAAGCCGCTCAGGTTCAGCGTGTGCGTCTGCTTGCCGTCCTCGTCCGCGGTGAAGTCGGAATCCTGGACGATGTTGCCCGGCGTACCGTTGGCGGTCGTCGCAAAGCCGTATTCATAACGAAGGATCCCGCCGGCCGGGATCGGCGTGTCGTCTACGAAACGGGTCGGGGCATCGAATCGGACGCGAGTTGGGTTGATAGGACCAGCCATAGAGCCTCACATGAAAGGTTTGATCTTGCCGCTTGATTGCTCGCGCGCGGCCTGCGCTTCGAGCTTGCCGATCAGGCCGTCATCGCCTGATTTGATATCGCCGTCAGCCATCACGAGCAGCCGATCTCCTCGGGCCTGATTCTGCTCGCCGTCCATGTAGTTGATATAGAGATCCGCCTTCGCCTTGGCGCTGATGACCAATTTCCCTTCTGTCAGCCATGGGTTGGATGCGTTCTCGCTCGCCGACTTCGAAACGTTCTTCCATTCGAAGTGATAGCTGAACATCAGCGTATAAGTCTGGTCCGGGATCGGATACAGCCGCAACGTGCGGTTCTGGATGGCGTACTGATATGGCTCGTCCCGATCGTCGGTCGGGCCGCTATGGTCTTCGATCGTGTCGTAGGTGACTTCATCGAGCGGCTCTCGGCGCGTGCCGCTCTTCAGCTGCAGGAAGTCGGCCTCTATCCAGTCCGTCGGAAGGGAAACATATTCCATGCCGGGCTGGAGCGTTGCGAATGCGCGCTTGACATTGAATCCGACGCGACGCGAGCGATACGACAGGATCGCATCGGCAATCGCCCGCCGGATGCGGGGATCGAAGCTAGTTCCGCGGTTTAGATCGTCGCGGATTTCTTCCACTAGTTCGCCGAGCGTCGCCAAGGCCGGGGCCCTCCTTACGGGATGCGCTCCCGGCCAAGGGTTCGCGGTTTGGCGGGTAGTCTACTGGCAAATGCTCGGTCGTGACAGCGTGCGGGGCGTACCCGCCGACGATGAAATCCGTCAAACCCGCATCACGCTGCGCGGCTAGTTCCCGGCTGATCTGGCGGCGGCGCATATTGCTCCCATAGATGAGAAAAGGACGACTTCACCCCTACTTCGGGTGTCCCCAGGGTGAAATGAGCGATTTTCGGATGATCCGGCATCGGCTGGACATCGACGAGCCAATTCCACTCGCCGGGAAGCGCGCCGATTTCAGAATCGTTCAGCCAATAGAAGTGATGCAGGTCGAGGCCGCGACGCTCCTGAACGTCGTAAAGCGACAAGCGCCGATTCGCCGGGTGATCGCAGTTGAATAGCATCACTGACGACCAGTTTTTGCGCTGGTAGTAGACCTGTCGCTGGCCGTCCATCTTCCAATCACCGAGCGAGTTGACCGGATTGAGCGGGGCATGCTGAACCATCATCAGCGCCTTGCTTTCATCGCGTAGCGCGAACAGCTCGGCCACGTCGCCCAGGAAGATCACATCCGAGTCGACGAATAGCGCCCAGCCGCTCTGTTGCAGGATCGGAACCAGGAAGCGCGAAATCGCGAATTCAGTGGATGCCGGCGCGTTTGAGAGGATGTCGTAACGCTGGCCACGCGTATCCTGCGGCCGGCGCAGCAGTGCTCGCTCAGCCAGCAGTCGCGAATCGAGCGGCATCGTCATCACGGGGATGCTCGAATTCTGCACCAGGGAACGCATTGCCGCTGCATACGATCGCGGCTCACGACTGTCTTTGCCGATGTAGACGGGTAGGATCATTGCTGTTTACGAGCTCCAGAAACGTTCGTGAGTGATACTTCGCCGGCCGCTTCGCGCGCCCTTCGCTTATCGATACTCAGCCTGACCGCATCAATCGCACACGGCTTGCAGCGATCGTTCAAGCCATCCTTCCGCGTGCGGTTTTTGTGAAACTGATCACGCGGCTTGCTCGATTTGCACGCGCTACAGGTTTTCGCGCCCTCCTCCATCACGCGACACCGAGCCGCTGTGCATATGCCTCCATCAGCGGCCGACTCTTGCCCTTGAAGTGCAGTACGAAGCGGCTTTTTACGTCCTCGTCGGCGGTCTTTGGCGTGTAGTTGAAGCTTTCACAAGGGAGCTTCTGAATCTGGATCGGCTCCGATCCGCGCTCGGACAGCGTCCACAGCGGATAGCGCGCCGTCATGGTCGGCACCATGACATCGGGAACCGGTCCGGCGAGCTCAGCCATCGCCAGTTGGTTGCCGTACCAGAGTTTCAAGCCGTTCGTCATCTTCCGGACACGTTCGCGCATCCAGATCATCGCTTCGAACGCCGTGTAGCCGGGCGTGAACATCATCACGCCATAGTTGTATGGCATCTGGCCAGCAACGCCCTGCACCTTCTCGCCCTCATCGTCGACGCCTACATGATCGCGCCAAGTGATGGTCAGATCGCCGCGATGATGAGGGGCGATCTCTCGACGCAATAAAACATCGGTATCGAGGAACACGAGCGTCTCGTCGGGAATTGCAACCCTGAGCGCAGCAATCTGCGCTTCGATGTTCGCCATCATGATAGGAAGGCCGGGACGGATGAAGTATCGACCGCAGGGGGTTTCCCAGGCGTCCGCGTTGTCGTCGGTGAAGACGAAGCACCGCGCATCGGGGTCGACTCGTCTGACCGAGGCAACGGATTGCCTGAGCATCGCTGCGTGTTCCGCCCCGCGCACAAACCAGCTATAGGTAGTCATTTCAATGGCTTCTCTGGGACCAAAGGGATATCGACCCAAGTGCGATCGCTTGTGTCCATGGGTGGATACATGACCGGTCGCAACGCTTGCGCGATATAGCGCTCACCGCGCAGCACGTAGCGGAATCCGAGCAACTCGGACAGTCGCCGCCGCTCTGGATCGTCAGGCGGACCGGGATTCTGTGGGCGTTTCAGCGAAAGTTTCTGTCGGTTCATAGTGATCCGCGTCAGCGCAGCCTGCACTGCTCTTCGTTTCGCTTGATGACGTACCAGACCGAGTCGGGCGCCACTCCAACCTGGAGCAGATTGAACGCGTCCGCGACCGCGCGTTCGACGCCCGGCCATTTGTGATTGAAGTCATGACCACAGAGCATTCCGCCGAGGCGCACACGCGGCCACCATTGCGCGATATCCTGTTTACAGCTCTCGTAATCGTGTAGCGCGTCGATGAAGACGATGTCGAACGACTGCCGGCACATCGCGCCAACCGGGGGCGGGAACACGCCATTTGCAGCTTTCCAGGAAGTCGTTCGTAGCATCGTGCAGCGGTCGCGATGCTCGCCGACATTGCCCCAAAATTCCGTCTCGATCTTGGAGAAGTCCCAATCCTGGTACGTCTCGCGCGTCGGGTCGTCGCTGGCCTCCTGCTGCATCCATGGATCGATCGCGATCACCCGCGAGCCGGGAACCTCTTTGAG
>JACCDR012030714.1_pt1 | contig 14243 bp, 11 predicted proteins | sample 7446431 | NCBI WGS metagenome assembly JACCDR01 (sample SAMN15323443, study PRJNA562643) | freshwater metagenome | isolation source: river surface water | place: USA:Blue River Watershed | collected 2017-08-17 | reverse complement strand
TCGCCTCTATGAAGGTGGCGAAAGGTGTCACAAAATCCGGCTTGGAGTATCGCATCAAATCCAGAACGTTCTTCGGTGGTAAAACCTTTTTTGCCTAGATTCTCCTTGGGGCGAGCCAAGTCAAGCTCAGTATGTGCCACATTAAAGTGCCCACAAAAGATGACTGGCTTTTTTGTAGCCAGCTGTTTCATATACTCAAGAAACGCTGGATCCCAGGCTTGTCGCATAGGGATCCGCGAAAGGTCGTCTTTAGCGTTTGGAGTATACACTGTACTAACAAAAAAGCCTTCAAATTCAAGGGTAGTGACCCGCCCCTCGGTCGTGGCGTCACCATAGACATCAGTGAGTGGGTAGCGAGCGCTCATAGTCTCTGGTAAACCGTAAAACACCTGCAATGGGCTGATTTTTGTGAAAATCGCCGTCCCAGAATAGCCTTTTTTCTCTGCGCTACACCAGTACTCCTCATATTCCCCAAGGTCGATCTCGGTTTGTTCTCGTTGTGCTTTGGTTTCCTGGAGACAAAGAATATCGGGGTTATGTTCCTCTAAAAACCTTTGTAAATCACCTTTTTTGTGCACAGCACGAATGCCGTTTACATTCCAAGAGTACAGTTTCATAGATTGCATGTATCGTATCATATGATCACATACTAAACGGAATCGTGAAACGGTTCAAAGTAAATACTTGTATTTATATATATATGTGCTTTAATAGCGATAGCGAAACTATAACTCCTTGAGGCAAGGACAACGTTGATCAGGTGTAGTGACGTTTTGTTTAAAAAATAACAAACATAATATGACAGGTTCAATTGTACGTAAGACTGATAAGGGCTTCGGCTTTATCAAGCCTGACGACGGCGGGAAGGATGTATTCTTCCACGCTCAGAATGTAGTAGACGGTCTCTTTGATGAGCTTGCCGAAGGTGAGAAAGTTACTTTCGAAATCGAGCAAGGTCCAAAAGGTCCAGCTGCTAAGGACGTTCGTCGCGCATAGCAGCGTCATGATGTACAAAAGCACTGTGGTATACCACAGTGCTTTTGTTGTGTATACGAAATCAATCATGATCGTAGTAGGGTATACTGTAAATACAAAAATATGTTCTTCTCGCTTATTGCGTATATGCGTTGGCACTACAGTGAAGCACTCCACGTTTACCTCCGTATTCTCAAAAACTTTTGGTGGTTTACAGTTGCTTACTTCTCCATGCCACTACTCCTTAAGACGCTCTTTGTTCCCTATAAGCGTATGACCGAAACTCGGGGGGAAAGTGTGGGTTCTTGGCTAGAAGCCGGTGTTATGAATACGTTATCCCGATTAGTTGGATTTTTGGTGCGATTGACGTTGCTGCTGGTTGGCTTTGTAGCACTTGGCATACTCACTATTGGTGGTGTTGCCGTGTATGCACTCTGGTTACTCTTACCTTTTGTACCAAGTGTTTTGATGCTGACGGGTCTATTATTACTCAGTCAAGCAGTTCTCATATGACACAACGAATCCCAACCAACCATCGTGCGGTATTGACGATCGAACAGCATTTTAATAAATCAACTCAGGATATGATTCGTGGTATTTGCCTCATGCTACTGACCATCGGTCTGGCGGCATTGGCAATCGATGGTTGGCGATACGACATTATGAATGAATGGGCGTTGCTCGGTGGACTATTGGTCATCGCTGGTATCTATACCGAACTGTTGCTACTTCGTCTCTTTTCGAATTATGTATACTACCAAGGTTTGTTTTCACACACCGGTAGTGGTAATTACAACACACCAAGTATCACCTATGATGTATCTAAGGTAACCTATACACAAGAAACTGATATAACGAGGGCTTTCCTCCAGTCAACTTTTGGGCAACAAATATATGCACGATCTGAATTACAACAAGAACAAGTAGAAACCTGGCTACAGGGCAAACGTAAACATGTTTCATTGGCTGTATTAACGGTGAGCGACCACGAAACAACCACTCTGGCTGATCTGGTCGATGCAATACTCCTTCATGATGATACCTTTGTTACCTTTCTCCGTTCTGCCGGTATCACCCCAGATGTATTTCAAGGTGCAGCGCGTCTGGTACTGGAAAGGTACTACGAAAAAAAACGTCAGGAGCGCTGGTGGGGGAGAGACAACCTCAGTCGACGTGGCTCGCTCGGACGCGAACTGACACTTGGCGCTTGGCGAGACTACGTCCCCTACACTGAATCAGTGGCCTTATCTGAAGATCCTGTCTCAGAAGAAATAGTGCATCGACTCACTTCTATTGAAAAGATTTTGCAGGCACGGCGCGACAGCAACATTGTCATTATTGCTCCCGACGCTACAATCGGAGAAGAACTTATGTCGACTCTTCAACATCGCTTTGTGTCAGGAACTGCGCTTGGTGCCATTAACGCAATGAGTCTGATCACCATCGAACACGAGCGAATTGTGTTAGAAAAGCATGATACTGTTTCGATCGAAATGACCCTTCGCGAAATACTCACCGAAGCGACACGAGCAGGGAACATGACCATTGTCATCAATGATATTGGTCGTATCAATACCTACTACGCACGCTATGGGGTACAATTTTTGCATATCATAGAGGAGTTCCTTACTGCCGATCGTCTCCACGTGATTATTACTACCACACCGCAGGAATATGGCGTACTCAAGCAAGATGCTTTAGCAATTCTAAAGCGCTGCCAAGAACTCATCATTGAACCAGCGACTGAAGAAATAATCCTTAAAGACCTCATTAGCAAAGTGAGCCAATACGAAACCAGTCACAAGGTAATTTGTAGTTACCAAGCCCTCATGGCTATCATCCGCACCACCCGTACCTATAGCGAACCAACTATCGAGTCCGGTCGTCGTTTTCTGCGAGAAGTTATCGCACTTAATAGTAATCAACCAATCATTACCGAGTCATTGGCACTTGATACGCTTAATCAACGATACGGACTACCGGTCGGAACCATACAAGCAACTGAAAAGAATGTCCTTCTCTCGCTTGAACCACTCCTCCACCAACAAATCGTGGGACAAGATCGAGCTATCTCTGCATTAGCTAACACATTAAGAAGAATGCGCGCGCAGTTGCATACAGAAGGTCGTCCGTTTGCCTCATTTCTTTTTTTAGGACCAAGCGGGGTGGGTAAAACTGAAACAGCTAAAGCGCTCGCTTTGTTGTATTACGGATCGAATAGTCATCTGATCCGGCTCGACATGAGTGAATATAGTGATGAAAATAGTGTCACACGATTAATTGGCAGTCTTGAACAACCGAGTCAGTTTGAAGCACACTTGCTTTCGGTAACAGAAGGTATTCTGCTCCTTGATGAATTTGAGAAAGCCCATCACACCGTCCAAACACTCTTCTTACAAATGCTTGATGAAGGATTGCTCACGTCGTACACGGGATCTACCATTAATTGCAAGCGCTTTATTATCATTGCGACCAGTAACGCCGGTAGTGATCTCATTGCCAAAACAACAGACAAACGAGCGCTCTCACCAGTGCTTGATAGTGATGTCATTTCACATATTATTGGTAAACGGTTGTTACCAACCGAACTCATTGGCCGTTTTGATGAAGTTATATTATTTGATGCACTGACGACTGATGACGAAATCACTATCGCACACCAGATAATCACAGACATCACCTACCGTATAGAAGACAAGGGGTTTGTCTTGCGAGTTGATCCTACTGTTGTGCCACTTTTAGTTCACCAGTACCACGACGCTCGATTTGGTGCCCGTCCGATTCGACACGCTATTGAACACGTGATTGAGGATATTATTGCCAAACACATCATTCGTGGCGATGTGCGACCGGGTGATACCATAGAGATCACACCAAAAGACATCGTGTTGACTAACGTTTCCCACGTTAGTTGATACAACACATAAACACCCTCCTCATGGAGGGTGTTTATGTGTTGTATGAATAGTGTATACTAAAAATACACTCACTGTATAAATAATCGATATCATGAGCACCACACCCTACGCAAAGCTGTTACGTTTCTTACGGACTGAGAAAAAACTATCACAACTGGAAGTTGCTAAACGACTCAAACTATCGCGAGCATCATATCTCGCGCTCGAACGAGGTAGTCGAGAGTTAACACTACGGGAAGCGCTTGTCATTATGAACTTGTACGGTATCACGCTAACTGAACTGACAGACAATCAACGACCTGATTATGAGAAGTATCAAATGATGGTGCGTGTACTACTACGGACCGCTGCCACCGAAAAGATTACCCTCAAAAAAACGAAGCTCTGTCAGCTCCTCTATTTAATTGATATGCGATCATACTATGAAACCAAAAAGAGTATGAGCGGGATGCGTTATCGTCGCTATACCTTTGGACCGTCCAGTGACGTTTATCTGCGTATGATTGATGAGCTGGAAGCTGCCGGGGAAATCACGATCACACAGATCGCCCGCGACGACTATCACATGTATGAGATCAAAGAGTCACGCGGTAGTGCGCGCAAAAAAATTCAACATCTTACCTCACAAGAATCCGGACTTATCATGGCGGTGTTTCATGCCTGGCAAACAGCCAGCACTAACGAACTACAAAGCTTTATCAGTGCACAAACAGCATATCAAAACACCCTACCTGGTGAAGAGATCCCCTACGAGGCAATCCTTAAAGAGCCAGCGCATTTAGTATCCTAATGTCCCCTTCAGCATGCCGAGTATCGGGTTATGCGCAGTGTCATAAGGTATGAAATAAGTAGATAACAAACCTCTTCATAATCACTCAAAACGGTGTACTGATTGCGAAACTTGTTGACATGAGGAAACTCTGTGACGTAGCTTGCTTTTTTTAAAGAATATGCTATAATCAAAAGAACCTTCGCAGGTTATTACGGTGACACTCATGCCAATGTATATTGGGTATCTACACTGAGTTTCACCATTTCAACTATTCTATATATGTTAAGTAAGCGCGTAAAAGAAAACGTCATGAAGCCGGTCAAGCGACATGACACTGATACCGGATCACCAGAAGCCCAGGTAGCACTCCTCACTCGCCAGATTGAAGAACTATCGACACACCTCCGCAAGCACAAGAAGGATTTCCACTCACGACGCGGACTCCTCCAGCTCGTGGCTGACCGTCGCAAGCACTTGAAATACCTCGAACGAAAAGATGAAAAGGTATACCAAGCCCTGATCGAAAAACTCGGTCTCAAGCGCTAACAACGTGCTCCCTTGGGAGCATTTTGTTTTTCTACATAGGGGAGTATAGTAGTAGGGGAAGTTTTACATTTAAATAAGAAATAAAATATGGGTGTTATTAGACACAGTGACCAGCGGGTCGCAATTTTGATTGATACACAAAATTTGTATCACAGCGCAAAAAATTTATATAAAGCAAAAGTAAACTTTGGTAACGTCGTCAAAGCTGCTTTGGGGGAGCGCAAGCTCATCCGTGCCCTTTCGTATGTTGTTAATACCGAAAGTGGCGAAGAAGCACCCTTCTTTGATGCCTTAGAAAAAGTTGGTATTGAAATTAAAACCAAAGATCTACAAATATTCTACGGTGGTGCAAAAAAAGCCGATTGGGATGTTGGACTCGCAATTGACGCAATAAAACTAGCTCACAAAGTAGATGCCATTGTACTCGCCACTGGCGACGGTGATTTTATTCCACTTGTTGAGTACGTCAAAAGCCAAGGCTGTCAGGTGGAAATCATTACCTTTGGTCGTTCCGCTTCTGGTCGTCTGCGTGAAGTGGTTGATGATTTTATTGATCTGGATGAAAACCCACATGAGTTTTTGATTGGTTATCGTAACCGACACAGTCGTAACAACCCAGCCCTTCGTAAACAAATCAAACACGTTGTTGGTACTGACACAGACGATATTTAGGATATCGTGCCCACAAATACACCCCTGATTGAGTAGATCAGCAGGGGTGTATTTGTTATGCTAAAGTTGTCGCGAGTAATTACAAAACGAGTGGGGGAGAGGTTCATAGGTTTCAAGTTTTGAAATCTACCACCTCTTCCACACCAATAGTGTATGTCTATGCATAAAAAAACGTACGAAATGAAATTGGGAGGAAAAACATTAATCGCTGAATTTAATGATCTTACCTACAAAGCACATGGATCGGTGATGATGAAGTTGGGTGAAACCGTGGTGTTAGTCACCGCAGTGATGGGTGAAAAAGAACAACCTGACCTACCCTACTTTCCTTTATCAGTAGAGTATGAAGAAAAGTTCTACGCCGTTGGCGCCATCCTTGGTAGTCGTTATGGACGACGTGAAGGACGGCCAAGTGATGAAGCAATCCTCAGTGCTCGAATTGTCGATCGAACAATCCGCCCACTCTTTAATCAGCACCTACGACGAGAGGTGCAAGTGGTCGTCACTGTGTTAGCAATGGGTGAAGACGATCCCGATGTTCTGGCTGTAGTGGGTGCTTCTCTAGCGCTTGGTGTATCACCTATTCCGTGGAACGGACCAGTTGGCGCAGTTCGGATTGCAAAAAGAATCGATACCGGTGAATTGATTATTAACCCAACCTCCATTGATCGTAAGGAAAGCACGTTTGAATTCGAGGTGCTCGCCTGTGGCCAGAACGGAACAATCAACATGATTGAAACGGCTGCTTACGAGGTAAACGAGGAAGACGTTATGGCTGTGCTTGAAGCAGCTACGGTGATCCATGATGATCTCATCAACTTCCAGAACAACATTATTGCTGATCGTGGAACTACAAAGTGTGTAGTGCCAACACCGGTGATACCAGAAAGTATAGAAAGTTTATTTATACATGAATTTGCTGGTCAGCTCGGTGAGACGCTCTTTTCAGCCCAAAGTGGTAAAGCTCACCTTCACGCACTAAAACGCGCCTGGCTCGACCGGGTCGCAACCCTCCCTGATACCATCTCGAGTACGCTGGCTGATAATTTCTTCGAAGAGATGATTAATGAAGCAATCCATGTCGGAGCAGTTGATTTTGGTAAACGAGCTGATGGACGTGGTATGGATGAAGTCCGAGCTCTCTACGCACAAGCTGGTGGGGTATCACCAGTCCTGCACGGAAGCGGTATTTTTTATCGAGGGGATACACACATCTTTACGGCACTCACCTTAGGCGGACCCGAAGCTGCGCAACTGATCGACACAATGGAAGATCAAGCGACCAACAAGCGTTTCATGCATCACTATAACTTTCCACCCTTCTCAGTTGGTGAAACCGGACGGGTCGGCGGCTTCAATCGACGCATGATTGGTCACGGGGCATTAGCTGAAAAGGCGCTCGTACCGGTACTTCCTAATAAGGAAACATTTCCTTACACTATTCGTTTAGTGTCTGAAACTATGTCCAGTAACGGATCAAGTTCAATGGGTTCAGTGTGCGCAAGCACCCTGGCACTCATGGATGGTGGTGTACCAATAAGTAAACCAGTGGCCGGAATTGCTTCAGGTGTCATGACCCTCGGCGACAGATACGCACTCCTAACAGACATCCAAGGACCTGAAGACGAACATGGTGATATGGATTTCAAGGTAGCTGGTACAAGAGATGGTATTACCGCGATACAAATGGATGTAAAAGTGTCGGGTATATCACTTCCTATTCTCCGAGAAGCACTCGAACATGCTCGTCGTGCTCGACTCCACATTCTTGATACGTTAACCAAAGAAATCGCTGCCCCACGACCCTCGATCTCTCCTCGAGCTCCGGAGATTGTTGCACTGACGATATCACCAGACCAGATTGGGCTAGTGATCGGTAGTGGTGGTAAAACCATTAATAAAATCAAAGACGATACCGGGGTCGAAGCTATCACTATCGAAGACGATGGTACGGTATTCATTACTGGCAAAAACGGTACAGCAACTAAAGCCGCCGACGTCATCCGCAGTCTCACTCGCATCTATCAAGTCGGAGACGAGACTGAGGTAGTGATTACCAAAATCGCCACCTTCGGTGCATTTGGAAAACTAGATGACCACCACGAAGGCCTGATCCATATTTCTGAAATTGCTCCGTTCCGACTTGAAACTATGGAGGGAGTACTCAATGAAGGAGAACGAATCAAAGTAGTAGTTTCCAAAGTTGAAGATGGTAAGATTGGCCTATCAATTAAACAAATCGATCCGGACTTTGCTCAAAAACGTGGTCTGAAGAAAAGTTAGCTGAAAAAGAGACTGCTCGATGCAGTCTCTTTTTTACTGAGAATAGTGAAAAACAACTTCGTATCTCTGTCGTGATGTGCGATACTATAGTTGCATGGCAACTCCTGTCCTTTCTAAAGTTCATACCTTTGCAAATGACCTGAATCAGGCGAGACTTGATCGTGATACCAAAAAAACCGCTCAACAATCGATACCAACCTCAACCACTCCATCACCAGATCCACAGACCACCGCTTCGACAAAAAAAACAGTCCCGGTGACAAAAAAAACATCAACACCCCTCAACACCGATGTCTCTGAACCAATAAAACTTAAAACTAAAGCTACCCGAGATGCCAGCTATCCCGCTACAATTATTACCGATAAAAAACGTCGGCGTTTTAGCTTAACCAAGGCAATGAGCGACGCTCTGTCAGATTGGTGGCAAAAAACTGCTCGAGATGTACAAAAACGAAAAACACCAACCTATAGTGTTCCAGTAGCTGAACGTCGCAAGGGGGTAGTAGCAACTGCCACCACTATTACCGGCCGTGTTACTACCACGGATCACAAAGAGATCGTTGCGCGAATCAAAACCGAACCGTCGACTCAAGCTGAACCTACCAAAGAACCACATCCTCCAACCCTGCCCTCAGCCAAACCGACAGTGGAAGTAGCCCAAGACTCATTGCCGAGTTGGGAAACCGCCGTTCACACCATTGATCTCGCTACTGACGAAGACCCTATACCCACCAAAACAAGCTTTTCCGAAACACTCTCTCCTCTCACAACGAGCTTATCAGAAGCGGTGCCCACTTGGGAAACAACCAGCCACACTATTGATTTCAAAATAGATAACGAAGTAACACCACAAGTGACCATCACCCCAAAGACAACAAATGCTCCTTTGAGCAAGCCAACACCCCAACCAAAACAAGACAATGAAACAAATAACACGAACTCCTTCGTGAAGATAACGGGCGTTGAAGTACGCCGTCAGCACATCGAACCAATTATTCCAAACACTATCGAAGCAACCAGTACGGCTGACTTCGAAGAACCTGAAGTCGTGTCAGTTAAGCCTACCGTAGTTACCGCACCCATCGCACCACCTACTCCCGTGATACCAGAACCAGTGAAAATATTTCCAAAAATTAAGCCAATACTCCCGAACATTCCACCGCTCAACCCCAAAGTTGCTCCTGAAAATGTCTCTCTTCGACGTGAGAATGCGTTTTCTTTGTTATCCGAAGTCCCTGCACCGGTAGTGCCACCTGTATCACCAAAACTAAAAGCCGTCTTAGCGGAGCGTGCGGAAGTCGCTCGATCTACGACATCCGAGACACCACGGCGTTTTGGGTCTATGATGCGTATATTGCCATATTTCGCCGGCATCACTTTTGTACTTATTACAATCGGAAGTATTGGATACTTTTTTATGAGTAGCACGAGTGAACCTATTATCTCTACAACAAGTACTGAACTACCAGCGATACCAACTACCGACTTCAGCGAAACTAGTTGGTCAATGACAAATTCACCTGTCAGCGCCCAACTCGATGCCCCAAATAAAATATCATTGTACAACACCATTAAGAATACAGTTGGTTTGGGAGATGGTTTGTATATGGTTACCCCATTAGCTCATGACAGTGCATTACCACTCACCACCCGAGAAATCCTTTCACTCGTAAACAGACAATTTACCCCAGCCTTCCTTGGTACTATCACCCAGGTACAGGTTGGCATGTACCGCGAAGAACCAGTCATCCTCCTGACCATTAGCGACGAAGCAACCGCTCGTGGTGGCATGTTTGGTTGGGAAAGAACTATGAGTCAGGACCTAAGCCCATGGTTTGGGGTAGCCTTCCGGTATACCAGCACATCAACACTAACCGGTTTTGTGGACAGTCGCAGTGCTGAACGTGACGTACGCATTCTGAAAGATGACATTGGTACTGAACGTATCACATATGGCTTCCTTGATACCTCAACTATTTTGATCACCAGCGACACTACGACATTTCTCAATATTGCTGATCAAGATTGGTACTAGTTGGTCACTTCGTGAACGTGCTATACTGCTTCTATGATTGAAATCGATATCACTACACAAAAAAATACTCTACTGCGACAACATGAGCAAGTCGTTGGGGAGTTAGAAAGAATTGCCATTCATCATCCTGAAACTGATGATTGGGAAGCTCGTTTTGATACAGAGGTTTCTCTTGAAGCAGACGATAGTCTCATGGGTGATTCAATCGAAGCAGCTGAGGAACAGATTGCCACTCTCGCACTTCTAGAAACTCGCTACCGTAATATTCAGCGAGCTCTCAAAAAAATTGATCAAGGAACGTACGGTGTCTGTGAGTTAAGTGGAGAACCGATCGAACCAGCTCGGTTAGTCGCCAATCCGGCTGCGAGAACGTGCCAAGCCCATATGGATGACGAGGTCGATTTGCCCCTATAAAACTACCGTATGATTGCTCGCGTCTTCACTATCCAGCCATCTGTCACCGGTGGTCAGGTAGTGACTATTGAGACGGACATTTCCCGTGGCCTCCATGCGTTTGCAATTGTTGGTCTCGCTGGTAAAGCGGTCGAAGAAGCACGTGATCGTCTCTCAAGTGCCATAAAACACAGTGGCTACCCAGCTCCTAAAGCCCAAAACCACAAAATCATCATGTCACTTGCACCCGCTGACCTCAAAAAAGATGGTCCTCTTTTTGATGTTCCGATGGCTGTATCATATTTGATTGCTACTGAAGCAATTACTATTGATACAACCAAGCGCCTCTACGTAGGAGAGTTAGGGCTAGATGGAGAGATTCGTCCAGTTCGTGGTGTCATCAACGTCGTCAGTACGGCCAAAGCACAAGGGTTCACTGAAGTTTATGTTCCCATTAGCAATGTTGCAGAAGCTGCGTGTATTGATGGGATAGCGGTCTTTGGAGTCGATACATTATCGGCACTCATCAATCATATCAATACAAAACAACCAATTAGTTCAAAGCTACAAGCAGCTCCCCTTACCTCTCTCGATGAGAGCTGGTCCTCAAGTACGGTACGCCTTGAGGATATCAAAGGGCAGGAGAGTGCTAAACGTGCCCTCCTCATCGCAGCTGCCGGGCGCCACAATGTCATCATGGTTGGACCTCCAGGCACAGGCAAAACTATGTTAGCCCGTGCTTTTCAAAACCTACTCCCGCCACTCACACGATCAGAAGCCCTCGAAGTAGCAATGATTCGTTCGTATGCAGGTGAATCAGACATCCTTTCCACCAAACCACCATTTCGTTCACCACACCACACAGCATCATACACAGCACTCGTCGGGGGAGGTACTCACCCTCGCCCAGGCGAAGTAACGTTGGCACACAAAGGAGTCCTGTTTGTTGATGAATTTCCCGAATTTGATCGTCGCAGTATCGATGCTCTCCGCCAACCGCTTGAAGATGGAGTAGTGCACATCGCCCGTGTGCAGAGTAGTGCGGTATTTCCAGCTGACATTGTACTAGTTGCCGCCATGAACCCGTATCGAGGTAGTGAGGATGGCACTACTGACCTCGCTGCCGCCATGCGACAGACCTACAAAGATAAAATCTCTGGTCCGATTCTTGATCGTATCGATCTCTGGATTGAAGTTACTCATGTGCCATATGATCAAATCACGAGTGGACGGGGGGAAACAGACGAAACGAGACTCGCCCAGACATTGATCCAGAACGCTAGGGCACGACAAAAAACACGACTTATCAATCGTGGTATCACCACTAATAGCCGTATGACCAGTCGTGATATTGAAGATACAATTACACTCACTCCCGAGGTGAAAGAATTATTAGAGGTATCAGCCACTAAACTAAATCTTTCACCGCGTGGCTTTCACCGACTCATTAAGGTCGCCCGCACCATCGCCGATCTTGAGTGTGTAGAAACAATTACACCAAGCCACGTGCTCGAAGCTTTACAGTATCGTGTGCGTACTAATCCGCTATAACAAAAATCACTGACCGCTCTTGGTAGTGATTTTTGTTGTTTTTTAGAATGGGTTGCGAGCGCCACGAACCTCGAAGTGAAGGTGGGGTCCAGTAGACCGACCGGTATTACCCATTGCACCTATTACCTCACCAGTTGCTACGATGTCACCGACACCAACATTATTGGTGGATAAATGCGCGTAGAGTGTCTGAGTACCATTGGCATGACGCACCACAATGTATTGACCATAACCACCATTCCAACCTGAACTCTTGGAGACAATCACCTCTCCACCCAGAGCTGCTCTGATCGCTGTACCTACAGGACCAGCAAAATCTACCGCATTGTATCCATGGATACCTTGAGTCTTCACGGTACCTGGCGCAGGGTGTGAAAACGAGGAGTTTCGGGAAGCGCTAGCCACACCTCGTGCAGCAGTATTACTTGATCTTGGAGTCGTGACTGGGGCGTGAAGTGCTCCACCCGGAACAATAACGGTTGCTCCAACCGCCAACTCTTGATCTTTAGCTAACTGGTTATAGGCAATAATTTCCTCCGTGTTGCCTTCATACTTTTTGGCGATTGATGCGATAGTATCACCGGATTTGACCACGTGTCGTACCCCAGCGATTGGCAGAATAATTAGAGTTTGACCAGGTCTAATTGCTTTTGCATTTGCTAAATCATTCGCCCATAAAATAGTGTTTGATGTTACATCAAACATCTCCGCGATCATGGAGAGAGTATCACCTTCACGAACAGTATAAACATTTATTTCACCACCAAATTCTTTTTTGGAGGCTAGTTCATCACGTCCAATTGGACCGGTTGATACCAATACTCCATCTTGCACCAGTAATTCAGCTCCGCCTCGAGAACTGCTTGGATCGGGATTTGTCGCAGCTACTAAAACCGGTGTATCGAGTACACTTTCAGTAATCGCTGATTCGACTGCAGTAGCATCATAGGTTGTAACGTCAGTCCCAAACAATGAAAATACACCTGCCTGTACTGATAGAGGCAGAACCACGAACAATACACCTGCAGTAACCTCAATCATTCGACCAACAGTCGATGGACGATAGTATGTCATCACGCGTTTGCCTTGATTGACAATAGTAGAGCGTGATTCTTGTAGCAAACGTTGCATAGGTCTATGCTTATGGACTCACCGCATTGTTGCTACCATTACGGAAATGTGCTGTAACAAATGATCGTGTAGTGACCACCTGTAGAACGCCAAGCAAGAGGCGTACGTGGGGATTATTTTACTAGATGAGCGCCAGCGGACAATTGACGTTACTACCAATCCAGGGTATTGCCCTTAGGCAGTGATTTAAACCATTAATTTAGGGCTACTTTTGCTATTGACATAAATAGCTATTTGTTATTTAGATGAATTGTCCTTACCTGTGCTATAGTATGCCGACTATGGGTGTACCGTATCTTGATCGCTTGAATGCCGCACAGAGCAACGCCGTTACTCACACGAGGGGACCACTTTTAGTACTCGCTGGGGCTGGCTCAGGTAAGACTCGAGTCATCACCCATCGTATTGTTCACCTCATACACCAAGGAGTTGCACCTGAACAAATTCTCGCCGTGACGTTTACCAACAAAGCCGCCAAAGAGATGCGCGAACGGGTACACGCACTCATTCACGAATACCCACCAAGCGATCGAGCTGCGATCGACAACCTCCCGACGGTCACTACATTTCACGCTTTTGGTGTCCGTACACTCCGTGAACACCACGAAACCCTTGGTTTGAGACGTTACTTCACCATTTACGACCGGAGCGATAGCCTCCGAGCTATGAAGATGGCAATTGAAAAAGCCAATTACAATCCGAAAGAATTCGAACCAAGAACACTCCTTGGTAAAATCTCTCGAGCGAAAGGTGACGCGGTGAGTCCCCAGGCTTTCAAAGAGTCGGCATCATCATATCCTGATCGTGTCGCAGCCGACGTATGGTTACACTATGAAAGTATTCTCCAACAAGAACAAGCATTGGATTTTGATGATCTTTTAGTAAAGACGTTGGTATTACTCCGAGATTATCCGTATGTTCGTGAAATTCTCACACGACGGTACCAGTACATTCATATTGATGAGTA